>Ga0164295_10003827_pt1 | contig 12004 bp, 8 predicted proteins | sample GEODES006metaG_FD_111798 | JGI IMG/M metagenome (GOLD analysis project Ga0164295, IMG submission 111798) | Oligotrophic lake water microbial communities from Sparkling Lake, Wisconsin, USA - GEODES006 metaG | ecosystem: Environmental > Aquatic > Freshwater > Lake | place: USA: Sparkling Lake...
AAAGAAGAGTCGCCCTATAAGCCGGAGACAGTGAGTAACGAGAGAGCAACGCCAAACAATATGGGGGCTTCTAAATGTCAGTTCTGAGCGCTACATTGTGCCTACAACTACATATTGAGCAAGCGAGAAGTACCCCTTCCGCTAACTCTTAATCGAGATCGGAGTTGAACCACTTTATGAAGGTTGCGTTGAGTTGAGCGTGATTTTCTTTAAGTAAATATAATGAATTCTATAATAGTCAAGCAGCTTGTCATCATCCCGGCGAGCGAACTTTAAACAACTGTTTTAGAATTCTAGTATTCGCAAAATTGCGAATTCGATTGCATTTGATGGGACACACAAACAATCGGCTCTAACTTATAGGAGTAATTGTTATGTCCCAAGAAAAAAGCAAGAGAACTCGCAGTAATGGCGAGGGCACCATTTTCAAACATAGAAATCGCTGGGTCGCAGCTTGCTACGACATCCACGATATCCGCCGCACTCAATCTTTTAAAAAGAAGATTGAAGCTGAAACTTGGCTAGTAGAGCAAGTAAATCTACGCAAACGATTTAAAGGCTCATACGTAGTCAACCCAAAGCAAACTGTCGAGGAATACCTCGCAGAGTGGCTATTTTCACGACGCCATCAGATCCGTCCAAATAGTTATCGTCATTACGAAACTACTATCAAGAATCTAATCGTTCCAAATATTGGTCGCATTCCTGCATCCAGACTTATGCCAGCAACAGTCAAGGATCTACTTAACACTCTTGCTGATAGTGGTTATGGTCACGGATCCATTATTGGAGTCATCAGAACTCTTTCTAAGGCCTATAACGATGGAAGGGATGACTTCAAACAAGTTCACAATCCAATTGAGGGTGTGAAGATGATTTCTATAGAACCCAAAATCTCAAAGGCTGTTCCATCACAAGATTTAACCGCTTTATACAGGGTTGCAAAGGAATCTCCCTATGACTTGGCACGTCTCATGATTGGCGCCGAACTTGGACTGCGCCCATCTGAAATTATGGGACTTAAGTGGGAAGACTTCTCGGAATCCGATTGCTTCATAAAAGTTGAACGCCAAGTTCAAAGAGTGAAGGGCAAACCTCTTTTCTTTGCACCTACAAAGACCAAACTACGTGGCTCTATTCCATTAACTGATCGTCAAGTGACGATACTTGTTTCGCATAAACGTCATCAGGCTATTAACAAAGCATCTTGGGTTACTGATTGTGGAGTGATCTTTCCAAACTCAATCGGTCGCCTAAGGGATGAAACTCTTGATAAGTCTTGGATGGGTGCACTTTGTGTGCGTGCTGGAGTCCCTCACTACACCCGTTACCAACTCAGGAAGTCGGCATTCACAAACTTCCTCAAAGGAGCAGACCTTGGAACTACTAAAGCATTCTCTGGTCACACATCAACTAAAACACTAGAAGATCACTACATCACTCCTGAAAGCAATGCTGTCAGAGAGGCATCTAATCGAGCCGAGCAATCGCTGTTAAAGGAGCAAGAACGTTTCAACAAGAAGATCGTTTAGCGTCTGCCAGCTAATTCTGGGGGCGGTCCTTATTCTTCTTGGGCCGCCTCTTCCAGCTCATCTTCATCGCTATTGGTTTCAGATCCACCAAATATGGAATGAAGGCTTGCTTGAAGAATTAAAGCTGAGTGTTTGGCAATTCGCTTTAAGTCTCGCTCATAGGTCATCGAAACCGTCTCCAAATAGTCAAAAAGTTTGCAAAGCTCCACTTGGGCCTCAACATCTTTAGGTACCTTAACTTTTTGTGCTAGGAAAATTTGTTCCTGTAAGTACCTACGATTGGTCACGCCAGGACTACTAATTCGACAAAACTCAATGAATGCGTCAGATCTAGTCAGGTGGACCAAAAGTTTTGGGTTAATCTTCTCGAGATTTGCGTCATAGGCCCAGAAATTACCAGTGATGATTGCGCCATCACCTTCCTCCGGAACCAATCCAAATGCTCCATTCAGTGCGTCAATCTTTGAAAGGACGAACATTCCAGATTCAACTGTGAACTGTCTTTTCGTTCCAATCTTTTCTCCCTCAACTTCGTCTCTAACCAATACCCCTCGACCTTTAAGCTGAATCCGAAGGCGCTTATAGGTTGTGGAATCATCAATATCCACTACATCTTTTCGACGGCTGAGGAACTCTCCAATTGGAATATCCACCCATTCAAAATTAGAATTCTTAAATTTCTCTAGAGCTTCAACTGAGGGGTGAAGTTTCTTCCCAAGTTTGATCATTTCATCTAGTCCGTCAACAATTTGATCAACGACAACGCGCGGATTTTCTGACGTCCCTCGTGGCGTTTTTGGATTGTGTAGATCTAGAAGAATTTTAGGGTCAGCTAAGACTTTTTGCTTAGGAACTTTCCACAAATTAACTGAATCGTTTATCTCACCTTTGAGGATTGCGATGCATTCCGCCAGCTCTTCGAAGCGAAGTGGCTTAGTCTTGCTATATCTAGTGACTCCCTCAGGCATTGGTAGCTGGTAAAACAAAATCTCATCAGAGATCTCGTCGGTACCAAAAATCAAGATATTTGTTTCGATATCTGTGTATGGTTCAAAAACGAACTTTGGAAGTCGAATGACTGCTTTTAAATTAAATTCTCTAATCAAATCCTCTCGAATGCGAGTAGCGACCCCGGTATCAAATAAAGTGCTGTTAGGAACAATTACTGCGGCTCGGCTTTTTCCATCTCTTCTTAATCTGCGCATGATTAATTGAAGGAATAAAAGTGCCGTTTCAGAAGTCTGCTTGTCCAGTGGAAAATTGGCCTTAATTCCATCTTCTTCTTCACCACCAAACGGCGGATTGGCAAGGACAACATCGACGCGATCCTTGTCGCCAATTTCAGTCAGTCTAAATCTGAGCGCATTCAATGGATCGATTTGAGGAACATTTAATCCGTGTAGCAACAAATTCATCTGACACAACAGATATGGGAGATTCTTTGGCTCACATCCCAAAATTGAGCTTGTTTGCAATATTTTATGATCTTCAATTGTATTTACTTGTTCACCTAGATGAACAAAACTTTCAACTAGGAATCCACCTGTGCCTGAGGCAGGATCTAGAACTGTCTCACCTAATTTAGGGTTGAGTATCTGCACCATCATGCGAACAATCGGACGTGGTGTATAAAACTCACCACTATCTCCCGCTGCATCACGCATCTCTCGGAGCATATTTTCATAAAGCGCTCCGAGGGTATGAAGTTCTGCAGAGGAGCCGAAGCTAATTTTGCTAATGACTTCCAGAATCTCTTTAAGCAGATAACCTGATTTCAATTTTAAATCTACTTCTGAAAATATATTGGCGATAACTTGTCGCTGATCAATTAAATCGTTCTTGGAAAGTGCCCCTAGAGACTTAAGGTACTGGAAAAGCCCAAGCTTTTCTTTGCCTTCTGGAAAAATAGTCTTCTCTTGAGTGATAAATGATTTCAAATCATCGCCTGTAAGGGTGGCTGTGGTAGAAGCCCAATCCCTCCATCTGTACGGTTCTTTGATTATGGGAAGGAATTTTTGTCCACCCATTGTTGCTTCAGCTTCTCGTTGAATTTCGAAGTCGTCCAAGAATTTTAGAAACATGATCCAAGTAAGCAAAGGTAGTCGATCAAGATCACCATTCAACCCTTTATCTTTCCGCATAATGTCGCGCGCTGACTTTAGAATGCTAGAAAGCCTTGCAGGGGTGGTACTGATCTGAGACCCAGCAGATTCCGCGGAAGAAGTTCTCACTTTTTTAGTAGCTGACTTCTTTGCTATCTTTGCTTTGCTCATAATCGACTAGCCCCTTGTTCTACATATATAAGTGAATGCAATCTATTCACTGCTTGCGAAATTGCGGTAGGACCGCCAAAGAAAGAAGCGATCTCAGATGGATTTCCAAATTCACTTAAAGGTGGAACATACAGTGAATCTGGGAGTTTGAATTCCGCCTCACCATATTCCGTATATTTCTCAAGCATTTTCTCTAGCACCTCACGAGCCTTTGGAGAAAATGCTGCAAAAAATGCTTTCTCTTCAGATCTGATTCTTGAAGCTCGGTCGCGACGAGACTTAAGGGGTGCGTTGAAAGCTAAATGGCAGAGAAGATCGAACGGATCTGCGGTGGGAAATCCTATTTGTTCAGCGAGAACTTCAAACTTGATTCCAACCGCTTCGAGCTCAGAAATTAGAGTCTGCCGAGATTCCGCATCTAGCCACTTATCTCTTAACTCTGGAGGTGTAGGCACGATTCGCCGTATTGATTCTCCTGCGTAATCTGTATATTTAATTACTCTTAATTGATTGCCGTTTGAATCAAGTTCAAACACCAAATTTGCGACAATACTGACTGAGCCACCATCAAAGTAGTATTTTTCACGCTTCTCATGGATTGGTTCGATTACTGTTCCCACATCGAACTGATCTACTGGTACATCTACGCTTTCAGTTTCAGCAATCACGTTGATCTGTCCAACCTGTTCACCATTTTCGTCAATAGCAATTTCAATACAGGCAGTTGGATCTCCATCAAAGGCTGGATCAGCAAAAAGTCTTGTGGCGCTACCCGTGTAATCTAAAATATTAAACCAAAGTTTGTTGTAGTCATCTCGGACTCTTGTACCCCGCCCAATGATCTGCTTAAACTCAATCATGGAATTAATATTGCGCAGGATTACAACATTTTTAATTGTTGGAGCATCTACACCAGTGGTGAGCAACTGAGAGGTTGTCAGAATAACTGGGGATTTCGAATCTAGATCTTGGAAATCACCTAGATGGCCTAATCCGACATCACCTTCATCAGAGGTTACGCGGCACACATAATCTGGATAATCCTTAACGAGGTCACTATTCAGGTTGTTAAGTATCGCCCGTAATTCATTCGCGTGTTCTTGGTCAACACAAAAAACAATTGTCTTATCCATCCTATTTGTTGATTTCAAAAAATCTGTCAAATGTTTTGCGACAGCCATGGTACGAGCACGAAGAGAAATTACCCTTTCGAAGTCTTTTGTTTGATACTCCTCATCGGGTATTTGTCTTCCAAATCGGTCTAATTCCCCCCGCGTAGGTCGCCAGCCAGCAGCATCCCACTCTGTAATTACTCTGTGCACTCTATATGGGGCGAGGAATCCGTCTTCAATGCCCTGCCTTAATGAATATTCGAAAACTGGCTTCCCAAAGTATTGATAGCTGTCAGCATTTTCATCTCTGAGTGGCGTTGCTGTGAGACCGAGTTGAACTGCGGAATCAAAATAGCGAAGTATCTCCTTCCATGTACTGGTCTCTTTTGCGGACCCCCTATGACACTCATCGATTATGATGAGATCAAAGTAATTACTTGGATACTTTCTAAATAAACCTTCGCGTGCTTCGCCTTCTGCAAGGGACTGATATAGAGCAAAGTAGATCTCGCGACCAGGTATGAACAAACCATTATTAATCTTTACTCGAGCATCTCCAAAAACAGAAAATACCCCATCCTTTGGTTGATCGACTAAAATATTACGATCAGCCAAATAGAGAATTCTTGGGCGTCTCAGATCATTGGAATTGTTCCATCGCGAACTCCAAAGTTTCCAGCAAAGCTGAAAAGCCACGGCAGTCTTGCCAGTGCCAGTTGCCATTGTGACAAGGATTCTTTTCTTACCTGAAATTATCGCCTCAATGGTGTTGTTTACTGCAAGACGCTGGTAGTAGCGATTCCCAATTCCAACACTGAGATTCATGGGCTCGAGTAAATGTCTTGAACCTTCGCTATTAAGCGATGGGTTCGATCCCGAATAACGATTCCAAAGTTCTTGCGGTGAAGGATAATTTGCTACAACCGACTCAAGTCCTGTAATTCGATCAAACTCAATGATTTCTTTGCCATTAGTTGAGTAGGCGAAGGACAACCCGAGCATCTCAGCATATTGCTTTGCCTGTTGCAATCCATCTCGAGCATTCTTATAAGCCGCTTTAGCTTCAACAACCGCTATTGGAAAGTCACGGGTGTATCTAAGTAAATAGTCAACCCGCTTGGGGGCTTTGCGAATTGAGCGATCACCGACTGGAACAATTCGACCATCTGTAATATTGAGCTCTTCCGAGATACTTGATTGGCCATCCTCCCAGCCTGAAGATTTGAGAGCTGGGTAAATTAGCTGACTGCGAGCTTCTGCCTCATTCACATCTCCTATTCTGCCCGCAAAAAAGGAATACCGAAAGTAATTCCACCTTTTGGCAGTAATTTCTACAAAGTCCTGGCCTAATGGCCGGGTATTCACTTAAATGGTCATCCAATTGTGTCCATAAGTTGAGCAGTTCTCACCAGAAGTTTTAGCTATTTTCAAGAGAAAAATTAATGAATTCTTTTATAAACAGCAAAATAGTCAAGTGGAATTCCATTTATAGTTCTAACTAAAACTCTTTGCGCAATCTCGTTATCCGTCTAGCCTTTGGGAGGCACTCATTACAAACGCCCCAGAGCTCAACATTCAATTCATTATGATCTAGATAAAGTTCGCCACAAGATGTGCAAAATTTCTCCATTTTAAGTTTAAGTAAAGCGAGTAATCAGAGTAACTTTAGTGAAAATCCCTAAATATAGATAATTTCTTTATTCTATATGTGTGTATAGCGAATTTTACATAGGTTACTCTGATTACTACTTTTACTCTTATTACTCCAGTTCTTTAGTAGAAATAAACGACTCCTATTTCCTCAATGCATGGCATGCATAGGAAAACGTTTCGATATCCAGAAGAGTTTGATACTCGGTTGGATTTGCTTATAGGGGCTGGGTAGATAGCCTGATCCGAAGCTTTGCATTTAAAACACTGAACTTCGATCAACCATCTTGCCTTTAGTCCCTTTCGATGAAGTGCATAGATTCCTTTTGCCAGCGCATGCTTTTTACCAAAGCCTGTTGTGGCGAATCGAAATGGGTTAACCTGATCGGGTTCTAGCACTGGAATCGGATGCGCACAGTCACACCAAGCTCTGGAGACTGAACAGTAAACAACCGAATCGCTGCGTTCATGTCGTGACATTTGATGACCGCACAAACAAATCTGACGATCCTGATTTCCAATACCAGTCTCCAGCGCTGTCATGAATATTTGCATGTCCGCAGAGGCGATACCTATTGCCTCCAGCGTTACTTCTTCAGAGGACATATGAAATACCCCTTCCATGCAGGAAATGGATCTTCGCCTCTCCGATTCTTCGTGAAGTACTTGCCACCAAAACCATGTGGGCCTTCACGATGGTCAACAAGTGTCAACCATCGTTCACCATCCCATAGACGTGGAATTGAGTTAGCAGTAATTCTGTCTTCAAGGCACCCAACTAAAGGACGAATTGCATAGGGTGCTAGCAAGTGAACTCCGTCAGGCAAATTAAGAATTGGATCGTAGAAATCTGAACGAGCGATATGTAACTTTGGCATTATTTTGCTCCTTTCTTTTTATAGCAAAGGACTTTCCAGGCTTCATAAGCTTCACGGTCAACCCGCCACTGGCGTCCAATCCAGTAAACGGGTGGAAATCCTTCTTGGTCCTTTAGGAAATTGGCATAGCGTCTAGTACATGTCAGATCTTGAGCTACATGTTCGGAGCCAGGATCTGGTTGTTTATGAGTGTTCATTTATTCTCCTTTTCAGTGCACAATTGGATGCACTTAAGGAAATTATGAATTCATTTCAAAAAAGTGATTTTTGAAAAAACGTATCTCTATAATAAAAAATGAGCGTGGAAAGATCAGAATCACGCTTAAAACTAAATCATGAAAAGTGCTCTTGAGTTGCCTCTATATCCCCTGCAAGTCTGAGGTTAAGAGGTTTTACACTTAGGATAGTTGGAACAACTTAGGAAAGCGGGATAATTTCTTCCACTAGCTTTACTAACACCAGCTGGTACTTCACGAATGGTTCCATCGCAGTTTGGTCGATCGCACTTATCACCCTTCTTCAGGGCAGCAGAAATATTGCTCAACTTGCGAGCTGTCGGCGCTACACGCTGATATTGATATTCAGTTGAAATGCTCTGGGCAAAATCAGGAGATTCGATTCGAACCATAATTTCTGACGCTTTGTAATGCGAAAGAATATTAAGTGAGCCTAGCCAAACTACTCTTCCATCAAGCACGGCAAGTTTTTCGTGCATTTTTGGTACCTCACGGACCTCTTTCACAAATGAGGCAAGGTTCTTGTGAATTAAACTTGAATCTCCTGAATTTTTCTTTTCAGTTGCAGGTTTTGTAATGATTGTGATTTCGACATCTTTTGCCACTAAATCTCTAAGTATTGGCTCCCACTTTGCAGTGGCATCAGGCATAGTGAATGGACTCGAAATCATAACTTTGCTCTTTGATTTCTTAAGGTCCTTTTGGAACGCGGCATAAAAACCATCACCCGTGTACCATGCAATTGAACCTGAGGCACTCTCTGGTAAATCTCTAAGAACTTCTAAGGACTCTTCACTAAGAAGTTCGGCAGCATCAATTACTTTTCCTTTTTTGATCATCTTCTTCACGAGTTGAGAAATCACAGCTCCCGAGTTTCGCTCAAGCGTGGGTAAGTCTGCGACCACGAGCACATGCTGTCTTGCACGGCTAATACCGACGTTCCACATTGCATTTTCTACTGCAAGAGGATCAATATTGCCAAGAAAAGTTCCTAGTCCTGGGTCATCTGCGGAAGCTACCTTCGTGATATCAACAATCATTAAATCTCTTTCGTTACCTTGGAATCTATGTACAGTGCTGATTCCACCCTCTACTCCCTTAACCCCTGATGGCATAACTAGAGACCTGATGAAGTTTGTTTGCTTTGCAAATGGTGAGAGAACCGCAAAAGATTTCTTTGCTGTTGAAGGAAATTCCCAGCCATCTGCAATAAGAGAATCCGACATGGATTTAATGACAAGTGCATGAATAATGTTTCGCCACGAAGATTGAACCCGTGATGACTCTGGGCCTAAATTTGAGGTATCGAAAATAATGAATGACTCATTCCCCCAAGGAGTCACTTTATCCATTCGATTTTCAATAGTTTTAAGCGTGTGCTCAGGATAAAAATAATCAGAAATTAGGTCAGAGATGTCCTTCCTCATCCGATACTGATCACGAAGTGCAACTAATTGTTCTGACTCGGTCTCCTGACCTATCCCATCGATCACCTTGGAGTAAGTAAACGGGTTCTTAGTGAGTAACTCTTTATATTCAGTGTCCGATGCCGAAACCTTGAAATTCTCTTTTTTTAGTTTTGTTCCCACTTGCACAATAGGAGGTAGCTGGCGAAAATCGCCTGCAATTACAAGGCGGCTCTTTGCTTTTGCCGCAGAACAGTAGAACAGCGAAAGTGGGATCATTGACGCCTCGTCAATCACAACTACGTCAAACTCCAACTCAATTATTTCTTTATCAATGAGGGGTTTATAGGCAGTACACGCCACCACTCGTGCTTCAGCAACGATTTGCTTTCTTTTTCCTGAAATTTCCTCTTGCAATTTATCAATCCGCTTTTGGAGCTCTGATTGTTCGTTCTTATTTGCGGCGATCTTTCCATCAATACTTGCTTCAGACGGATTTAGTTTTAGCCATTTAACAGACTTAGCAGAGGCAACCTCGAGTGATGCCACTTCTTTTTGCAGATTTGGGAGCGACGTCGTGCCTCGATCAACAGATTTCTTTGCCTGTTCTTGACTTTTTATTACCTGATCACGTTCCATGCGAATTTGACCTGGATTTCGAGTGGAGCCAAAGAAGCGGCTCACAGCACTTTTTGCTTCAGACTCGGCCAGTTCAGCTTCAAGAGACTTAATACGAGATTTTGAGTCTGTGATTTTCTTTTTTGAATCCTTAAGCTCTAATTCAAGGCTCGCTAATTCCTTAGACGCCTTGTCCAGGATCTTGGTTGCGTTTGCATGCGAACGAAATTCAGACTTTGCAGTTTCTAAGTCTTCCGTTTTGTCCTTCAATTTTTGAAGCTGACTTGAGCATTTAATGATTTCATCCTGAATCGGTGCTACTGCTTTACGTAAAATCTCATCAAGATCGATCAGGTGGCCATACTTATCTTTTATTTCAGGCTTTACAGGATTTCCTAGTCGTAACATTAATCCTTCAGAAATAGGGCTAACAAGTTTGAAGCGGTCGAGGCATCTCTCAAGTGCGGTGTCGACTGCAAGGTTTGTATTTGAAATTAACAAGACTTTTTGTCCTAGCTCAGCAAGCGCTGCCACAAGCGATCCCATTGTGGTTGTTTTTCCCGTTCCAGGAGGTCCCCAAATGTAGGTGACCGCATTCTCCCCTGCGACGTTCAGTGCATCAGCTTGGTGTCGGTTTAATCCTTCAGCAAAGATGCTTTTAGGGTGACAACTCGTTACGGGTGGGTAATGAGCCAAACCCAATGATGCGAGAGCGACTTGGTTCTCAAAAAGCGATTCATTTTTAAGGAGTTCTACTTGCTTTTCAATTAAGAAAAGGGGATCGCTGCCAATGCTTGCGACTTCGATTGTGGGCCCAAAATCATCTTCTAACTCAAATTGGTACTGTGAATTAACCTCACCAAGGTACCGACCCTGTGATTTCTTTTCCCCCACTGTGAAGTTTACTTTCATTCCTTCTTCTGGAGGGGTACCCGACAACTCATTGAAGACATATATGAATGAGCTGCCTTTTTCTCGTTCTCGAATTCCATCTCTAACTTGATTCTTTTTTTCTCCCGTAGACAGCTCCGTGGCTACCTCGAATTCCCTGGCTATGGCAGCACTAATTTTTTCTTTGAAGTCCTTAGCTTGCACGCTCAACATGCTGGTATCCAACTATTTTTTTGCATGTTCACTACACCTGATATCCACGGAACTCATATTGAATGTCATGGCCATGGCTTTTCAATTCTTTAATAAAATTTAGTTCTTCTTTTCGCAACTTTTTTATGTATCTTTCATCTCGTTCAACTTCAAACGAGATTAGCGGTTCGTCAGGTCGATAAGCGGCGAAAATTAATGAGTCGAGTTGGGTCACCATCATCATGTGTTGCAATTGGGCGACATAGTAGGCAGGCACATCTCCTGTATCCCTTGTCTTTTCATAGGATTTCAAGCCACACTTGATTTCGTAAATGCGTGTTTTGCTCGCATCAATTCCATCAAGGCTTGCTGCGAGAAATGGGTCTTTGGAATCTTGAACCACAGTGGGCATTATTTTGTGACGATATTTCTTCTCTAATGATGCCCTTCCGTATTCTTCCAACCTGTTGCCCTCACGGGTTGCCGCATTTCCACTAAAGGATCGATGAAGGCCCAATTTTTCCTCTAATAGCCTTCTTGAGCTTGCCCAAGGATTTTCGCCCATAATCGTTGCCGCATCCGAAGCGCCAATGACGCCTTTGCGCCAGTTAAGCCACTCCATGGACCCTTGTTCAAGGTCATCGATTAGGTAGAAACTCAACTTACTTTCCTCATGACCTTAAGGTAAACGGTGTGTCTGACAATTACCATCCCCCAGCGATGCTCCCTGGAAGCCGTCTAACCTGGTTCCGGGGCGCCCGGAGTTACTGATTAGTCAAAGTTAATTACACATGCATGCAATGACTCTTCAATTTATGGAACTGCATAAAGGTAATCAATATTCAAGCAGTAGAGGCATCATAGAGATCTGACCTTCTGGGGGTAAAAAGTCAGGAAGGTCTGGCATTTGTTAGCAGTAATGTAAGCAGTAGAAGCAGTAATGTCAGGAAGGTTGGCTTATTTTCCCCTTGGAAAAGGTCGAAACCCCGTCTATTATTTCTTTAAACAGGCTCAGATTGTCACTGTCCTATAACTCTTAATCACCGGGTCGGGGGTTCGAGTCCCTCACCACCAACTTACGACAGTAAGCCCTAGATCGCAGCGGAGTTATATGAAACCTTCAGAAATCCAATTCGCTCTAAACCTTGAAGCGCTATCTGTCCCACAGTGCCGTCGAATTGTTGAGGCATTAATTCACGATTCACACACTTTGAAG
>Ga0164295_10003828_pt1 | contig 12004 bp, 8 predicted proteins | sample GEODES006metaG_FD_111798 | JGI IMG/M metagenome (GOLD analysis project Ga0164295, IMG submission 111798) | Oligotrophic lake water microbial communities from Sparkling Lake, Wisconsin, USA - GEODES006 metaG | ecosystem: Environmental > Aquatic > Freshwater > Lake | place: USA: Sparkling Lake...
ACAGAGAAAAATTTATTTATCGTTTTCATTAGGGCCTCCTATGAGAAAGAAATTTACTATATTGTTTTTTTATTATTTTTCAAATTTTATATATTAGTTTATATAAAAATTAAAAATTAATTTATTTTCTTAATTAATATTTTAAAATTATTAATAAAAATTATTTTTAAAGATAAAGATAAGTTGATTCAATTTATTGAATTAGTCTAATATTATATTTTTTAAATGTTTATGAAAGTAAAAAGTAACATTATTTGAGTAAATAATGTTACTTTAAATTAGTTTTTTTTATGTTCGTCTTGTAGTTTTGATGGTTTTTTTAAAATTTTGAAACGATCAAGAACATTGGATAGTGTTGGCAAGTTTTCTTGAATATTTGTTGCCACAGAATCCTTGGCTGCAACGGCAGCAGACTGAACCGCATCTTGAACTAAAGACACCATGATATCGAATAGTCCAGGACGTTTTGGTGGGGTAGAAATTTTTTGCGTAGAACGATCTTTGCGCTTATCGTTCGCTGTTTTGGCAGCATGGCGAGCGGCATCAATCGCATCTTTTGCTCTTTCATCCCTTCTATTGAATTTATCAGTTGTTTGGCGATTTGTTGTGCCACCATCTTGTTGGTGCTTGTGACCTTGTTGGTACGAAGCTTTACGCTGCTCGAAAGGCTTTTGATTGAAACTTGCTGTCTGAGATTTGGAGCCCTCTTTTGCAGTGATTTCTTCTTTTGTTTCGCTTTCTGGGCGTGGATAAAGTTTAGCTGTAAAGGCAGCTGTTGAAACATTGTCTTTTTGAACAGGAGTTTCAATTTCGTATTTTTTAGTAACTTTTTGAATTGGTTCTTGAGCAATTGTTTCAGGTTTAGATATAGGAGTTATATCATCTGCTACAGCTGTTACTTCTTCCTCTTCGTAAGAAACACCAATTCTCTTCACTTTTCCGCTAGACTCTAAAGGATATTCTGAAATATCTTTCATATTAAAATAATTTTTATCGGGATTCGCAATATGAATTTTAAAGCCTAATGTATTTTCAATTGCTTTAATATTAAAACCATAGTCTTCACAAATAAAAGAAACAGCAATTGGATTTTTTGCACCTTCTATTCGACAAATACGGTTCATAAATGTGCTAGGGGAGTCAGGTAAATCAAAATTATAAATACAACTTAATTCACGAATGCCGAGAGATTTTGAAATAGCATCTGTTGTTACAATTACATTTACATCGCCTGATTTAATAGATTTAATCAAAGCAATTCTTTTTTGGGAACTAATTTGTGAAGTAATCAGCTCTACTTTTACGCCATTCCCATGTAGTTTAAAAGCAATCCATTCAGCAACTGGTTTTGTATTTGCAAATATAGCAGCACAATTAGGTTTGTGAGTTTTAAGGTGTCCAAGTAAAACTTGAAATTTTTGTGTTGCTTGTAATGCATGTGCAAACTGTTTTGGTTGTCTTTCTTTAATTTGGCTTGGTAAAGTAGTAATGTATTCTGGATCTTCAAGAAATTTAAAAGAAAACTCTCTTACATAGGGAGAATTTTCATTTGCAGAAATAATTTTTTGTGTTCTTTCTTGAGGAAGCTCTGCAAGAGTTAATTCTAAATCTGTAATGGATTCTTCATTTGAAAAACTTTGAGCTTCAAAAGCAAAATATAAGCCTACATTTTTAGACTTAATAGATTTATTTTGAATCGCTTTATTCAAACTCTTTGGAGTAGAAACTAAAACGTCTATGGGTTGTCCAAGTTCTGTTTCTTTAGTTTCATCATCGTCAAGTTTTGAAATAGATATTCCTAAACTCTGGAAAATAGAGCGGCTTGCTTTATATAACTCATCTGCTTTGGATTGAGTGGGGCTGATAAAAAGAACAGATGGAGAATGGGCCGCACCTTTAGGCAAACTTTCAGATAAAATTTTAGAAGCAGCTGTTACTGTTCCAATTAAAAACCCTTCCACCTGTTTGGGCTTGATAAGCAAAACATCGGATCCCCTAAGAGATGCGGACAATGCTTTTTGAAGTGTTTCGTTAGGTTCAGAAAACCCAGCTTTTTTAATAGCTTCAATGATAAAATCATTTGCTATTATGTTTTCAAAACGTACTCTTTTTTTTGTGTTTTCAGACTCATCAGGTACAACGTAACTAGGTGCTGGAGATGATTCTGCTTGTAAAACTTTAAGCTTAGGTTCTTCTTTATTAGGAAGAGTATAAGACATGGTCTTTTTTTCTTCCGACTTCACTGCGACTTCTATTTTTACAACAGGCTCATGTTTTATTGTCTCAATTTCAATATCTGGAAATAATGTATTTTGAGGCAAGATTTCAGTTTCTTTAACTATTTTAGCATTTGATACCGTTTTTTTCTTAGCTGCTGGTTTAACAACTTCTTGTTTAACCGCTTTTTCCTTTTTAACAGGAACTTCTTTTACCTTTTTAGGCGCCTGTTTTTTTATAACTTTATCCTGTTTAGTTGCTTTGGAGGTTTCTGCCTTCTTTGATTTTGGTGCAGCAACATCCGATTTCGTCGTAGCTTTTTTAGACCTAATTCCAGAAGGCTTTGCCTTAGTCGTTTTGTCTACTTTGGATTCTGAAACTTCTTTTTTTTTGGTCATGCGCGTCATTTAATAAACCCACTTGGTGAAACGAACTTGAGAAATCTTTATTGCTGTGCAATACCTATCCTACTTGAGTAGGCATACAGCCTTTTCTATCCTGAGGATACTAAGATGATTTCAACTCTTCTGACAACTCTTTTAATCATAGATGCCTTAGTTTTGATAGTCCTAATTATTGCGCTTCAGCAAGGTAACGAGGGTGGACTAGGCGGAGCCTTTGGTGGAGGTAACACATCAGGCTTTTTTGGTGCAACTGGTGGTGTCAAACTTATTGTTAGAGCCACTTGGATTTGTGGGCTTTTATTTTTTGTTTTAGCAATTTCTTCATCTTGGCTAAGAACTCATAATAAGTATGAGTTAAAAAACCAACTTGAAAAAAGTTTATCAACGCCAAGTGCTGCGGCTCCTTTAGATACTGCGCCTTCGGCAACATTACCACAACAATCTTTACCGTTGTCATCTTCTGGCCCTGCTTTACCTAATCCAGAGCCTAAAGCACCAACTATTCCAAATCCGGAACCCAAAGTTCCTACGGCTCCTAAGCCATAAAAAAACCTTAACTTTTATGTTAAGGTTTTTTTTTATATATTAATTTGTCTCTGACAATACTCTCTAATGTTTTCCATATTGTAGTCTGTTTTTGGAATAAACTTTTCCTCTTCTAACTTATGAATAACCATGTAAGAAATCCAGCAATGAGTATAACTTGTTGGGTGTGGAGAATTACAAAATATAGCAAATCTGTCTACTGTTCCATCCTTTGCTTTACAGGAGTTATTATATGCAGATTGATAAGCAGATTTATCCCCCTTAATTGAGTTTTTAGATGCGGTTAAATAACTGCCTTTATAACAATAATCTTGAATAAACTTTTCAGTTTCACCTGGAATAGGATAAATAGAATCTAGTTTTGTAAATCCATAATTAAAATCTTGATTTGTAAATATATCTTTTCCATCAAGAAGGGAGTTAAAGTTTTTATTAACGTCTAATAGAGAAATATTTAAATTTTGATAAGGATTATTTTCCATATTATCTAATTCTCTCTTTAAATATTGGTTATAAAAACTAATTACATTAGAAATGTTGACAGAAAATTCTTGTTTATCTGTTTTGTCATCAAGATTTTTGTCAAACTTCATATCTAAAGTTAATGGTGTTTTTCCAAAATCAGGAAGATTTAAAACTAAAAAATGTCTTCCACCTCTATCACTTAAAGTTTTTATTTGCGAAATAATATTATCTACAGCTCTTTTAGAAACTGTTCTTGAACCATTAATGGAATCAGGATATTTGAAAAAATCTTCAGAATACATTGTTTGTTCAAAAGTTGAAATATAATCATTTGCACCAATCCATAAAATAAATAATGTTTCTTCTGGATTAGAGATGTAATAAGATTTATTAATATAAGAATCATTTGTTAAATAATTATTAACATAACTATTAATATAATCTCTGGAACTTCCTGTTACTATATTTCTTCCAAATGAAATTATATAATCCATAAAGTCTTTAATATAGAAATTATTGTTACCTTCTGTTTTTGCGCCACCAAATGAAAAATTTAATATTGGTAAATGTGCTAATTTTTTTAAATAGTCATTCCAAATAAATCCATCTGAAAATCTCCCATACCAAAATGGATAAAATGGCATTACTTTTGTCCATCTTTTTAAATTGCCAGAATCAGAAAGACTATCTCCAAACAAAACAATTTGTTTGATATTTCCTTTAGTTGAGTCATCTTTTTTAAAACGAATTGGATACTCAAACCCATCATAATTTGAGCGGGATGCTTTAATATCGTAAAGTTTATAACTTTTGTTTGATTTCCAAAAAAATGTACCTTGTGTTATTGCTTTTTGGCATTGTTCTTTAGCTGTTTCATAATTTAATCCTTCGGCATAATAAAAACCATCAACAATTTTTCCATTTAATTGAACATAGCTTGAATTATTTAAGTCGATTGCCCAAAAATAATTTGTCATTGCTCCAGGAATTAAAGTACTTGCTTTCATAAGAGAGGGATTATGTGAATTTTCACCACGATTTGTATCGTAGTAATAGCAAGCCATATAATAGTTTGCAGCTATGGCAGCAACAGAATACTTCATAAAAAAGCAGAGGAAAAAAATATTTTTAAAATTGATAAATTTTTTTATATGCATAATAATTCCTTTATTTTTTATATATAAATATTTTAAATCCAACTATTTTTTACAAAGCAATTCTTGTGCCATATATGTTTTTTAAATTAAATTTATATAATTTATAGTATATTTATGATTTTTTGAATTTATAGGATTTTTTGATAAAAATAAATTATGTTTAGAATACATTAAATTTTATTTTATTGTATTTATTTCATCTATTTTTAATAATAAGTTAATGATTAAATTTGTTACTAAGCAAAGGGATTTTGTTTCAGTAAAGAGATTAAGAAGAGTTTTACTCTTCTTTTTGAAGAGGAGAGGTTATTTTAAACCATTTCTATTAAACCAGCAGCACCCATACCTGTTCCAATACACATTGTTACAATTCCATATTTGAGATTGTGTCTTTTCATACCGTGAACGATTGTTGCAGTTCGGATTGCGCCTGTTGCCCCAAGAGGATGCCCTAAAGCAATTGCTCCACCTAAAGGATTTACTTTTGAAGGATCTAATCCTAAATCATGGATAACGGCTAAGCTTTGTGCTGCAAATGCTTCATTTAATTCAAACCAATCAATATTATTTTGTTTTATTCCCGCTTGTTTTAAAACTTTTGGAATAGCTTCTTTTGGACCAATTCCCATAATTTCTGGAGGAACTCCAGCAACAGAAAAACTCACAAATCTTGCTAAGGGAACAAGATTATATTTTTTGATTGCTTTTTCACTTGCTAAAAGAATAGCAGCAGCACCATCACTCATTTGTGAACTATTTCCTGCGGTAACACTTCCTCGCGCTGCAAAAACAGGTTTTAATTTTGCTAAAGCTTCAATTGTTGAGTCTGCTCTTGGGCCTTCATCATGTATAATTACTTTGTTACTTGTAATGATTTCTCCAATTCTTCCAGGAGAAGCATCTGTAATTGTGTAAGGAATAATTTCATTTTTAAATTCACCATTTTTTATTGCTTCTGTAGCTCTTCTATGACTTTCTAAAGCAAATAAATCTTGTGCTTCTCTTGTTACTTTCCATTTATCAGCAACCTTTTCAGCTGTCATCCCCATTCCATAAGCAATCCCAATGTTTTGATCATTGAAAAAAGCAGGATTCATCACAACTTTATGACCCATCATGGGAATAAGGCTCATGCTTTCTGTTCCTGCAGCAACCATTAAATCGGCTTCTCCCAATTTAATTCTATCTGCTGCCATGGCTACTGCTTGAATCCCAGATGAACAAAAACGATTGATCGTCATTCCGGGAACAGAATTTGGGTACCCTGCTAATAAAAGTGATATACGAGCGACGTTCATTCCTTGTTCAGCTTCAGGCATGGCGCAGCCAACGATAACATCTCCAATTTCATTTGGATCGATTTCGGGTGCTTGAATTAGTAAGCCTTTTAAGCAGTGAGCAAGAAGATCATCAGGTCTTGTTACTTTATATACTCCTCGAGGAGCTTTACCTACAGGAGTTCTTATTGCGGCACAAATGTAAGCATCTTGAATTTGTTTTGACATATGGAAACTCCTTATTAATTTCTTAGTGGTTTGCCATTTTTTAGCATGAATTCTATTCGTTGCTGTGTCTTATTTGTTTTTAATAGTTCCATAAAGAAACGGTATTCTAATTCAAGTAACCATTCGTCAGTTACCATGTTACCTTGTTCGATTTCTCCACCACCTAAAATGGTTGCTACTTTTTTTCCAATTTCAAAATCGTGTTCAGAGATAAAACCACCTGCTAACATATTTACAAGAGCTGCTTTAAAGGTCGCAAATCCACCTTTTCCAGTGACTATGATGTCTCTAGATTTTAGTGGTGGACGATAACCAGATTCATACATACCTTTTGCTTCTGCAGTAGCAACATAAAGTAACTCATTAGGATTAAAAATGATGGTGTCAGATGGTCTTAAATAACCAAGCTCTTTTGCATCTTCAGCACTTCTTGATACTTTTGCCATTGCTATATTTTCAAAATATCTTTGCAAAAATGGGAAAATATTTCCTCCTTTTGCTTCACGGCTTGCTCTTAAGGCAAATTCTTTACAGCCTCCACCTGCTGGAAGAAGCCCTACTCCCACTTCTACAAGTCCCATATAAGTTTCAAGTGCTGCTACCGCTTTGGAGCAATGCATAACAAACTCACATCCTCCTCCAAGAGCAAGACCTTGAACGGCAGCGACGGTAGGAATTAATGAATGTTTTAATGCCATGGATGCTTCTTGAAAACGTTTTACCATTGTTTCAAGAATGGTGAAGTTATTTGTTTGTAACGCTTGTGTTACTTGAGCAAGATTTGCTCCTGCACTAAAAGGAGATTCTGATTGCCAGAGAACTAAACCTTTAAAGTTTTTTTCTGCTACTTTAACAGATTCAATTACGCCATCTAAAACATCGGAACCAATAGCGTGCATTTTACTTTTAAAAGAAAGAACTGCTATATCAGGATCATTATTCCAGAGTCGAACACCATCATTTTCAAAAATGGTTTCACCATACGAGTGTTTTTCGCCTAAAACTTTTTCAGGATAATGTTGTCTTAAGTAAACTGGTAGTTTTCTTCTTTCTTCATTTATTTTTTTAGTTGGCGAATAGCTTCCTTCAGCAAAATGGACGGCAACACGATTTTGATCTGTTACCCAAGTTGGAAGTGGTGTATTCGTTATAGATTTACCCGAGGCGATATCATTATTTATAGCTTCCGTAATTAATTTCCAGCCTGCAGCTTGCCACGTTTCAAATGGCCCCATAGACCAACCGTATCCCCAACGAATAGCTAAATCGAGATCTCGTGCGTTTTCAGATATATCTTGTAATTGAACGGAACAGTAATGAAATAAATCTCTGAAAATAGACCATAAAAATTGAGCCTGCGGATTATCTGATTTAATTAATTGTTTAAATTTTTCAGAAGGATCTTTTATTTTTAAAATAGCTTCAACTGAAGGATCAACTTCTTGTTTACTTAAGCGATAGTTTTGTAATTCAAGATCAAGGACATGAATTTCCTTACCATTTTTTTTGTAGACCCCTGCCCCTGCTTTTTGTCCTACGGCACCTTTAGATATTAAAGTTTGAATCCAATTTGGTACTTTAAAAATGGAGTGCCAAGGATCATTTGGGAGAGTATCCCCCATTGTTTTAATAACGTGAGCAAGAGTATCAATGCCAACTACATCTAATGTTCTATATGTTGCGCTTTTTGCTCTGCCAATTGACGTACCAGTTAATGCATCAACGGTATCAAAACCTAAATGAAATTTATCAGTATGGTACATTGTTGCTAACATGGAAAAAACCCCAATTCTATTTGCAATAAAATTTGGGGTATCTTTGGCACGTATAACGCCTTTACCAAGTGTCGTTGTTAAAAAAGCCTCTAATTGATCAAGAGTTTTAGGGTCTGTTTCTTTTTGAGGTATAATTTCAACAAGAGTCATGTATCTGGGAGGATTAAAAAAATGAATTCCGCAAAAATTCTTTCTTAAATGAGATGGTAAAACCTCAGATAAAGATTGAATAGATAATCCAGATGTATTTGTTGCAAATATAGCATGTGATGCAATTTTAGAAGAAACTTTTGAATAAAGATCTTTTTTCCAATCCATTCTTTCGCTAATTGCTTCAATAATTAAATCACATTGTTCAAGAAGATTTATATCATTATCATAATTTGCTGCAGTGATATAATTTACTTTTGATTTTACAGAAAATGGAGTTGGTTCTAATTTTTGTAAAAACGATAAAGATTTTTGGACAATACTATTTGGATGTCCTTCTTTAGAGGTAAGATCAAATAAAATAACTTCAACATTTGCATTTGCTAAATGTGCTGCAATTTGTGAGCCCATTACACCAGAACCTAAAACGGCTACTTTTCGAACTAAAAAACGATTTTCATTTGCCATTTTTAACCTCGCATTTAAAACGTAACAGAACTTATACGACTTCTAGGTTGCGCTGGAGTGTAAACTTTTAAATTAGATTTGACAACTTTAAGGGATTGCATACCTTTTTCGTAAAGCGAGCTGATGTTAGAATTTCTTTGTTAATTTAATTAATTGGAGGAATGAATGGCTAGCTTTAAAATAAAGTCAACTTCAAGTATCTTTTTAACCGTTTTAGGTAGTGGTTTGGGGAATGTTGTTGAGTGGTATAGTTTCTTAGCTTATGCCTATCTAACTCCTGTTTTATCAAAACTTTTTTTTCCTGATGTTAGTGAAAAGAAAAGTATAATTTATGTTTTTTTAATTTTTGCAATTGGATTTTTAGCTCGACCATTTGGAGCTATTTTTTTTGGTTATTTAGGTGATAAAGTTGGAAGAAGAAAAACATTAATTATTTCACAATTATTAATGGCTATTCCAAGTTTAATTATTTGTTTTATTCCAACACATGAGCAAATTGGTTTTAGTGCAGCAATTATTTTATCTATATTAAGATTTGTACAAGGTTTTTCTATAGCAGGTGAATATACAACCTCGCTTTGTTACATTTCTGAAATGAGTCCTAAAAAAAGGAGGGGCTTATATACAAGTACAGTACCTTCTAGTACAGCAATTGGGATTTTAATAAGTTCATTTATCACTCTTGGTATTATTCATTATTTTGAAAAGAATAACACATTGTATGCTTATGGATGGAGAGTTAGTTTTTTTATCGGATTTGTTTTAAATACATTAGTTATTTTTATTAGACTCATGCTAAAAGAAAGCTCTGTTTATACAAATCAAAAAAAAGAATTGGGGAAAATATCTTTCAAAAAGTTTCTTTCTCTTTTAGCGAAAAAAGAAGTTATTAAGTTAATTACTGTTGTCGTTTTACTAGTTGTGGCTTATGCATACTTTTATCAATTAATTTATATTTGGAATCCTACATTTTTAGAATCATATTTAAAAAAATCGAATGATTTTTCTCTTGCTGTTAACGGTTTTTCAATGATAGTATTTTCTATTTTTATATTAATTGGAGGTTTTATTTCTGATTATATAGGAAGGAAAAAAGTAATAACCTATTCGTCTATTTTTATGATTCTTGTATTTGGGCCTTTGTTTTATTTATTGGCAAATATGAATGAAGTTATGTTTATTTATCTATATATGTTCATTTTATCTATTTCTTTTGGGTTATATGTTGGAGCATCAAGTTCTTTATTTGCAGAAATTTTTGATACTAAAATTAGAGCGACAGCCTTATCTCTTGCTTATAATATACCCTATGCAATAGTAGGAGGTTTGACTCCAGCATTGTTATCTACAGTTTTATTTCAAGGAAATTATTTATTTATAATATTAATTACTATGTTAATAATGCTAGTCGCTTTTATAACATCAATTTATCTCAAAGAAACTTACAAAAAAAATCTTTAGATCAGTAAATGCTGCATTTGCATTAGTAATGAAACAATTTCATTTGATAAAGCATTAAACTTAGAATTATTTCCAGTTATGTCTGTCTCATTTATTGTTTCGCCATTATCAATTCTCTTTACAATATTAGCTGCTTCTTTATGAAAATCTGCATGAATTGACTTAAGCTTGAGATAGTTTTTGTTGGTTGAAAATTTATTTTCAACTTTATAAATCCATTTACCTAAATCACAAACATTGTCTTTGCAAACAATGTTGTGATCAAGAGATTTGTCTGGATTTTTTAGATAATTAAACAATTTCACTTTCCATGCGGTATGGGCTTTTACGGCGTCATCAAAGTTCATAGGAAATCCTTTAACTATAATTAAATAATTTGAGGAAATAATATTATTATTTATAATTAATGTAAAGCTATTGATATAATTTTTAATTATCGTTTTATATGAAAAAAGTTAAATGAATATAATATCATTTAACTTTTTATATTTAAGGATGATTTTTTATATTTTATTCTTTAAAGTATGCAAACAACTTATTTTGAATTTTAGATCTTAAGTTTTCAGGAACTAAACCAACTTTTTTGATAAAAATATTTCTTTGAACTGTTAATATTTGATCGCATGTAATATAGGATTCACAAAAAAGACCAGTTTGTTTACTTCCTTCAATTGCAATTGCAGAATAGCTTCCTAAACAATGAAGCATTATCGGTAATACAGTAGGTGCGTGATAAGTATCTAAATAGCTTTGTCCAGTTACAATAATGCAGTAATTAATTTCACTTTTTTCTTCAGATGTTTGAGTTAATGTTGCAGGATCGGTGAGTTGACTTAAATCTATTTTCCAAATTTCCCATTGTTTCATAATGAGCTTTCCTTCCATCAGAAAATATATGAATAAATTACGAGGTTGAAAAACTCGATAAATTAAATTAACAAAATAGAAAAAAAATGTCATCTTGTTTTTAATGTATTTATGAAATTATTTATATTAGTTATTATAGATATTTGTAAGAATAAATATCTGTATTTAAGTATAATTTAATCAATTAAGTGTGTTACCTTGTTAATTCTTGTATTAATTTATGGAATTAATAATGATTAAGATGTCTTTATATTATAAATACATAAAATATTGTTATATATGAATTTAATTTTATTTAACCTGTGAATTTATATATGGTTTTTTTAATTTCTGATAATTAAAGTGTTTTTTGTGTATAAATAAAAAAATATTATAACACAATGAATATATAGATAAAATATTATTATTCTGGCTTTTCTTTTTTTATGTATGAGATAAAATGAATTTTATCATTCAAAATCTTGCCAATTAATCCTTTAAAATATAGGTTTTACCTCTTTGTTAGGCTCTTTTATGGAGATAAAAATGGAAGAATGGGATTTGGTTGTTATAGGAGGGGGAGCTGCTGGATTTTTTGGGGCAATTGCCTGCGCAGAAGCTTATCAGGAGGCTAAAGTTCTTATATTAGAAGCAACAGCTCGAGTTCTTACAAAAGTAAAAATATCGGGTGGGGGGCGTTGTAACGTTACGCATCATCAATACGAGCCGAAACAACTTGTTACTTATTACCCTCGAGGACAGAAAGAACTTGTCGGACCATTTCATCGTTTTCAACCTAAAGACACAGTTACCTGGTTTAAAGAACGTGGTGTTGAGTTAAAAGTTGAAGATGATGGAAGAATGTTTCCCATAACAAATGACTCTCAAACAATAGTAGATTGTTTAATGAACACGGCAAGAGAGTCAGGTGTTTTGCTTAGAAAAAACAAATTGGTTGAAAATATTGTTAAAGTAACTGATGGTTATGAATTAATCGTAAAATCTGAGGA
>Ga0164295_10003829_pt1 | contig 12004 bp, 10 predicted proteins | sample GEODES006metaG_FD_111798 | JGI IMG/M metagenome (GOLD analysis project Ga0164295, IMG submission 111798) | Oligotrophic lake water microbial communities from Sparkling Lake, Wisconsin, USA - GEODES006 metaG | ecosystem: Environmental > Aquatic > Freshwater > Lake | place: USA: Sparkling Lake...
ACAGAAGGAGCATTCCTCTACAGACTGCAGACTGAGCTGATCGTTGTAGGTTCCCTCTGGGCATGGGTGCTCTGTGTCGAATCTTGTTCTCTCAGGACAATAGTAGCCTTGGGGACAGGCTTGAGGATATGAAGCTCCCTCTAGACAATAGCTGCCAGAGGGACAGCTCTTGCATTCAGGTTGACCCTTCTCATCTTGGTAAGAGCCGGCAATACATTTCGTCGGCAGCGTCGATCCGGCCGGGCATTGTGAACCACTGGGACATATTCCGTACATCATCTTGCATGTGTCTTTATCTGTACACAAAGGTTCTGTGGACATTGCTCCCCGGGTAGACCAGAAGCCAGCGCTGACTTTAATGCTGGTAGCACTTAGGCCTGTGAGACTGCAGGCATAACCCCCCGGACAAAGATCACAGAAGTAGTTTGTTCCGTTGAAATATCTATCACCAGTATTCGTCGTCCCGGACATGTATGTTCCTCTGGGACATTCCTTGGGAGCCCCAGTCCCAACAGGACAATAGTGACCCTCCGGACAGGGTCCTCCAGTCACGGAGACAAAGGGCTGAATCGGAGAGCGAGCTCCTTCAGTACAGTAATATCCTTCCTGGCAAGGCCCCGACACGTTCCTCAGTCCATCGAGCTCACAGTACGACCCGGCGGTGCATGGGGTGCATCCAGTGATATCGACGTTACCGATGGAAGGAGAGAACGTCCCCGAGGGACAGCGCAACGGGTTGATGCTGCCTTCTGGACAGTACGTACCGACGGGGCAAGCATATCCGGAATACGCGATTATACCGCTCACAGGACAGTAGTAGCCGCGAGGACACTGGTCGCACCATTCTCGGGTATGCTCCATAGTATAGGTGCCCGGGTGACAGGGCGTCTGGCCACTCGATCCTTCCACAGCATAGTGACCCGGCTGTGCTTCCATTTGGGTCTTCGAAGAGGCTCCTCCCACACAATAATATCCACCCTCGCATTTTCCAGTAGGATATGAATTCCCGACTCCTTCGCAGTAGAAACCAACAGTGCAGCTCGCGCAATCAACCAGTGAATCCGATCCATAGTTGCGGTTGAAGGTTCCCGCAGGACAGGGAGTGGGGATAATAGACCCTTCCTCGCAGTAATGACCAGTGGGACAAATACCACCGCTGAAGGTTATGTTGGCTCCGGTGAAGGTCAGGACATGATTCGGGCTCGCGGAGCTGCTGCCAGAGGTACAATAGAATCCTTTCGCACAGCGTCCTCTGGGAATGGTGAGGGCAAGTCCATCGCAATACGAGCCTCCATCGCAAGGAGTGCAGTCCGCTTCACTACTCAACGATGTGGTGTTCCCATATGTGCCCGACAAACAAGGCAAAGGAACGCTCACTCCTGTCACACAGTAGTAGCCTCTTGGACATGCCTGAGGGTAGCTGGATCCCCCCGGACAGTAGCCTCCAGCCACGCAGATGGAGCAGTCGGATACGGAGGCTCCTCCGTATTCAGGCAAGTAGTACTGACTGGGACAGGGTATCTGCTCAGGTCCTGTCGAGCCCGCCGGACAGTAGTGCCCGGGGGTGCAAAGCCCAGTGGGTTCAGTAGATGCAAGTACTGAATAGTACCCCGCTGGAGTGTCCATACAGTCTGACAGTGCCTTCATTCCAGTGAAGGCATTATATTTACCGGCGGGACATGCAGTAGGGTACTGGATACCGGAGGGGCAATAGTAACCGGCCGGACAAGCATCTTGTAGCAGATTAGGCGATCGCATCATCTTCGGTCCACAAATGGTCCCCGGGAAACATACCCCGGATGGGTCATCATAGTTGGTCCAGTCTCCCCCGCCGTTCATAATATTCAAAGCGGTAGTAGTGTTGCTTCCGCAGTACGTACCTCGAGGACATAACAAGCAAGAAGACGCCCCTTGGCCAGAGTAGTATCCGAGTCCACAATTCAGTTGAATAGATGATGACTCGTCGCAATAGTACCCGGCACTGCAAGTAAGGCAGTCGGCATTGGATGTCCGACCCCTTAAAGAAGAGTACTTACCGGCCGGACAAGGTCTCTGGGATGTCGAAGCCACAGGGCAGTAATAGCCTTCACTGCAGCTTTCACACTGAGTGATGGAATACAGGCCCTGCTCGGAGGAGTACGTACCTGCCGGGCAAGGGAACTGTGTTGAGTATTCCGTGCCCGGGGGACAGAAGTACCCGGCTGGGCACCGACCTGTGAAGGTAGTCCCTCCTCCAGTGCAGTACGTACCAGGTAAGCAGGTGGAGCATTGATCTTGGGAGTGAATCAAGGCGTTGTCGGAATACTTGCCGGACGGACAAGGGATATCATATCCCGCGACAGTTCCAGGAGGGCAGTAGAATCCCAACTTGCAGGGAGTCAGATCCGAGGTAGTAGAGCCAGACCCGCACGTATATCCAGCAGTACATTGAGAGCAGTCGCTTTGACCCACTAAGCTGTCCGAGTCGGAGAAGGTACCGCTCGGGCATGGGGTCTGTGCCGGGTTCACAGTTCCCGGCCCACAGAAGTATCCGGGGGAGCATCGCACAGTCATCTCTACCATCCCCGCGGATGGACAAGCGAAGCCTGCCTCGCAGGGCAGACAAGAGGCATCGGACGCTCCTCCATAGAATGGGTTGTAACTGCCGGCGCTGCAGGGCTGCGGACTGGTAGGACCCGTGCAGAAGTGACCCACAGTGCAGTTGGAGCACTGGATCGCAGAGTACAACCCTGTCGACTCACTGTACGTCCCTGAAGGACAGGGGAAGTTCAGAAAGTCCGCTGTTCCTCCAGGGCAGTAATAATGCGCGGGACAAGCAGTGCCGACGATAGTCCCCGCGAAGAAACAGAATGTGCCCGCTTCACAGGGCTCGCAAGTAGCGATGGATGTTTGTCCGGTCCTGCTGCTTTTGGATCCAGGAGCACAGAGGGTCGGGTACTGAGAACCTGGGGGACAATAGCCTATACACACCATAGAAAGCATTCATAGCATAGCAATAAGTAAGTAGTAGCTTTGCGGTAGTAGCATAGCCCGGATGCATTAGCAATAAGTAAGTGAGCATTGGTACATACCTCCTGCTGGGCAAACAATACGAGTCGACCGAATTGTCCCGGGGGAAGGACAGGTGTAGCCCGGTTCACACACCGCACAAGCTTGACTCTGGCTCACTCCCCCCGCAGTGATACCGTACGTCCCGGCAGGGCAAGGCGTGACCACATACGCTGGGTTGCAATAGCTCCCGATCGGACACGGAGAGTCCGACGGAGATGGTTCGGTGGATCCATTGGAGCAGTAGTACCCAGGAGAGCAGGGGATGCAGTCGATCGCACCTCCTGAGCTGTAGTGGCCGAATGGGCACTGATCAGCTGATGATCTACCGGGGGCGTCTACGAAGTACCCGGCAGCGGCTAGCGTACAGGTGATCGCTCCCTCGACACTGTAGCTGCCTGCTGGACAGATGGTAGGACCACTCGATCGGGACGGACAGTAGTAGCCCGCGGGACACGAGCGACAAGAGTCAGACCCGTCGGTGGAGTAGAAGCCGGCCTGACAGGGAGTCATCTTCGCGGAGGTAGTGGAGGTACACTTGTAGCCCGCAGTGCACGGGGTACACACGCTCTGCTTGCCAGTGCTGTAGTACCCGCTGGGACAGGAGATGGTCACGTTCATATCGACGAAGGGACAGGCATATCCGGGCGGACAGTCAGTGCAAAAAGATGATCCCGCCACGCTGTAAGTGCCCAGCGCACAAGGAATTTCCAGATCAGAGGTGGTGTGGGGACAATAGGCACCTGCCGAGCACGCTATGCAAGATCCTCCCTATGATAAGGAAAAGACCATCATCATTATCATCATCATCGACATTATCATCGTCATCGACTTCATCATCATCATCATAGGCTTAAATTAACATCATCATCATAGGCATAAATTACATCATCATCATAAGCATCAATCAACATCATCATCATCATCATAGGCATCAATCATTATCATCATAGGCATCAATCATCATCATCATAGACATCAATCAATCATCATCATAATTATCATAGGCATCAATCATCATCATCATTATGACCATCATCGATTTCATCAATCATAATAAGAGACACTATCCTTTATACTAAGCTACTTACCGCAGTTTTGGAGTGATATCCAGGCAAACAGTCCAGTATTGTAGTGCCATAAATGTCACACGCCTTACCAGCAGGACATACTGAGCAGCTCGTCTGACCCCCTACCGCATAGGTGCCACTGATACACAATTCCTCCACTGCCTGGGTCGTGTAGGGACACGCGTGGCCTGCAGGACAAGTGGTGCAATTCTGAGCCCCGCCCGTGGAGTAAGTACCGGGCAGACACTCGCTCACCACCTCGGACTCCACTGTCGGACAGAAGAATCCCGGAGGACACGGCGTGCATGTACTACTGCCCAGAGGAGCATAGGTCCCCGGATCACAGGGTACCGGATCTGTTGAATATGTATGTGATGTGAGTAATAACGATCATGATCAATGGTATCATCGCTGACACAGAGCAAGCTCACAGCTCTTAAGCTACATCATCATGGGCTGCACGAGTTATCTACCTACCTGTTGAAGCCTCTGGACACGCGAATCCAGCAGGGCAGGGGTTACATGTCGACTGACCCTGTAAGGTCGTGTACGATCCAGCCTGGCATGGCGTACAGTCGACCGCTCCAGACAAACTATAGTGACCCTCAGCACAAGCTACTGGTTCATGACTACCATCCGCACAATGATATCCTTCGGGACAGATCAGGCACGACGATTGAGCTTCGTACAAGTTGTAGGTACCTGGGCTGCAATCAGAACAGCTGCTGTTGCCGTATGATGACTGATATTGACCGATAGAACAAGGGACGGGGCTATGGCAGTGGCCGGGACATGAATATCCACTGGGACACTTCTGACAACCCAAACAATGCCCATTCTTGATGGACCTTCCCACATAGTATTCACCCACCAGACAATCGTTACATTGATCGGTCGGTTGAGAGGTGGGTAGGGAGCTGGGCTGCTCAGTGGGTTGGTTACTAGGCTGGGAGCTCGGTTCAGAGCTAGGCTGGGAGCTCGATTGAGAGCTAGGCCGTGTTGTTGGTTTGAAGGTACTTGGAACAGATGTTGTTGGGAGAAAAGATGGGACGTTGGTGATGTTAGAGGTACTGCTACTGTACCTCAGATGGATGAATGAAAGCAGCAAGATGAACAAGATTGATCGTAGACGATGGTTCATCATAGACCTGTTCAGTGGTTTAAATTAGGTAAGTAAGTTAGTAATTACTGATAAAGTTATCTGTTGTTCTTCGTTGTTTTACCAAATAAGTTCAATAGTCAAAACATCTCGCGCAACTTCGTTGTGAGAGAGTTAACTTACGACTCGTTGGGAAAAGTTAACTTACGAGTTGTAAAATACTGCTGACTTCAGTTAACTCAATCAAAGTTAGTTGGTTGATTGAGAATATTTCAAGTGCGGTAACTTAGTCTTTCTACAGTACCATCAGCTGATCCGTCTCAGATCACTGCAACACTAACAAGCGATGCTATTCTTTCCGGTCTGTTTCTTTTTAAGCATCGCCAGCATCGGGTCGCAAGCATTCAACATGTTTTCTTCCAAGCAGAAGGAACCCCAGCAGCTATCGATCGAACCCATCTATACCGGCGACTACGGGGTAGACATCTCCGCCCCTATACACCACTACATTGACCAGCACAAGTCTCCACTGGGTAAGCAGCGCTATGAGGACATGATCAAGGGCTGCTATACTAAGTACTCCCAGTACGAGTGCGATGCAACTGAACGCGCCCGAATGGAGATGAACATGAGGCAGTGCGCCACCCAGCACAACTACACAGAGATAGGCTTCAAGAAGATGAAGACTCCCGCATCGGCATGGGAACCTCTCATTGAGTTCTACGAACAGCACAAACACGAGGCCAAGCCTGAGAACTGGCCCAAGGGCAACACCTACGTGAACCACTGGGACTCACCCTCGCAGATGGTGGGTACAGTGATAGTTGCTTTGTCTTCCATAGATGGGTAGCATCATCTGATACATATGTTCATCACCATACCTTAGATCAACCTGGAGAACCCTTCGTTCCGCGGCGGAATCGATGTGAAGAAGAAGGTAGGTAGGTAGGTAGGTCGATGCAGTAGGAGAGAGGCTAACCACCTGCGTCGATGCTATTATTACATTGCTGTCGCTGTCTCTGTTGTAGGTATGGGACGGCATCAAGCCCGTGCTGGAAGAGTGGACGGGACACAAGCTGGAGCCCACCTCGATGTACGGCATACGGGTCTACAGCGACAACTCCGTGCTCGCCACCCGTAAGCACTCCACTGCACTGCACTGCATCAATGCTGTCTCATATGTGATACCATTCGATATGATGCGATTGATGCGTGCATGTTGGTGTACATGTAGATGTGGATCGCCTCCCTCTCGTGAGCTCGTGCATCATCCAGGTGGCTCAGGATATCGACGAGCCGTGGCCCATCGAAGTGTATGACCACAGCGGCAAGGCCTGGAATGTGACGATGCAGCCCGGGGACATGACACTATACGAGTCCCACACGGTGCTGCATGGCCGACCCTTCCCCATGAAAGGCAGATTCTATGTGAGTTAGGCTGTATTCATAGCACATAGCATTATCCATCTCTTCGGTGATGCGTGGAATGATCATGATGATGATGATGCTATGTTCTTTGACTCGACTCAACTCTATACTGGACAGGCCAATCTTTTCGTCCACTTCCAACCTGTCGACCACGTTGAGATGAATCAGCTAGATCAGGAGAAAGGCGCGAAGAAGAAGAAGTCTCAACTCCCGAAGAGTGCCGATGAGTCGTCCTTCAAGGGCAACATCGGCGGGCACGAACAGTTCAATCACGATGAGGAAGAGGTTAAGCGACACTACGACGTCATCATCAAGGAGCGAGAGAGGGAAGCCACGAAGGAAGCGGAGTTGAGCGAGGAGGAGATCATGATGATGAATGACAGCATGCATGAGGAGACTTGGACCATCTACGATGAGAATGGTAGTCAAGTTGAGCTGGACGAAGCAAAGATCGCTAAGATGCAGGCTCTGAAGGAAGCTGCTGGTGATGGGAATGCGGAAGCCTTGGCAAAGCTGCTAGGTCCAGACAGCATAGAGTTGATCCATGCCCGAGATGGGAATGACTGGCAGTTGATCCACGAAGCAGTACGTGCTGGCGATCTGGACAGCGTGAAACTGCTGATCAGCTTGGGGGCCGATCTCAGCTCGATGATCAGTGCAGGGGGGTCGGTGTTGTGGGTCGCCAAGTACTATCTGGAGGCCGACAACGAAGTCATCAAGTACCTCGTCGACATCGGAGCACCGGACATCGAACCCATCGAGGAGCTATAGGTGGTACTCATTAGGAGGAAGACATATTCAATGAAGAAAGACATATTAGGAGGAAGACATATTCAGTATGGCTATTGATGTTATATGATAAAATTGATTTTGATATTCTTAAATTTACATAAAGTTTTGTTCACTCATACCAACCAACCGACTACGGATCATGCTGAACAGCTCATTTCATTTCATTTTGCTCTTCCTCTAGTTGAACAGCTCATTTCATTTCATTTTGCTCTTCCTCTAGATCATGCTGAACAGCTCATTTCATTTCATTTTGCTCTTCCTCTAGATCATGTTGAACAGCTCATTTCATTTTGCTCTTCCTCTTGGGCTTGTAGCAATATCCTGCCCCTTCATCGTAGACTAGTGACCACGATGCAGGGATACCGCTGTTCTTCAGGAAGTCGTCTGAATCGTTGGGACGGCGGTCCGGGCCTTGGGACAATAACACCAACTCGATCGCCCCATCCACGATGTTCGGCAGCATCGCTTTCAACGTGCTGTTGTCTACATTCGAAATTAAGAGTATTGGTCAACACATATCATCATCATCTATCATCATCAAAATCAACATCATAATCCGCCAACACCCATCACATCATTATCATTATCATCATGACCTAGTCAGATTATCTCACCAAGTGTCAGGGATGGATTGGTGTTGATCTCTATGAGCGAAAGCTTATTCGACTCCGACAGCATGAAGTCGCATCCCAGCAGGTCGAAGTACCCCTGTTTCTTTATCAGTATGTGGTTGCAGGCCTTCATCACGTCCACCATGCAGTGCTTGATCTGGCTGTCAAGTTCGTTGCGCATGTACTCGGCACTATCCGCCTTGCCCAAGGACTCCAAGTTATCCGCAATAGCGCTGACAGTTTGTATCTGTAGTAGGTAGGGTAGGTAGATAGGTAAGTAGGTAACAACACATAATCAACATGACAGCTGAGGTCAGTCAGCTGGATACGAAATGCGTGAACAAGAACAATCATCGACTCACACTCACCTGCATCTCCTTGTTGCCTTCCTCCTTGTACGTGGAGGTCTGCTTCTGAATGGCCGCATTGGTGAGGTGGATGGCATTGTCTTCAAGTGATGCCAGGGTTGCAATGGAGTAGGGTCTTAACGACAGCCTGCAGTAGCCAGGATGGTAGAAGGCTAGTGTGGTAGGATAGTTGCGGGAGATCAACAAGTAGACACGGATGTCGAACTTGTAGCCCTCCTCCATCACCAGTAGCGGCCGCTTGATATACTTCTGCACAATGCCTTTGAAGGGCAGCAAGGTAGTCGTAGTAGAGGGAGTGGTAGTGGAGGCAGAGTGACCCTCCCCACTAGAGGAGTGATGACTACCGCCCATCGGCTCGCCGTTACATAACTCTCGGAGCGCATCGATACCTGCTACCATGTGGATGCCCCTACCCCTGTTGGCATTGGAGGGCTTGTAGATCCATATACCTCCCTTGATCTCGTTCGATGACGACGAGCCCGCAGCGTCTTCATCCCTATCATCCTCCCCCTGAGGTGGGACATCAGGCATCTCCAATACACCTGCATGATTGCTTGTTGTACCATGCGGAGTTTTCAGCGGCGACGTCGATGGCAGGCTGCTCTTGCGTGACTTGCCACTGCTGGCTATCCTTTCTTCCTCCTGGATGAGAGCGATGCGGTCCAGAGGGGACTCCAAGTCGAAGGTCTGCGGTAGCCATGGAGGGTGTATATTTCTCATTGATCCATCGAGGCTGCTACTGCTACTACTACCTCTGCAGTACTTCGCTCTCATGGTGGCCAGTAGTCCGCTCTTGTGAGTGATGCAGTTGTTGTTGGGGATGTGGTTGACTAGCTGGCCGGGGAGGTGTGCGATGTAGTCGATGTGGCTGCGTGCCTCCACCCACTTCAACCCGTACTTGGTGGAGAAGTGGTACTCGTTCGGCATCATCTGCCAACCCCTCTTCTCCAGAGCATTCCTCACCAGCTTCCAGCCATTAGCCTTCGCTACGTAGAAAGTCTTCGGTCCTTCTTTGTTGGTGCTCTTGGCACAGCTGAACATCTCAATCGAGCTGCTGACCGACTTCGACAGAGTGTTGACTACACCTGCAACTCTGTTTGCTGCTCTAGCTGACTTCTTAGCTGGTGATATCTCCAATGATGAGGACAAGGAGGAGGTATTAGTTGTTGTTGTATCTGAAGAGGACAACATACTGCGAAAAGCAGAGTTCCGTTTGGGTCGTTTCGACTTCACTTTGCATTCGACCTTGTCAACTACAGTAGCTGCTGCTGCCGAACAACGAAAGATAGCAGCAATTAGTCGGTACAATGATAATGATCATTCCATGCACCATCTCACCTATTGGTGGTAAGCCATCTGCAGCAGGTAAGCCATGCGATGCATCGATTGGAGGAGCTGATAGGTCGTCGTTGCTAGCGACACTGCAGGCCATGAAGTTCAGCTCGGGCTCGTCATCGCCACCTGCACAGTCTTCTTCTTCCGCCTCTCCCTGCTGCTGCTGCTCCTCCGCGCTGCAGAAGATGGATCTCTTCCCCGCAGCATCCACATAGCTCAGCGCGTCTGACTGCCAGGCGTGCTCCTCACAATGAGACCTCAGCACCCCATCGAGCCAGGTGTCGATGCTGCGGAAGTGGTACTGCACGAGGGTCCACGTGGTGCTGATGAATTTGTAGGAGGGGAAGATGGACACTTGTCCCCTGTGATAGCGCGACCCGATCGTCGACTCGCCTGTGCGACAGTAAGCACAGTACAACAGTCGTTAGTGCAACAATGGAATCGTTACAGTAGAAGAATCGAGCTAGACAGTCTTATATTAATCAGCACCTGTCTCGCCCCCCAGAAAAATCTCCACATGGACACTGTTGTGCTTCTGCTTCTTCGACCGCTCCGACACGTATTTACCCTCATAGAAGATCAGGTCACCTGGACGGAGCTCCGCCTCGGTGAGCACTCCCGGCAAGGTATCCAACTGGTAGGCCTGGTTCCACTTCCCGATCACGAAGCCGAAGTCGTCCTGTAAGTCCAGCAGTACCTGTCGCACCAGCCCGCAGCAGTCCAGGTACAGAGGCGCCACTGGGTCGTCTTCCTTCTTGTACTTCACACCGTACGGTACTCCGAGGTAGCGCTTAGCTGTCTCGATGAACTTGAAGCGTAGGGAGTCTTTGAATTCGGTGGTTCGAGAAATGCCTCCACGACAGGCCTTCATGAGTTGTCTCTCCTTCATTTTCTGATCTCTGAACCTCAAGAACGAACTCTGCAATGACGATTTGCTTCCTATGGAGTCGTCGCCAATGATGAGCAGCTCAGCTCTGTTCTTTGCAACTACAACTACGCAATCATTGCTAGCAGATGATGAGATCACGTTGGATTCATCTTTGTTCTCGTTGGGCTCATTCGTCTGCTGCAAGGACAGATGCGATGCTTCGAATAAACTAGTAGTAGTCATAGTCGTATCTACGTTAACTTTATCCATGGAGAAGATAAAGAAGGTCCTTGTGCATAGACTTGCCAACACGAAGATTGATGTATATCGCTAATCTCTAACAAGAAGATTGATGTAGTTGAAACAGTTCAAAAAGTAACGTTCACAATTTGTCTGCTGCTGTGTCGTAACTTAACACTCATCACTGCAGATGATGATTAATTTAACCACAATGATTGGCTCAACGGAATGATGATAATGTCTCACTGTATCCATTACTTAGATCTCGACTCAAAACTGTTCTGTCAAAAGTAAGTATTAATCTCATCAGGTCGTTGCTTGTTGCACTAACTGATGAGATAAATGATGATGATGGTTACTTTCTTAACTTAGAGTGGGTCGAATCGAGTTAGCTGATGATGTTGATCAATCCTCCCTGTTAGAGCATCTGTCGCTAGCATGCTCACTAGATTTCAAGCTTGTGTACATCTACGATCGAGTGGTATCACATACAGAAGCAACACCTGTAACGTCAGCTTCCGTTGCAGCAGTAAGGTCAAGCAATGCGAACTCCACAGCTACAGTATCGTCCCAATCATTGATGTACAGAAGCATACCTGGGGTATTGGTTGACAGGAAGTCCACCTATGTTGCGTCGATCAAGCAGTTCGACAGAGCTCTATTGTGCGCGAGGGCATTCGAGCGCAACCACTTCCGCATTCATAGGTGCCCACACACTACTGACAACACAGCTATGGTCAGTGATTGCTTAAAGGAATTGGCAGTGGAGTCAGGGGTGTATTCTAGATTCAATACCGACGAATCTTTGTCGAAAGAAGGTTTCCGGGCAATGTTCACCATGTGGTTGAGCAACTCACTCAACAGATCCCTCGCAGATGAAGTATTCGTGATCCACGATCGACTTGCTGGTGGTGGTGGTGCTGATGAGGAGGAGCTGGGGTTCATCACTGTCAAGAAGACTACTGCCAATATAGTCAATATTGGACTACTGGCAGTATCTGCATCTCATCGGCGGAAGGGATTAGCCCACGCCCTTCTGAGTAGAGCTGTCTTGTGGGCACTGGAGGAAGTAGGTGGTGACCCCGCTGCGATGCTGACGGTAGTGACCCAAGGCAGTAATAGACCTGCATGTGAATGCTATGAGA
>Ga0164295_10003830_pt1 | contig 12002 bp, 10 predicted proteins | sample GEODES006metaG_FD_111798 | JGI IMG/M metagenome (GOLD analysis project Ga0164295, IMG submission 111798) | Oligotrophic lake water microbial communities from Sparkling Lake, Wisconsin, USA - GEODES006 metaG | ecosystem: Environmental > Aquatic > Freshwater > Lake | place: USA: Sparkling Lake...
CACGGTACTCATGTTCCCCGTTATCTCTGCGTGTAAATTTTTCCTCATGAGGGAAGCCTTTCTTAAGTAACCACTCTTTTTCATATTCATGATCTAATAATTCTTCCAAAACTTCACTTTTCACAGGATTAGGCCAGGATCGATCAATTGAAATTAGATGACCACCCTTTTTTAATACTCGATGAGCTTCCCGAAGGGCCGGTTCTAGCATTTCTGCATGATGTAAAGCTTCTATTTGTAAAATGAAATCAACACTCTCAGACTCTATTTCAAGATTTTCGAAGGTGCCTTGACAGGGCAATATTTTACCTGAATCTTGCTTCAGCACTTCTTTGGAAGCCCTTCTAATCCCATCTCGGACAAACGGTGCGCCTGCTTCCACTGCAATTATTCCCATAATTGATCCACGAACATCTGCGGAAATGACGGCCGCGCTAAGTAAGCCAATTCCAGAACCTAGTTCCAAACCAATGCCGCTCAATTCAGGCATCACACTGCTACTTGAAATCGAAGTCCACATTGAATAAATCACATCAAAGGAAGGTGAGCCTTCAAGTCCAGCAACATCGCTTAAAGACGTTTCATTTAAACTTTTTGTGGTGGCAACTTCACGATTCTGGATAGCCTTGCTCAGCGAGATTGAGTCGGGCACTCCAAATTCTATATATGCGGGCTGAATTGCATCTTTTGCGAATATTGCAAGGAGTTCATTTCGAGTCCACATATTTTTTAACCTTAAAGTTCGGGGGGGGTATTCTGCATGATTTTATCAGTGCCATAAGCGTTTTTGCGTTTGCCGGAGCTTTTTTGACTACTATTAGACCAACTACCAGTCCCCTAAAGGTGCTTACGATGCCAAGTGTGTACGACAGAGAATTGACTATCGGTCGTTTTGTAATCAATGATGACTCAGATGCATTTGTGATTGCAGAAATTGGTCATAACCACCAGGGAAGTGTTGAACTCTGTGAAAAAATGTTTCAGGCTGCGGCGCGCGCAGGAGCGACTGCAGTAAAGTTACAAAAACGTGATAACAAATTCTTGTATACCCATGATTTTTATAACTCACCATATTTGAGCGAAAATTCTTTCGGTAAAACTTATGGGGAGCATCGAGATTTTCTTGAATTCAACCTAACTGAGTATCGTCACCTGAAACAGGTGGCTAATGAATTAGGTATGTTGTTTTTTGCTACAGCTTTTGATATTCCTAGTGCAGACTTTCTTTTTGATATTGGTGTTCCCGTGGTTAAAATAGCGTCAGGCGATTTACGAAGTGCGCCATTAATTTCCCATATTGCAAGGTCAGGAATTCCACTGATCATGAGCACAGGCGGTAGTACTACAGAGGAAATAAAAAGAGCTTTGGAGGATGTTGACCCTTCAAACATCGCACTTCTTCAATGTACAGCTGCGTATCCCGCTGAGCCCGATGAAATGAATTTGAGAGTTATAGCCAACTTTCGAGACTTATTTCCAAACACGACTATTGGGCTCTCATCACATGATCGTGGAATTGCATTTCCCGTTGTTGCCTTCGCATTAGGTGCCCGAGTCATCGAAAAGCACTTCACTATCGATCGATCGCTTAAAGGCACTGATCATGCTTTTTCTCTTGAACCAACCGGCATGGAGAAAATGGTCCGCGATCTAGAACTAACACGATTAGCTCTAGGTGACGGAGTAAAGAAAGTTTACGAAAAAGAGATTGAACCTGTTCGAAAAATGAGCAAAATGATTGTCTATGCTAAGGACCTACCAAAAGGACACATTCTTTCGAATGCAGACTTTACTATGAAGTCTCCAAACATAGGAATTTCCCCCCAGTCGATAAGTAGTTTAATTGGAAAGAGATTGATTTCCGATGTAGCCGAATTTCAAATAACAAAATTTGATCATCTCGAATAAAGGTAAGAGATTTTGAGAGTAGCAATAATACAATTCGCTTCGGCAAGTATCCATATAGGGGCAAGTTTGGAAATTCTCCATAGCGAATCTTCGGACAATGATAGCTTCTATTGTTATTGGGGAAATTCAACTTCATATCCAGGAAGAATGTCGGCAGATTACGAGTCATTCTCAAATGATTTCCCACCAAGGTTGAGGAGATTGGTTCAAGAAGCCGCTCCAGATGTGATTCTGAATTCCAAAGTCGAATCTGATACCGTGTGGGTGGAATTAAGATTGCATGTTTTCATGGCGCAAATTGAGAAAATAACTTTTATGAATGAACTTATTTCTTTGAACTACGATTCAATTTCTCCAGGATCTGCCTTAGCAAACGAGTTAACAACTCTACTTAAGAATAGAAACATTGACTTCAGGAAGAATAGGAAAATAATAGAAACGCTGGTTAGGTCATATCTAGAGGTTTATCAATCGACTCGTAAATTCTTAGAACGTAATAAAATACAAAAGTTATATGTATTCAATGGAAGATTTCTACATGAACGTGCAGTTTGGGACGCGAGTAAACTCCAAAAAGTAGAAACTATTCTATTTGAAACAACAAGAAATCGATATCATGTCCGCGAAAAGGGTTTCCATGATCGAATAAACAATCAAATTGAAATGATAAATTTTTGGGATCAATCTAGATTGACTTTGGAGGAGAAAATATCTGAGGGTTCAAAGTATTTTGAATTACTTCGAAGCAAATCCAATCCCTTTTTGAGCCAAGGAGGGTCTGAACTAACTACAAATAAACCTTATTTTGTGTACTTTAGTAATTCAGACGATGAAGCAGTGGGCTTTTGGGAATCGTGGGATGAAAAATTAGGTAATCAAATTCAAGTTGTAAAGAGGTTACAGGAATTCTTCGACCAACAAGACGAAGTAACGCTTGTAATTCGGCTTCATCCTAACTTACAGAATAAATCTTACGCTCAAAGACGTGATTGGAATATGATTAGAGAAACAAAAAATTCAAAAGTTATCTCTTCTGATTCTAATTCCTCTTCATATGAATTATTAGACAACGCTAGGGGTGTGATCACTTTTGGAAGCACAATTGGCCTAGAGGCAGCTTTCTCAAAAAAGCCATCACTCCTGCTGGCAGACTCTGGTTATGACGAATTAGAGGTTTGCGATAAACCCAAAAATTGGGATGAGGTTTTCATGTGGATTATTTCCAGTCACAACCTCCCTCAAAAAGAGCTTGAACACAGAAGAACTAGGGCTTGTATCAGAGGATTGTACCTAGAGCTAGCAGGTAAACCATTCGAATATTCTGAGCTTCAGGAAATAGGCTGGGGCGCATGGCAGGTGTTGAAATTTAAAGGTCGACGTATGAACACTTCAAGATTTGTCATTACCTACCATAGGATTATTTTTAGATTGAAATTCAAAAGAATCTTAAGGTTAATTAATGAGTCATAGATCTGTAGTAATTTTCACCTTTCGAAGTCAAGATTGGTCTCTCGCGACTACATTAGAAATAATTTCAGAAGAAATCGGCATGGGAAGTCATGTGCGTTGGGCTTTTTGGTTAGACAAATTAGCTTTTCCTAGAGAGCTTCCTATTTCAGAAAAACTCAGCACTTGCTATCTCAAAAAAAATATGGGGTCAAGGAAACTAGTTGAATTATTCAAAAAATCTTCTTCGGGTGGGAAAATTGACATACTTGAAACGCTCAAGGATACTCGGTCCAATCAAGAGTGGGAGATCGATAAAGTCAATGAAGCCTGTTACCTTGAGATGGTCTCAAGGTTACGTGAATCCGCACCTTCGATTAGCTCTAATAAGAGGTTGGCAAATAGATTCAAGAGATCATACGTTGAGACTTACAATATGGCAGCATCCGCCTTTGAGGCACAAAGACCGGATATTGTGTATCTCTATAATGGCCGCTTTTTGCAAGAAAGAGCTGTAGCAGACTGTTGTGCGAGTCTCGGAATAAGTGTAATTTTCTTTGAACGCTTCAATCCGGAATGGAAATCAAGGTTTTTTCTGTTTGAAAGGCCAACCCATTCGCCAAGTTATCGTAGTCAAATAATGCTAGATTATGGATTCCACCTCAAAATAAATTCGCCTGAAGATTTTGAAACGATTGGTGAAAAGTGGTTTCGAGATAGACAATTAGGGATTACGCAGACTTTTACTAAGAATCAAAATCAAAAACCAGTACTTAAGGATTTGGGTAAATTTGTTGTCTTTTTTCATTCCTCGGAAGATGAGCTAATCACAACCGATCTAACTTCAATATATTGGGGGACTCAAATCGAAGCCATCGAGAAACTCATCAATGTGATGCGCAAAATACCAGGTTTGAGACTAGTAATTCGGATTCACCCAAATTTGAAGTATAAGTCCAAAAAGGAAATTGCGCAATGGGCGCAGTTTGAAGATCGCCTTCATCGCGAACATGACTGGATTACATTCCTAAATCACGAGAATAAAATGAATTCTTATGATCTAATTCTTGGAGCGAGAAGTGTCATTACCGTTGGATCTACAATTGGTGTCGAAGCTGCATTCATGGGGAAAAGATCTATTTTGATTGGACGTGCTTTCCATGAAGAGATGGGCATTACTTCAAACCCGAAAAATGTCGAAGAGCTTTCTAGTTTATTAACATCCGATCTAAATGCAAATGACAAATCTGAAACTAGGAGTAAAGCCTTAAATTATGCTAATTTCCACATCTCTGGTGGGCAACAGTTTAAAAAACTTAAATACTCTGGTTCACCTTTCGAAGAGTACTTTTGGGAGGATTTTAGGGTATCTCGACCTTATTTAATTCGTGCCATTTTCAGGTTAGAATCCAAGTTGAGATCTATTTTTCTAGCCATTTCAAATAGAATCGGAAGGGTAAATGTATGAATTTCAGTCTTTACAGCCAAGAAACGATAGAAAACCTCTCTAAACTTCAAAATGAGAGATTTTTAGCCACTTTTCAAGAAGCTATCGATACTCTCGTAGAAACTGTTAACTCCGGTGGCAATATTTTAGTTTGCGGAAATGGTGGTTCATATTCAGATGCCCTTCATTTTGCAGGTGAGTTAGTTAATTTCTTCACGAGAGAGCACCGTGCACTTCCTGTTATTACTCTGGGAACAAATGGTGCAGTTTCGACAGCTTGGAGTAATGATCACGCCTTTGAGGATCAATTTGCAAGAGAAGTTGAGGCTTATAGCAGACCCAATTCTGTTTTGATTGGAATAACCACAAGTGGAAAATCTAAGAATGTGAATAACGCTTTCACTGTTGCGAAAGCGATTGGGATGAAATGTATCGCACTTACAAGCGAAAAGGCTATCCCCAATTTGCCAAAATATTTAGATACAGTGTTAGCTGTACCAGTTATTGAAACACATAAAATCCAGGAATGTCATATAGTCATTTATCACGCCATTTGTATCGCAATAGAAGAATCTTTATGATTCCTGGGGAAAAAACCTATGATTAATATACAAAGCATTACCTGCGATCGCGCCAATACGATCTTCAACGCACTTAAACCCAGCACCTTCTAGAAATTGTCGGACCTCTTTTTCACTTGGCATTCCAACATATAAGGGAACGCGAGAAATTTCCAAGTGCAGTACCTTGACTTTGAGCCTAAAAGTTTCTTTTGAACAAGACAAAACTTCCAATTCTTTTCCTTGAATATCAAGCCATAGTAAATCTACTTGACTTTCAGTCATGAGTAACTCCTCCAGCGTGACAGTTTTTACTTGTTGAATTTCGGAAAATTCAATTTGAGGAAAGTACCTACTGTGTTGGTCTGGGGGTAACAAAGAACTTGAACCAAGTCCGCCCAAATGTCCATCGCTTTTCCCTAAGTACATTTGGGCTATTCCTGAATAATTCGAGAGTGCTAAATTGTAGACTTCTACATTCTTGAAATCTGCGAATTTCTTTTTCAAGTATCTGAATTGTTCATTAACGGGTTCCAAGGCTACTACACGCGAATTAGGGTACTCTAGTGAAAAGTTCATTGTGTCAACACCATCCGCGGCACCCGCTTCGACAATTAGTCGAGAGTCTTGAATGTACTTAGAAATCAACGAAAAGGGAATTTTAGAATAATCTTTTTCGTAGGAGAAAAAGTATCTGAGTGATTTAACTGGGTGCCTTAAAAAGAATTTAACACGGAGAATAAACCTTTTAATTTCTTTCACCATTTTTTCTCATTTCAATAAACATTTGAGTTGTTCCATAAAAAACTTGATTACCGTTTGAAAGCTCAAGAACATAATCAGAAAGCTCCAACAATTCTTCAGAATGTGTTGAGATCAAAATTGTTTTCGTTCCTTTTGAAGTCTTGATAAATTCTAAGACTTTCTCGAGATTGTCCCTATCGAGTGCGCTTGTTGGTTCATCCATCAAGACCAAATCTCGATCAAAAAACATCGCACGTGCTATTGAAATTCTCTGCCTTTCGCCGCCAGAAACATTGGATTTATCAGAACGAATTTCATCAGACTCGGAAAAATCATCACTTCTTTTTGCCAACTTCTCCAGACCTAGTTTAGAGATTATTTGGCTTAAATCCTTGAAAGGTAAATTGCTGTCTTTGCTTTGCAAAGTGATATTCTCCGAAAGGCTGCTGCCAAACAAAGCGCATTCTTGAGTTATATAGCTCATTGGGATTCTCATGGTCGAGCTTTCGATTCCATCGGCAGAGATTACAAACTCTATTTTTCCTGATGTTGGCGATGTTAATCCAGAAACTAAATCTAGTAAGGTTGACTTTCCCGACCCCGATTCACCCAAGAGTAATGTAACAGAGTGACTAGGAATAATCAGGTTGATTCCCCTTAATACTTCACTATCTTCGTACGAATAAGAAATATCTTGAAAGCTAATTGATTTTAACTCACCCCTTTTTTCAAGTGGAATATCTTGTTTTCCCATTGTCTTGAAGGTTTGAATAAATCTAAAGAGATCCGCGGTTGCGGCACGTGATAACCGTAGCGAATTCAGAGAATTTTGCAGACGTTGTATGTTTGGTATCAAGCGAAAACCAATGACAACTAAAATAGTAACAACTGTAATTGCGTGTTTCACATCAGATGTGACTATTAATACAACCGCAGCCAATGACCCTGCAATTAGTATTGCTACTTCCAAAATATACCTAATTAACCCGTTTAACCAAAGAGTCTTTTGATTAGTCATGCTTTGTTCAAGTTTTTGCACTTGAAAGTGCTTTATACGTTCATTCTCTTTGTTGTATATTCGAATATCCCTTATACCTTGGAGGGTTTCCAATAAGTTTTCGGTCGTAGACAGGTAAGTCTGCCGAGCTGACTCTCCAAACAAGTTTGCTTTTCTATTTATTGGCCCATTGAAAACAAAATATGCCAGTGTGAAAATTGCCATTGCTGATAACGCTGAAGCTGGTGAAGCATATACAGCAAAAAGAGACATAAGCAAAGTTGTCACAAAGTCAGAGACGAAATATACAACACTTCCGACTATTCCAGTGGTAAAGCGATTGGATCCTACCAATAATGCATACTGATAATCCGAAAATTTATTTGTTTGCATGATATTGATATCTGAGCGGATCATCAGATTAAAAAGTTCGGCTGAGATTCGAGATTCGATTTCTGCCAAATACTTACCAAATCTATAAGTAAAGAATGCTTGGAGGATAGTCTTTAAAAGTAGTAGTACCACTCCGACAGCCGAAATCAAACCTAAAAGTGAGATTCGATCAACCGTGATTGGTAAGAGATCTTGAAGTAAAACTTCTAACCGTGTCAAGGATTGATCTCCCGTAACGATATTAAAGGTGAGAGTTGCAACGGTACCTAGTAGGACTATTCCGACCAAATCCAACAAACTTAAGAATATTAGAGAAAAGACGGTCCAAGAAGCTCGGCGCCTTTCATTGTGAGTTAGGTGTTTGAACGAGTCAAAGCAGAATCTGGCTAAATTAAACAATGCTTTTTGCTTTCTAATTCGTTTCTTTGATCCACCCTGTAAGTCTATTCGGAATTCAGCTTTTTGAATGTTTATTAGGAACCACTCTCGATTTTTATACAAAACTAACTCGACAAGTGGGCCCAGACGGGCTCGAACCGTCGACCCACGGATTAAAAGTCCGTTGCTCTACCGACTGAGCTATAGGCCCCACTGCTTAACGCGCTCGAAATAGATAACGAATCAAGCATGCCAATTATGCCAAGTTGAGTCATCTTATGCCAATTTCAAGGTGCCTGTGTTACAGACCTGTACAGAATACGTAAATTGAGCTAAGTGATGCAGGGTAAAAGGTCCGTCACTTAAACGATTGAGTTAAATGCACCCTTTTCACTCCAAGGTCCTGCCGCGAAACGGAGGGTACTCGCCGACAAATACTATGTCATCAATTTGCTAAGGCCATGAATCCAAAATCACTTAGTGCCGACTTTTCGCATTCGGTTTGAATCAACTCATTCACATTCGAAAAGCCATGTATTCTCTCCACGTGCAAGTCTTCATACATGGCATTACAGGGCAAGATGGCTATTATTTAACTAAGAAACTTCTTGAATTGGATGTGAGTGTCTTAGGATCTACCCGAACTCTAAATTCTACAAAGACTAATGTATTTATGAGACAGTTTCCAAATGTCAAGATTTATCCAATTGATTTTAGTAACACTGAAGATGTAAATAGTCTCATGGGGGCAATACATTTTGATATTTTTGTGAATTTAGCGGGTCCAAGTAGTGTCAAAGAAAGCTTCGAAAATCCATCATTAACATCTAAATCAATCATACAGCCAATAAAAAATGTTTTAAATTTTGCTTCTCTAAGGAATAAACTTGATTTTCATTTTATTCATGCGTCCACTTCAGAAATATACGGCGGGCTGAATAAAACTTTGATTAGTGAAGATCAGGAAATCTACCCATTGAATCCCTATGCCATAGCGAAAGCAGAGGCAAGCAAACTTCTCAATGAAACAGCCGTTGATTCTAGTCTTCAAGTTTCAAATCTAATCATGTTTAATCATGAGAGCCCATTACGTGAGGAAAAATTCATTTCACAAAAAATTGTTAGGGGTATGGTTGAAATCAAGTTTGGCAAAGCGGACAAACTCCAGGTTGGTAAATTGGATCAATTACGTGATTGGAGTTTCGCTGGAGACTTTATGGATGCCGTCGTAAGCATTATTCATAAGGAAGGTTCTGGTGAATACATTTTAGCGAGTGGCCAACTACATTCAATTTACGAAATTGCTCAAGTTTCTCATAAATACCTAAACATCTCTAGAGACCTTTCAGATATTTTAAGTTTCGATTCTCAGGAAGTTAGAATCGTAGAACCAGGAGCTATCAGTGGAAATAGCAACAAGGCTCGGTCTCAATTAAACTGGAACCCACAAGTGAATTTTGAAGAACTCGTCATTATGCTGGTTGATTCTGAATTAAGCAGGGTTAGATTTAAAGATTAACCTAGAGGCCAAATTTCCATAAATCCGGGTTTACAGGGAAAGTCTAATTCACGTTTATTTTTCTCTGAGTTTTGAACATTGAAATTCTGCCGAATAAAAGTTAATTCAATTACATTGGGAATTACGATATTGCCAAAATTAAATAGCTTTCCCCAATTATTCGCATGAGCGTGAAATAAGTGATGTTCACTGGATAACTTCTCAAAAAGCATCGCAAATTTAGCGAAATTTTTTGAGTACAAAACTTTATCCAGATGGTGTAGCTCAATTACTACCACTGCAAATTGACTAAAATTCTTCATGTAAAGAGCGTCGTATTCGCTTCCTTCAATATCTACTTTCAGCAAATTAGTTTCAGATTCATTGAGTTGGGCAACTTCAATAATTGCCTCATAAGTCATGAAATTTGAGCCTGGCTTTTCTGCCACTCCCATTTTATAGAATTGAACATTTTGATGCATGTTGGAAGGTGCTGAAACAGTGTGATCAAACATGAATATATGTGAATTTGAAAGTGACGCGTCTTCTTCAAATGAAGTTTCAAGCCCGATCCCGATAGAAACTACTTTGTTATATTCTAGATCAGGAACAACGTAACCCCCATCACCATTTCTGCCAACTCTACGTGCATTAAATGTGTTCGAGGAAAGAATTTGATCCCTAAAATCCTTTACAAAACTGATTCGGTTTTCTATCTCCTCTGAACGAGAATTCTCGCGCTGGGTTTCTATCTGGACAAATTCAAATATCTTTTGGGGATTAATGCCTATGGCACGTCGAAATCGTAGGATTTTGAGGATAGCCTTCCCCCAAGTGATAAGTCCAACAAGCATCTTAAGTATCAATTCGATTTGAGGTCATAGGCAGATGATAAGAGAGGTAATCTATTTTAGCAATAACAAGAAATGGATTATTGGGGCAATCGCTCGAGAGTCTATTTCTGAGTCAAGAAGACATATCAAAACGACAATATTCCCAAATACTCGATTGGCCCTTGCAAATCCAATAAATTTATTTCAATCCAAGATTAGGTCTTCCTACTCAAATGTTCTTTTTCTTGGAGCGTCGACTTTCTTTACGATTATCGACTCTAGACCCAGTTCTAATTTCATAAATTGTAGGGTCTTCTTTACGCATCTCATTAGGGAGATGGCCCCAACTCCTTTTCAGATTGATTTTCTAAATCAACTTGACAAGATTTTTACGATGAATACCTCTTCGGCGAATGTTTTGCGAGAGTGTGGTGTGACGACAGAGATCATTGTCGTTTATGGAGCCATTAATGAGGCCATCTTTCACCCCTCAGATCCGTTAGAAAATAGGGAGCCATTCGTATTGATCACAAGTCATGCTGCTCCAAGAAAGAGACCCGAGCTAATTCTGCAATTCATTGAAGATTCTCCCGATATCAATTTTGTGATACATGGCAAGTTCTGGGATGTTTTTGACACTCAAGGACTTGCAAACTTAAAAGTGAGACCTTTTAATTATCTGTGGCAGCCTGATTTGATGAGAAGGGCAGATGTATTCCTATCGATTTCTTGGGTCGAAGGTGGCCCTTTCCCAATCCTTGAAGCTCTTGCTTCCGGAACGCCAGTTGTTTCAACAATTACTGGATTTGCTCCGGACTTAATTCAAGAATGTAACGGTCGACTTATTGAAGACCCTTCTGATTTTGTAGCCATAAGGCAAATGATAAATGAATGTATATCGCTAAAAAGTGAAGTCTCTAACATTAACTTGCTACCATTAGACTTAAGCTGGAAAGCGCTTTCAAAACATTTCTATGAGTAATTCTGAGTGGAGACCATGAATAATCACGAACTAGCTGATTTTACCTATGAAAAATTTGGACGAATTGTGGGCAGTGAGCAAATAGCCACTAAACTAGCACTTAGGTTAATTGGTGAGCACGTAGACGAATCAAATCCCAAAAAAATATTGGAAGTTGGTTCAGGTATAGGGACAATAACGTACCTTTTATCTCGAAAGTCTCCCAATGCATCTATTTACTGCTTTGAATTAAACGACTGGTGTCTCACACAATTAGTTACAAATGTTGATACTACTCGAATTAGGATTTTAAATACAGTTGAAGAACTCTTACTTCTTAAGGATAAAATTGATTTATTAGTTATAGACGACTGGCTCGACTACCCATCAACGCAAGAGCTTATTTCTAATACTAAACCTAAGTCAATATTTATTGAAGGACATAGACGCCAGCAGCGACTGTTCGTGATCAAAAGTCTATGGAAGAGCCACTTGCCATTTACTTTACAAAATTTTAGAAAGTCGGATGACTCTTATAAGGGTGGATGTTTAATTCTTGTTCAGCCTTCTTCTATTTTCAGTCAATTGGGGAGCTTCTTCTTGATTTTCTCATCCTTGGTTTACTCAAAGATTCTTGAAGTTAGATCAAAGATCCACGTTAGAGAGATATCATCAAGGTTGACAGGCCTCAGCAGATATTGATATCTTCATAAGAAAGGTTTCTGAGTGATTACTTCGGATACATTGAGATTTCAACGCAATTATGCAAACAACTTCTAAAACTATTGTCGACCCCCTTCATTTTTTTACCTGCTCGGTAATAACCTTTTGAAATTC
>Ga0164295_10003831_pt1 | contig 11999 bp, 11 predicted proteins | sample GEODES006metaG_FD_111798 | JGI IMG/M metagenome (GOLD analysis project Ga0164295, IMG submission 111798) | Oligotrophic lake water microbial communities from Sparkling Lake, Wisconsin, USA - GEODES006 metaG | ecosystem: Environmental > Aquatic > Freshwater > Lake | place: USA: Sparkling Lake...
CGCGCGCCGAAGGGGGTGCGGATAATTCACAACTTTCACGAAGCCATCTCAGCGCTGGGTGAATTGGTGAAGACTGGACAAGCCCCGTGATTCGGGGGCAAATGCTGTGAAAAAACCAACCGGGCGGTTGGCTTGCTTCACTGGGCGTTTGCCGGTTGAATCTTTTGTAAGTTGCGGCCTAAATTGCCAAAGAAGTCGAGTGTTTTATCGGAGGGGATCAGGTATTTGGCGCGACGATCACCTTCCTGATTGAAGGCGATCAGCAGTTCTTTTTCTCGCAAACGGGTAATGCGCTTGTGCAAAGTAGCAGGCGAACCCAAATGATTTAATGCGATGGCTTCTCGCACGGTCATGGGTTGCCCTTCATACCAGCACAAAGCGACGGCATCTAATATGGCCCGCTCATTGGCATCCATTTCAAAGTCTGCATTCTCAGATTGAAACGCAGTGGCCAATTGCAAAAATCGGAAGTAGGCTTCTGCCAGCGGGTTTTTTTTTGATTCGATCATTTGTTGATTTTATCAAAAATACAGTACTGTATGGAGGTCAGGTATAAGGAGAAATACGCATTTTGCTGTCAATGCTGGAGCTGACCCCAAAGACGGAAAGCCGTCAGGGGCATTTGCAGACGCGGTGATACAGCGGATGCACCATTGCGAGCCAAGGCATCAGCGACCGCATTGACCAAGGCCGGTGTAGCGCCAATCGTGCCCAACTCTCCAACCCCTTTAACCCCCAGAACGTTGTTCTTGCAGGGAATGCTTTCGTCCATTCGCGTTTCAAACATGGCGGGCATGATGTCGGCGTGCGGCACGGCGTAGTCCATCAGGCTGCCGGTCAGCAATTGGCCGCTTTCCGGGTCGTAAGCCACTTCTTCGAGCAAGGCTTGCCCCAAGCCCTGCACGGCACCGCCATCGAGTTGTCCGCGAACAATCAGCGGGTTGATGACGCGGCCGACATCGTTCACAGACACATACGAGGCCAGGTGGGTTTCGCCCGTGGCCGGGTCAATTTCAACCTCGCAAATATGGCAGCCGTTGGGCCAAGTGGGCCCTTTGGCTGTGGTAGTTGACCGCAACTCAATGCGTTGATCCGGTTGACGACTGGCCAATTCAGCCAGGGTGATTTTCAGGTCGGTGCCGGTCACTTGGAAGTGACCTGTTTCGTACACCAAGTCTTGCGGCGCGGCCTCCAAGGCTTGGGCAGCCAATTCACGGGCTTTGTCCAAAGTTTGTGTCGAGCCCACGCTCACAGCCGAGCCGCCGGTAAACAGCGAGCGTGACCCAGCGCTGCCAAAACCATTGCCGCGGTCGGTGTCGCCCATGACCACGCGCACCTGGGACAGCGGCACGTCAAACACATCAACCACCAACTGCGCCAGGGAGGTCGCAATGCCCTGTCCCATGGCGTTAACCGCCGTGAAGACTTCAATCACGCCATCGGCCAGCACTTGAACATGGACGTTTTCTTCGAGGGCGTTGCCGCCCGTCCATTCCAGGAAGGTTGAAATGCCCAAGCCACGCCACAGGCCTTTGGCCTTGGATGCGGCCGCACGGTCGGCAAAACTGTCCCAGTTTGCCAAGGCCAGGCTTTGGTCCATGATGGACTCAAACGCCCCCGTGTCGTAAACCTGTCCCATCGGGTTTTTGTAGGGCATTTGCGCAGGTTGCACAAAATTCATACGGCGCAGCGCAATGCGGTCGATACCGCTTTGGCGGGCCGCCTCGTCCATCAGACGCTCCATGTTGTAGATGGCCTCTGGGCGACCGGCGCCGCGGTAAGCACCTGTGCAAGCGGTGTTGGTCATGACGCCGGTGAAATGAAAATCAACCGTCTGGATGTCATAGACGCTGGTTTGCACCCAGGGGCCGATGAGCAACTGAATCGCCAGACCGGTCATGCTCGGGTAAGCGCCCACGTTGGCCAGAGAATGGATACGCAGTGCCAGAATTTTGCCTTGTGCGTCTAAGGCCAGAGCGGCTTTGCTTTCGATGTCGCGGCCATGGGCGCTGGTTAAAAAGTCTTCGCTGCGGTCAGCGACCCAGCGCACAGGCCGTTGCAGTTTGAGGGCGCAAAAAGCCGTCACGATGTCTTCAGGGTAGGCGCCGGTTTTCATGCCAAAACCACCACCCACATCGCCAACCATCACGCGGACCTGATCAGGTTGCAAGCCCAGCAGATCGGCCACCATGCCCCTGACGCCGCTGGGCATTTGGGTGCTCATGCGCACAAACAAGCGACCCGCTTCAGGATATGCCAGCACACTGCGCGGTTCAATGGTCAAAGCGACCAGGCGTTGGTTGGTAATGGCCAGTTCCACCACATGGGCAGCTTGCGCAAAGGCAGTTGCTGTGGCTTGAGCATCACCGTAGCGTGTCTCAGCGACGCGGTTATCGGGCTGGTCGGTGATCAATGGGGCGTCGTCAGCCAAGGCGTCGCGCAAATTGACTGCATGGGGCAAGTCTTGGTACTCGACCACAACGGCTTCAGCGGCATCAAGAGCTTGTTGCTCTGTATCGGCGACCACAGCGGCTACGGCTTCACCCACGTAGCGCACGCGTTCAGCGGCCAAAATGTACTTGTCGGGCGCGGCCAAGGGGGAACCATCCGCGCGTTTAAAGTTCACCGCCCGGGGCATGGGCTTTTGGCCTGCAGCAAAAAGTTCAGGGCCAGTCACAATCAAACGCACGCCCGGCATGGCTGCCGCTGCCGAGGTGTCGATCGAAGCGATGCGTGCGTGCGGGTAGGGCGAGCGGACAAAACACAAACGGGTTTGCTCGGGCAGGTTCACGTCGTCTGTGTAGATGCCCTTGCCTTGCAGCAATTGCGCGTCTTCAAGGCGTTCAACTGCTTGCCCGCTGCCGAATTTGAGTGTGGAAGAAACCAAAGCTGTCTCCTGATTACGGTTTGTCAATGTTGGACCAACAGTTTAGCGTGAGATGACGGCATCGTCTGTCGCACCTGTGGAGAGTCCTTTCAGGTCGTTAGACTTGTCGTATGACGTTTTCAGGTTTAGCATATGAAGGTGTGCCTTTTGAAAGATGAAGAATGGAATCCAGTATGAATAATTTCTCTATTGCCATCGTATTCATTTTGTTTTTTGTGATGATGGGTTTGATCATTTTTTATTTTCAAACGCAGCAAAGCCTCAAGGACCTGGCAGACAGAGTGGGCAAATTGCACGAGTCCAGCGCAGAAGGCGGTATTTTCAATCGTTTGAAGGATATTGCAGACAGAGTGGGCAAATTGCAACCTCAAATGGTCATGCGCTCGCCTAACGTCATTCGGCAAGAACGGGCGGCCTTTCAGGACCGCTTGGTTTTACTGGAAGTTGAATTGACGCAAAATAAACGTGACTCATTAACCGAGGAAGATCGGCAGCAATTGGAGTCCGCCCGCGACGCCATCAAACGTTGCAATGACGAACTCAAACAAACCGGCGACTGGATGGGTACCCCCTTTGATTTCGAATGGACTGAAATGTTCAATCGCATGCCTATTCTCAAGTCCTTGTATTGGGCTTCAGTTGAGGGATTGCCCGCCGTCGACAACCAAGGTCTGTCCGGTGACCCAAGAGGCACAGTCGCTCGCCAGAAATAGCGCCACCTTGGCCACTTCTTCGGGCGAGCCAAAGCGCCCGGAAGGAATGCTCGACAGAATCCGTGCATAGAGTGCGGGATTTTCCTTTTGCACCACATCCCAGGTCCCGCCTTCAAAAAAGATGGAGCCGGGGGCGATGCAGTTGACCCGAATCTTGTGCGCTGCATGGGTCAAGGCCTGAGTTTGCGCATATTCCATGATGGCGGCCTTCACGGCACCATAAGGTGGTGTCCGCACACTGGCTTTCAGACCTGAAATGGACGAAATATGAATGATATTGCCGCCGTTTTGCAGCAGGAAGGGCATGGCGGCCTGGCTGGCGCGAACAGCAGCCATCAAATCCACCGATATGCTGGTGGCCCAGCCAGCCTCATCGTCGGTGCGACCAAACCCAGAAGCGTTGTTCACCAAAATGTCCACGCCGCCCAAATCAGCGGCGGCTTGGATTACCCAGGCCTTCACGGCGTCGCCATCTGCTAAATCACAGGGATGTGCACTGATTTTCCGGCCTGTGCTGCGCAGCGATGATTCGGCTTGTTCTAAGGGGCCTTTGGAACGGGCGCAGATCGCCACGTCAGCCCCTGCAAGAGCGAATGCGTGGGCAATGGCCAAACCTATCCCGCGGCTACCGCCAGCGACCAAGGCACGTTTACCGGTTAAAGACAGTTGCATGATGGCGTCCAGTTCGTGAATAAAAATCGAGTTTAGGGGTGCCTAGAAAAGCCAGCTGTCCCCGCCATGACGATGGGCTTGACGATTAAAGCTTGGCTTAGATCAAACGAACTGGCATCAGGGAGCTTCATCTGCTGATTTGCGCCGTGCGATGTGTAAGCGAATTACATGCCCGAGGCAGAATGATTTGATGCGACGCAATGTGCGTCCTGTTTATGCCGTGCTTGCGCTGGCCATTTTGGCGGTGGTGGCTAGTGTCGTTGCAGCGCCTCTGCTTTTGTGGGATTGAAAAGGGCGGTAATTAAAGAGATCTCCTCAAGAGGCGTTCAGTTTGACGCGAATTTCCATGGCCAAGTCGCAGCAAAATTTCGAGGCGGGATTCCTTGACTTGGCGCAAATTTAGAAATCGCATCCGGGTTTAGTCTTGCTCATTATTTTGAAGATGAGTCGCCATGCCGCAAGACAGTTTCACCGTTCCGTTTCAAATGAGTGATCTCCTCCCGCAATCTATCAGTGCAGATGTGTTGCTCGAAAAATACGCCAAGCAAGGCGAGTTCTCCATCACCGAGGTGTACGCGCGGGTTGCTCGCGGTTTGGCGTCGGTGGAGGCGCCGCATTTGCAAGCACACTACACGCAAGCTTTCTTTGACAACATGAGGGCTGGCGCCATCGGTGCGGGTCGCATCATGAGCGCCGCAGGCACTGACATTCAGGCGACCTTGATCAACTGTTTTGTGCAACCTGTGGGCGACAGCATTCAGGGTTTTGATGACGAGGGTTTCCCGGGTATTTACGAGGCCTTGAAACAAGCGGCCGAAACCATGCGCCGTGGTGGTGGAGTCGGGTACGATTTTTCGCGGATCCGCCCGAAAGGTGCGGCGGTCAAAGGTACGGCCTCTATTGCGTCAGGGCCTTGCAGCTATATCAATGTTTTTGACCACTCTTGCGCTACGGTTGAAAGTGCGGGTTCCCGTCGGGGCGCGCAGATGGGCGTCTTGCGCATCGATCACCCTGATGTGTTGGAGTTTATTTCAGCCAAACGTACGCCGGGGCGCTGGAATAATTTCAATGTCTCTGTCGGGGTGACCGATCAATTCATGCAAGCTGTCGTGAACGATGAGCCTTGGAGCCTGGTGCATCGGGCCAGACCCGATACCAGCTTACTCGAGCAAGGTGCCTATCTGCGTGAGGATGGCGTGTGGGTCTATCTGGATTGCCCAGCCCAGTCTATTTGGCAGGCCATCATGCAATCGGCTTACGATTTTGCAGAGCCGGGTATTTTGTTTTTAGACACCATTCACCAAGACAACAATCTGGCGTATTGCGAAAAAATTGAAGCCACCAATCCCTGTGGCGAGCAACCCTTGCCGCCCTACGGTTGTTGCGATTTAGGGCCTGTCATCTTGACGCAATTTGTGCGCCATGCGTTTGGCTTTGATGGCCAATCTGCTGTGTTTGATTTTGAAGGTTTTACAAGGGCCGTCGCACTGCAGGTGCGGGCACTGGACAATGTACTCGACTTGACCCATTGGCCTTTGCCGGAACAGGCCGCTGAAGCGCAAGCCAAGCGCCGCATCGGTGTGGGGTTTACGGGACTGGGTGATGCCTTGATCATGCTGAACCTGGCCTACAACAGCGAGCCAGGACGGACCATGGCTGCCCGCATTGCCCAAGTGATGCGGGACGCAGCTTATGCAGCATCGATCGCTTTGGCGCAAGAGCGTGATGCTTTTCCGGCACTCGATGTGGCGCGCTATTTGGGGGGGTGTGGTTTTGTCAGTCGATTGCCTGTGGCATTGAAAGAGGCCATCGCGCAGTACGGCATACGCAACAGCCATTTGCTGTCTATAGCGCCCACCGGTTCCGTGAGCTTGGCCTTTGCCGACAACGCCTCGAATGGCATTGAACCCGCGTTCTCTTGGTTCTATACCCGCAAAAAAAGAGAAGCCGATGGCAGCATTCGCGAGTACAGCGTGGAAGACCATGCCTGGCGCCTGTACAAAGCCATGGGCGGCGATATAGACAGATTGCCATCTACTTTTGTCACCGCCTTGGAGATGTCGGCCCAGGACCACATTGCGATGATGCAGGCGGTACAGCCCTTCATTGATACCGCCATTTCCAAAACGGTCAATGTGCCCGCAGATTATGCGTTTGAAGACTTGCCAAGCCTTTACATGCAGGCTTGGCAAGCCAATTTGAAAGGTCTGGCCACTTACCGCCCGAATGCCATTTTGGGTTCTGTATTGGAGTTGAGTGCCAAGGCCAAGACCCCCGCAAACCAAGCGGTGGTGGGTCTTGACCCACACCGTCAAGTGCTGGACCGCCGACCTCATGGCGAGCTGCCCGCGGTGGCCGAAAAAATAATGTATTGGACGCAAGAGGGCGCCAAAACTTTGTACCTGATCATCTCGTTCATCCCCATGGAGGGTGTGATCGACGAGCAAGCTGTGTGCGTGGAACGCGCCATTGAATTCTTCATGCCTGTGGGCCAAAATGGCGAATCTCAGCAATGGATCACCGCCAGTATGCGCCTGTTGTCTTTGGCTGCCAGGGGCGGTTTTTTGGCCCGCGCTTTGCAAGACATGCGCAATGTGGCCTGGGACCGTGGTCCGGTGCGTTTAGGCACACTTCAAAAAGAAAATGGTACCCAAGCGCCGATGTGGCACGACTCGGAAGTCGCTGCCGTGGCCTATGCGATTGAAAAGATCATTGAACGGCGCAGCAGCCATCAGCCACGCGCCTCGACCGAGGACACGGGGCTGACCAGCGGCCTGGCCAATGCACCGACGTCATCGGTCATGCAGGGCAAAAAGTGTCCTGAGTGCGGAGCCCACGCGATGATTAAAAAAGATGGCTGCGAATACTGTACCAATTGCGGTCACATCGGCAGTTGCGGCTGAGTATGGATTTTTCGACTTCATCTACCGCTGCCTTATGGCTCGCACGCTTGGTGCATTTCATGGACACCTACGTGATGCCCTACAACGCGGCGTGGTACCAGTCGGTGCAAGGCGGGGTGTACCCGCCACCGTTTTTGAATGACTTGAAAGCCATGGCGCAAGAAGAAGGTTTATGGAATTTATTTTTGCCTGAACTGTTAGAGAGCGAACCTGGCACGCGTCTGTCCAACCTCGATTACGCGCCACTGGCCGAATACATGGGCCGTGTGCCTTGGGCGGCCGAAGTCTTCAACTGCAATGCACCCGACACGGGCAACATGGCCTTGCTGCATCGCTTTGGCACGCCAGCGCAATGCGCACGGTGGCTGAAACCTTTGCTGCAAGGGCAGATCCGCTCGGCCTTTGCGATGTCCGAGCCGGATGTGGCCTCGTCAGACCCGACCAACCTGCAAACTGTGGTGATCCGTCAAGGCGATGAATGGGTGCTGAACGGGCGCAAATGGTTCATTACCGGGGCTGCGCATCCCGATTGCCGTTTGATGATCGTTATGTGCCGAAACTCACAAGTCGACGCACAAGTCGACGCGCAAGATAACGGGGCTCATCAGCAACACAGCCTGGTGCTGGTGCCCATGAACACCCCGGGCGTGAGTGTGGTGCGCAACATTGCGGTGGTGCACCACCACGCGCCCGAAGGGCATTGCGAGATGCTGCTCAAGGAGGTGCGTGTGCCGCTCGATCATCTGTTGGGCGGGTGGGGACAGGGCTTTCAATTGGGGCAGGCGCGTTTGGGGCCGGGCCGTGTGCACCATTGCATGCGCACCATTGGACAGTGCGAACTGGCCTTGCAATTGGCCACTGAACGCGCTCTGGAACGCCAGGCCTTTGGCCGGCATTTGTCCGACTATGCCAATGTGCAAGAGTGGTTGGCGCAGTCTCGTATCGAAATCGACCAAGCCCGCTTGCTGGTCTTGCAAGTGGCCTGGATGCTGGACCAGGAGGGATTGGACCCACACCGGTTGCGGGCCCAAGTGGCTGCCATCAAGGTGGTGGCTGCACAGTTGCAAACCCGTGTGGTGGACCGGGCCATGCAGGTTTTTGGCGCCATGGGTTTGTCACCCGACACGCCGCTGGCCTATTTCTGGACTTGGGGCCGAGCGCTGCATTTGATGGACGGCCCGGACGAAGTGCACCTGCGCACCGTGGCGCGTTACGAGTTCGAAAAGGCCCGCACGCACTTGGGCGAAAGCAGCGCCTACTTCACCACACCCGAGCAAATGCAAAGACCGCCGCGCATCCGTTAGTGGGCTTCAAGGCAAGCGGGCTGACAAAGCCTGCACTTGCGCCGTCAAATCACGCACCGCCTGCGTCAGGGCCAACAACTCCTGCTCCTTGAGAATGTCGATTTTGTCGTGCAGCAGTTCAATCTCCAGCTCGGCTTTGACGTTCACTTCGTAATCGTTTTGCGCATGGCGTCGGTCCAGCTCGGACTGGCGGTTTTGGCTCATCATGATCGCAGGCGCCGTGTAAGCCGCCTGGAAGGACAGCAGCAGATTCAGCAAAATGAAGGGGTAGGGGTCCCAGGCGCTCGTGCCGTTCAGCACGTTGCCGGCAATCCAGATGGCGATCGCTGTACTTTGCAAAATGATGAAGCGCCAAGACCCGATGGTGGCCGCAACCCCATCGGCTACGCGTTGCCCGCGGGTGAGTGGGGGTACTTCCACCTGTGCAGGTGCGAGATCAATGAGGGGTGATTTTTTTTGCCGGTGCGCATGCCGATGGGCACGCAGCACGTTGAGTTGGCGGGTGTCTTCAAAGGACAAGGTGGGGGTTTTGTGTGCGGTCACGGGCAGGCCTTGCAGGGAGCAGATTTTGTCAGGTTACCAGTACTATTTTCTACCTTCAAAACTGTATGAATGTACAGTATATTTGAGGGATGAAAACCGAACTTACAACCCACCTTTGGCCTGTGCATGTGCCCGACACCAAAGTCTGGCTCGACATGAGCACATGGACGGTGCATGCGGGATTTCCGTCCCCGGCCGCCGACCACACGCAAAAGCGCATCGACCTGAACGAGCACCTGATCCGCAACAAGGAAGCAACCTTCATCTTCAAGGTCAAGGGCGACTCCATGATCGGCGCGGGTATCTACGAAGGCGACGCATTGGTCATTGACCGCTCCATTGAAGCCAAGCACGGCAACATCGTGCTGGCGGTACTGAACAACGACTTCACCGTCAAACGCCTGTACCGTCGTGGCGGTGTGGTCAAACTGGTGGCCGAAAACAACCTGTACCCGCCCATCGTGGTCAAGAGCGGCGAAGAGCTGACCGTCTGGGGCGTGGTCACCTACAACCTGCATAAATTGTTATGACGACCATCGACCCGGACAGCCTGGCCGCATTGCCGCGCAGTGCCGGCGTGTATATTTTTCGTGGCGAAGGCACGCTGCCGGTCTACATCGGCAAGAGTGTGGACATCCGCGCACGGGTCATGTCGCACCTGCGCGCGCCCGAAGAGGCCGAGATGATCGCGCAGACACGGCGCATCGACTTCATCGAAACCGCGGGCGAAATCGGTGCGCTCTTGCTCGAAGCGCGGCTCATCAAAGCGCAAATGCCTTTGTTCAATGTCCGTCTGCGGCGCCTGCGCAGCCTGTGCGCCATCCGGCTTGATGGGGATGTGCAGACCGGCCTCACGCCCGCGATGATCGACAGCAAAGACCACGACCTGGCCACCACGCCCGGTCTGTATGGCCTGTTTGCCTCGCGCCATTCAGCGCAGCGTCGCCTGCGAGAATTGGCCGACCAACACCGCTTGTGTCTGGCTTTGTTGGGCCTGGAAAAAACCGCCAGACGCGGCTGCTTTGGCCTGCAGATCAAACAATGCTTGGGCGCTTGCGCGGGGTTGGAAGATCGCGCCATCCACGACCAGCGTTTGTTCTCGGCCCTGATGGACTCGCAGGTGCAGACCTGGCCCTTTGCGGGCGCGGTCGATTTGGTGGAAACCCAGGGCGACTGGGTGCAGCGCCACCGCGTGAGCCACTGGCGCTATGTGGGCACCTGGTGCTCGCGCACGGGGCCTCAGGCGGTGGCCGATCAGCCTGAGGCCTTTGACCTGGACAGCTACAAAATTCTGGTCAAGCCCATCATGCTGGGCAGCGCCTGCGTCGAACCTGTACCGGCCTAGCCATGCAACACATTGCACTGGTCGATTGCAACAATTTTTACGTCAGTTGCGAGCGGATTTTTCGGCCCGATTTGAACAAAGTGCCGGTGGTCGTGCTGTCCAACAATGACGGCTGTGTGGTCTCGCGCTCGAATGAAGCCAAAGCACTCGGCGTGCGCATGGGCCAGCCCTGGTTTGAATGCAAACCCCTGGCCGAAGAGCACGGCATCCTGGCGCTGAGCAGCAATTACGCCTTGTATGCCGACATGTCCAACCGCGTGATGCAGATCCTGTGCGATTATTCACCACGAAGCGAGGTGTATTCGATTGACGAATGCTTCGTCGACTTGACCGGCATGCCCCGTCTGCGCGAAGTGAGCTACGCCATGCGCGAGCGTGTGGGCATGTGGACCGGCATGCCGGTGTGCGTGGGCATCGGACCCACCAAGACCTTGTCCAAACTGGCCAATCATGTGGCCAAAAAACACCCCCGATCGCAAGGCGTGTTCAATTACAACGCACTCACCGAAGCGCAAAAAGCAAAGCTGCTGACCCAATTGCCGGTGAGCGAGGTCTGGGGCGTGGGCCGCAAACTCACCCAGCGCCTGGCGGCGTACGGCATCGCCACCGTGCAGGACCTGCGCGTGGCCCACACGCCGACGCTGCGGGCCGAGTTTGGCGTAGTCATAGAAAAAACCCAGCGCGAACTGCAAGAAGTGGCTTGCATTGATTTTCAGCAAGAGGTGCCAGACAAACAACAAATTATTTCCAGCCGCTCGTTTGGCAGCGCTGTGACCGAATTGCCGGTACTGAAAGATGCGCTGTCTTTGTTTGTGGCCAACGCCTGCGCCAAACTGCGCAAGCAAAACAGCCAGGCGGCCTTGATCCAAGTGTTTTTACAAACCAACCGCTTCCGCAAAGACCAGCCGCAATACATGCCCTGCATGGCCGTGCCGCTGCCGCGCCCCACGCACGACACGCTGGAAGTCAATCGCTGGGCCGACGCCCTGTGTGAGCGCATGTACAAACCCGACTACGCCTATAAAAAAGCCGGCATCGTGCTCAGCGAGATCAGTCCCGTCACGCACCGGCAAGCCGACTGGACAGAACCCGACGTGTTCAACAATGACAAACTCATGCAAGCGCTCGACGGACTCAACCAGCGCTACGGCCGCGGCGCCGTGACAGTTTCTACGCAAGGGGCTTACAAAGAATGGCAAATGCGGCAAGAGCGCAAATCACCCAACTACACCACCTGTTGGGAGGATGTGCCGGTGGTGTGAGGGCGTGATTACTCTTTGACCGAGCCGGTCATGCCGGAGACATAGTACTCAACAAAGAACGAGTCAATCAATGCGACGGGCAAGGAGCCAAAAAGCGCGCCTGCCATCAGGGCGCCCCAGTGGTACAGATCCCCTTCCACCAACTCGGTGACCACGCCTACTGGCGGCGTTTTGACTTCACTCGATGAGATGAAGGTCAGTGCGTAAATAAACTCATTCCACGACAGTGTGAAGGCAAAGATGCCCGCCGAAATCAAACCGGGAACGGCCAGAGGCAAAATGATTTTGACCAAAATTTGCCAGCGGTTGGCGCCATCGATCAGCGCGCATTCTTCCAACTCCATCGGAATCGAGCGGAAATACCCCATCA
>Ga0164295_10003833_pt1 | contig 11995 bp, 16 predicted proteins | sample GEODES006metaG_FD_111798 | JGI IMG/M metagenome (GOLD analysis project Ga0164295, IMG submission 111798) | Oligotrophic lake water microbial communities from Sparkling Lake, Wisconsin, USA - GEODES006 metaG | ecosystem: Environmental > Aquatic > Freshwater > Lake | place: USA: Sparkling Lake...
AAAAACCGCTGTAAATCCCTGGCTTTATTTGGTTTAGCTAAGGCTTTTAATTCTTTGATTACTAATTGCGCACTCATAGAGCTATTGATTTAAAAATATCTTGTACTGCACCCGATCTGTAATTGCAACCTTGTCATAAAGCTTTCGAGCAACCTCATTATCTGGCGCAGTAGTCCAGTAAAGTCGCTTTGATCCGGCCTGCGTTGCAATCCTTTCTAACTCATTAATCAATGCTCTACCAACCCCACCGCCTCTTACCTTCGGATCAACATAGAGATCTTCTAGGTAACAAAAATCCTCCACCTCCCAGGTGGATGGCCTAAAGATGTAGTGGGCAAGCCCTACTATCTGGCCATCTTTCTCAGCAAGGAGTCCATTAATATTAAAATCAGAATGAATGCGTTGCCAGGTTAATTCAAACTGTTCATCAGATAATTTTGATTTATAAAAAATTATATACTCTTTAAATAGCTCTAGCCATCTAGCCTTATCACTTTGAGTAATTGGACGAATTAAGATTGTCATAAGCACATCTTAACTACCGGTATTCTCATTTAGCCAGTCGATCTATACTCTTAAGCCATGGCGGTTTTAGTCTTTGGCAGTTTAAATCTAGATCTCGTTACCTATGCCAATAAATTACCGGCAATGGGACAAACCGTAATTGGTGAAAAATTACTGCGCTTTCCAGGTGGTAAAGGGTTTAACCAAGCAATTGCTGCAAAAAGATCTGGCGCTGAGGTAGTAATGATTGGCTGCCTTGGAGGTGACAGTGATGGTGATTTCTTATTTGATATTTTAAAAAGTGAAAATATTGAAGCTAAGTTTATTACTAGAAGTAGTGTGCAGACCGGGATCGCGGTAATTGAGGTTGCCCAGAGTGGTGAGAATCGAATCATAATAATTCCTGGAGCAAATGATGAGTTGGGTTTTTCTGATGAGATTCTAAGTAATAATCCAGATGCAAATGTGGCATTAGCCCAGTTAGAGGTGCCGCTGGCTGAGGTAGAAAAGTTTATAATTAATAGTAAGGCAGCTGGAAAGATAACCATTTTAAATCCTGCGCCAATTCAAATCTTAAGTGAGCGTTTACTAAAAAATACCGATTACCTAATTGCAAATGAGACGGAAGGATCTTTTCTAGCAGGAAATCCAACTGAGCAGTTGAGTAAAGATGAGGCGATTGCTATCGCTCAGCAATTACAAAAAAATGGTGCCGAAAAGGTGATCATTACCCTCGGTGCTAATGGAAGTATCTACTTAGATCAAAGTAATCAGATTTATACCCCTGCATTTAAGGTAAATGCGATTGACACCACCGCAGCTGGCGATGGCTTTTGTGGCGCCTTTGCAACTGCAATCTCTGAAGGTATTGAAATTGAAGCAGCATTAAAGTTTGCATCGGCTGCTGGTGCAATTACTGCAACTCGGGCTGGAGCGGTTCCATCTCTGCCAAATAAGCAGGAGATATTGTCAATGATCGCATCGGTAGAGTAGGTTTTTCTTATGATTAAAAATGGCATCTTGCATCCGCAACTTGCATCACTACTGGCAAGATTTCGTCATGTTAATGCAATTGCAATTGTTGATGGTCCATTTCCAACCTATCCAAATGTAGAAACTATTGAGTTAGCAATTACCATGGGTTGGCCAACTATCCCTCAGGTATTAGATGAGATATTGCCTTACCTAGATATAACCTCTTTGGTGCTTGCAAATGAGTTTGAAGAGAAGGTAGATAAACAAATAACGCAGAGATATATAGCCCACCATAAAAACATACCTACTACCAAAATTGCCCACAGTGATTTTAAGGTTCAAGTAGGCCAGTGCCTGGGGATAATTCACACGGGAGATGCGGTTCCTTATAGCTCAGTTATCCTCAAATCAGGGTGATTTGTAACATTTTTGAGATAACCCAACTACCTGGTTTCACCCTTCCAAAAACCCTCTCAATTAACTAGGCTTTCCTAAGTTTGCATAAAGCGAACACCTATAGGAGGAGAATAAATGAAATCAAAGTTCACACGCAAAGCGTTGATCACGCTTGTAGCTGTGTCTGCACTTGTTCTTTCAGCATGCTCATCTGGATCATCTGATTCAGCATCAGGCGACAAAGTAAAGGTAACTCTGATCACCAAAGATCAGACAAACCCATTCTTCGTTGCAATGATCAAGGGTGCTGAAGCCAAGGCATCAGAGCTTGGTGTTGACCTAACAGTTGGATCAGGTAAAGAAGAGGGTGACGATGCTGGCCAAATCGCATTAATTGAAAACGCGATCTCAGCAAAGCACGCTGGAATTCTTATCACGCCAATGTCAGTAAACGTTAACTCAGCTATTACTAAGGCTCGCGAAGCTGGCTTATATGTAATCGCACTTGATACACCTACAGATCCTGCCAATATCGTTGACATTACATTCGCAACAGATAACTGCGAAGCTGGTGAGTTAATCGGTAAGTGGGCAGCTGCAAAACTTGGTGGCAAGAAGGCGGTAATCGCACTTCTAGACATTTTCGATGACCGTATGGTTTCTGTTGATTACTGCCGTGATAACGGCTTCCTAAAAGGAATGGGAATCGACGTTAAAGATCCAAAGAAGATGGGTGACGAAGCTAAAACTGGTAAGTACTCAGGTGGCGACTACGTAATCGTAGGTAACAAAGCTACTGGTGCTAACGAAGATGGCGGACGTACTGGTCTAGAGCAACTTCTTTCTAAGAACAAAGCAATTAACGTTGTTTACACAATCAATGAGCCAACCGCAGCTGGTGCATGTGCAGCCCTTAAGGCAGCCGGTACCAAGGCGATCGTTGTCTCTGTTGATGGTGGACGTGCTGGTATTGAGAATGTTAAGTCCGGATGTATCGGTGCAACATCTCAGCAATACCCATTGTTGATGGCTGATCTTGGTGTTCAAGCTATCTACGACATCGTAAAGACAGGTAAGAAGCCAGAGGTTTCTGCAGGTCTTGATTTCTACAACACAGGAGTTACTTTGATTACTGATGACCCTCAAACAGGCGTTACTTCAAAGGACACCACTTACGGACTTGAGAAGGCTTGGGGTTAATTCCAACTTTCGGAAGATAGTTCCGTAAAAAAAGTATGAAAATTAGTAAGGACGATTGCGCAAGTAATCGTCCTTACTAAGTATTAGTAACTAGCTATTTATGTAATTTGAATGAAAGATTGAAAGCAGAAAGAAGGATTTAACAATGAGCCAAGTCGGTACTCATGACGCAGCCGCCGAATTTATGGGCCGGGCCTCAAATGCTCAAAAATTACAAGCACTTCTGCACCGCTATCCATGGCTTAGCTCAGCAGTTGTGCTGCTGATCGCAATAACCTCATTTAGTTTTTTTAATGAAAATTTTTTAACACCAGGAAATCTCTCTCTTATTTTGCAGCAGGTAGCAATTGTTGGCGCCGTGGCAGCGGGTCAAACACTAATTATTCTTACGGCTGGAATCGATCTTTCATGTGGTGCGATTGCAATATTTGCATCAATGGTTATGGCAAAGACTGTTATGGGCGATCCATATGTTGAAGGTGATGGACTACCAGCTATTGCAGCTTTTGCCATTGGCTTATTAGTTGGCACTTTGGCTGGGTGGTTTAATGGATTTTTGGTTACTAAATTTAAACTTCCACCTTTTATTGTCACGCTTGGAACATTAAATGTCTTTATCGCCTTGACCTTGATTTATGCATCAGGTCGAACTGTTACAACTGATGAAATGGATCCATTTCTTTTGCAGTTAGGTCATATCATCAAGATTGGTGAGTTCAAAGTAACTCAGGGTGTTGTAGTTATGTTGCTGCTCTACCTAATTCTAGCTTTTGCACTTCGCTTCACTGGTTGGGGTAGGCATGTATATGCAGTTGGCGATGATGTTAATGCTGCGCGACTTGCCGGTATTCAAGTAAACAGAGTTTTATTATCTGTATATATGGTGGCAGGTTTAGTTTTTGCGATTGCTGCTTGGATTGTAATTGGCCGCGTAACTGTGGCTAGTCCTAATACTCAGCCTGATTTAAACCTTGATTCAATAACTGCGGTAGTAATTGGGGGCACATCTTTATTTGGTGGCCGGGGAACCATTTTTGGTTCACTGATCGGTGCGATTATTGTGGGCGTATTTCGTAATGGTCTAACACTTGCCGGCGTAGATTTGTATTACCAAGTATTAGCTGTTGGCTTGCTTATCATTTTTGCGGTAACAGTTGATCAGTGGATAAGAAAGGTGCGGTCATGAGTAAGAGTGCCGTTTTAACTGCAAAAAGTATTATTAAAACTTATGGTCGTGTGGTTGCTCTAGATGGCGCCGATCTTGAGTTGTTTCCCGGTGAAGTACTCGCAGTAATTGGTGATAACGGTGCAGGAAAATCAACTCTGATTAAATGTTTATCCGGTGCTGAATCGCCAGATAAAGGTGTAATTGAATTAGATAACCTTGCTGTTTCATTTAGAAGGCCACAAGATGGACGTGAGGCAGGAATTGAAACTGTTTACCAGACCTTAGCGGTTGCTCCTGCTTTAGATATTGCATCAAATCTTTATCTTGGTCGTGAGATCAGGCGTAAAGGACCTGCTGGGTCAATTCTTCGTATGTTAGATAGCTCTGGTATGAAGCGACAGGCTAAGGAACATATTGCTGAATTAGGAATTGGCACTATTCAAAATATGAGCCAAGCTGTTGAAACACTTTCAGGTGGGCAGCGTCAAGCAGTTGCTGTTGCAAGAGCTGCTGCGTTTGGTCAAAAAGTGATTATTTTAGATGAACCTACTGCCGCACTCGGTGTGCGTGAATCAAATCAAGTTCTAAAACTTATCCAATCACTACGTGAGCGGGGTATGCCAGTAATTTTAATCTCCCACAATATGCCTCAAGTTTTTGAGGTTGCAGATCGTATTCAAGTAATGAGACTTGGAAAACGAGCAGCTGTAGTAACTCCAAAAACACATGATATGAAGGATGCTGTGGCAATCATGACGGGAGCAATGAATGTCGATGTTAAGGATCAAACTCTAGAACCAGTCCGGTGATACTAGAAACCAATGTAGCAATTGTCGGCTCTGGCATGGGTGGTGCAACCACTGCATATGGATTAGCTAAATCGGGTATAGATTGTTTAGTAATCGAGCGTGGTGATTTTGTAAAAAAAGAGGATGCTAATTGGTCAGCCCGTGAGATATTTATTAACCAAAAATATAAACCAAACGAAAAATGGTTAGATCAAGAGGGCAAAGAATTTACTCCTGGCCTGCATTACATCGTTGGCGGAAATACCAAAGTTTATGGCGCATCCCTTCCCAGATTTAGGGAATCTGATTTTGAAAAGATTAAACATAAAGAGGGTATCTCACCTGCTTGGCCATTTACCTATAATGATTTAGAGCCTTACTACTGCCAAGCTGAGCAGTTATATAAAGTCCATGGCACAACTGGGGAGGATCCAACCGAGCCTAGGCGATCTAAACCCTTCCCATATCCACCACTTGCGCATGAGCCATATATTGCTAATTTATTGGAGAGATTAAAAAAAGCTGGTGTTAAACCACACTCAAACTCAATGGGCGTTGACTTAGCAAGTGATGGTGCCTGTATTAGGTGCGGCACCTGTGATGGTTTTATTTGTAAGTTAGATGCTAAAAGTGATGCTCAAACCTGCGCGCTTAATCCAGCGATTAAAACAGGGCATGTGAAGTTAGAGCGAAATCTAAAGGTTACAAAGGTTGTAACTAATGGCAGGAAAGTTGAGTATTTAATAGCTGAACGCGATGGCGTTGAGGTAAAGATTTACGCTAAAAAGTATGTCCTAAGTTTGGGCGCAGTAAATACCGCAGCGTTACTGCTTCGCTCAGGACAGGTGGCAAATAGCTCAGGCTTAGTTGGAAAGAATTTTATGATGCATAACAACGCCCATATTGCTGCCTTTGATGCCCGCAAAACGAATGATGTAACTTTCCAAAAGACACTTTCTTTCTCAGATTGGTACTTTGATGGTGGAGATGGTTATCCACTTGGCTCTGTGCAGTTAATCGGAAAAGTTCAGGGAATCATGATGAAAAGTTATGTAACCAAGGTACCACTGCCAATTCTTGACTACATCGCAAATCGTTCAGTTGAGTTTGTAGTTATGAATGAGGATCTGCCATCACTGAATAATCGGGTTGAAATTACTAATAGTGGCAGGATTCAGATATTTCGTAAAGCGTTAAATACCTCAGCCCACAAAGAGATGATGCGAAAGACCAAGCGGGTATTACGTAAAGCTGGTTTTCAAGGGATCTTTGTGCAGCCCTTTGATATATCTATGAACTCACACCAATGTGGAACATCAGTTGCGGGTATTGATCCAAAAAAGAGTGTAGTTGATCAATACTGCAAGAGTCATGATCTAGATAATCTTTATTTAATTGATGGTGGTTTTTTCCCATCCTCGGCGGCGATGAACCCAGCCTTAACTATTGCCGCCCAAGCATTACGGGTAGTAGATAAATCAGATTTAAAAGAGGTTAATTAGATTTAATCAACATGAAATTTTTCTTCAATCTCATGCCACCACTCACCAACCTTTGCCTCCGGCACCTGCCACTGCATCTGGTCAGTTATCTTCCACCATCTTTTCATCTCAGGTTCAGCAGCTAATTCAGCCATATCTTTTTCATAATCTGAGCCCGTATATTCAAGATAGGCAAAGAGTAGGTTTTCATATCGAAAAATTGAGTAATTACTAATGTTTGCTTTTTTAATAATATTTATAATGCTTGGCCAGGCATCAGCATGAATTCGTTCATACTCTTGAATATCCTCTGGCTTTACCCCAATTACTTGAGCAATTCGTTTAACCGCCATCTTTCTTCCTACAGCTTTAGAACGCGTTTTAACTCCGCGTGCATTGAATTTGGATCAACATCAAACTTGGTCCAATACTTAACTGCAATCACTGCTTGATTTACTACCATGCCTAAACCATCAATGGTTCTAGCCCCAGATTTAGCTGCGCTTTTAAGTAGATTTGTTTGAGGAGGATTAACAATCACATCAGCCACAATCATCTTGCTGGTAATTGTTGTTAGATCAATATCTAGGTCATAACTTCCACTATCTGCCATACCCACTGAGGTCGCATTTATCAGCACATCAATGTTGGCTGGAATCTTAAATTTTGCACTCCATGAAATCAATTCAGCTGTTGCATTAAGCTTTGTATTCAAAAGTGTTATTAACTCACTACCTCTTTTTGCATCGCGATTAATTATCACAAACTCTTTGGCGCCAGCTAATGCAAGTTCAACAGCGATCGCCCGTGCGGCACCGCCTGCTCCCAAGATAGCAATTTTTTTACCCTCCGGGGATGCGACTTGTTTGAAGGCTTGTAAGAATCCTTTGCCATCTGTGTTCTCGCCAATAAATTTTCCATCCCGGTTTACTACACAATTTACTGCACCCATAATTTGCGCGGATTCACCTAAGCCATCTAAATATTTAATAACTGACACTTTATGGGGAATTGAAAGATTAAAACCTGCCCAATTCATTGCCCGAGCGCCCAATACTGCGTTTTCTAAATCAACCGGTAGCACTTCACAATTTATATAGCGAAAATTTAATTTATGATGTTTATAAGCAGCCTCCACCATAGCAACAGTTGGGTTACCGGCAGATGGGGTTGAAAAACTTCCAGTTAATTCGCTGAGAAAGGTTTCACTCATAGATTTACCTTACTAGAGATGCCATATTAAATGAAGCCTTACTTTGAACAAATTCTGCTTTACTTATCCAATGCATTTAAACACCTTTGCGCATAGTGAAATCTTGGCACCCTTCTTTTTTTTGATTGGGATGCAGCTTCGCAATGAAACAACACATATCAAACAAGTTTTACTTCCTAGTTTTGCGGCCTTAGGTGGAATGGTATTTCCAGCAATCATTTTCTGCTCCCTTAACTCAGATCCATTAATCGTAAATGGCTGGCCACTAGTTATGCCAACTGATATCGCCTTAGTTATGTTGGTGTTACTAGCATTAGGCAAGCGGGTAAGTATTGAGTTAAAAAGCTTTTTACTAGCTCTTGCCGTTGCTGATGATCTTTTATCAATTTTGGTATTAGCTGGTAAATACTCAGGTGCACTAAAACTTACCGAGGTTTTAGCAAGTATCGGCGCAGTATTACTAGGAGTTGTAATTGGCAAAGTTCCGCTAGAGAGGTTATTTATTAATTTTGTTAACTTTATTATTTTGCCCGTATATGTGGTTGCAAATATCTATCCAACAATTACCGATGGTTTAGCGCTCTCTTCCGATCTTGGTAATTCGATTGTTCTGGCAAGATTATTTGGAAAGATAATTGGAATTTCTCTTTTTGCCCTACTGGGCGTGAAGTTGTTTAAGCAACCACTGATGTTGAAAAAGAGTGAGTTAGTCGCCGGATCAGCCTTTGCTGGTATGGGCCTTGCTGTTTCCATCATGATTGCAAACTTAAGTTATCAGGCTGATTCACTGCTTAATCAAGCTAAGGCTGGTTTGTTGGTTGCTGCGGTAATCTCAGCGGTAGCTGGAAGTTTGATTTTAATTGTTACTAACCGTAGTAACTCTAACTAAGGGAGTTTGCAATGTGTGAGCAGGTAATCTGCAGAAAATGTAATAAGCCAACTTGGGCAGGGTGCGGCCAGCACATTGAAGAAGCACTTTTTGATGTGGCAAAGGCAGATCGCTGCCTTGGACATAAGGATGAGCCAAAGAAGAGTGGATTGTTAAATAGATTGCTAAATCGCTAGAGGATTTAAATGTCGATTGAAATTGTTACAGCAACCTTAAATGATGTTGATCGCTTGTGCGCACTTCGGCTTGCCGCTCTTAAAGACACACCAGCTGCATTTGGTGCAAAGTATGAAGATGAGGTTAATAAGCCAATCTCAGATTGGCAAGATAGATTAAAAAATACCCACTGGTGCTTTGCGGTTTCAGAAGGTGTTGATGTTGGCTTACTGGCAGTAGATAAAGCAGAGAAGGATCGTAATAGTGATTGCTGGCTATCTAGTTGGTGGATAGAAGATGAGTTTCGAGGCAGTGGCATTCCTAAGTTAATGCTTACTTGGCTTGAGCAGCTTTGCCGAGAAAATAACTGGAAAAAAATAGGTTTAGGGGTGTGGCCGGAGAATATCAGGGCAATTGCAGCATATAAAAAGTTAGGATTTACCGAGGCGCAAGAGTTGCTGCCATCTAGATCAATTCCTGGTCTGATGTATTTGGCGATGTATAGAAATGTTGGGGAGTAGATGAGTAAGAAAGAGGTTGACTCATATATTTCTGTTCAAAGTGAACCACAAAAAACACTGCTAAAAGAGATGCGCAAAATGATTATGGAGATTGAACCATCACTAAAACAAGGTATCTCTTATGGCATACCAGCTTTTAAATTAGATGGTGAAGTAATTTGTGGAATTGCAGCTAGAAAAAATGGTTGCTCCTACTATCCGTTTAGTGGCTCAGTTTTAGCAGCACTCAAGAGTGATTTAGTTAAATACAAGCAAACTAAATCAGCCCTTCATTTTGAAACCCCACTGCCAAAGACATTAGTGCGTAAATTGATGACGCTGCGAATGGTTCAGATGATGGTCAAAAAGAAACGTAAGTAAAGTTGTAGGATTAGCGCATGAAGAACGCTAATCAGCCAAAGCAAGTAGTTGAAATTTCACAAGCTGAATTAGATCGCTATGAGAGATTAGATCAAGAGTGGCGTGAGTATGAGATTGCTGCTCCAGCGCGGCGAGCATTAGTAGATGCTAAATTGTATAAAGTCTCAGATTTACGAAAGATTTCACAATCTGAGCTAGAGCAACTACCCGGGTTGGGAAAGAGTGTGATTGCCCGTCTTAAGGTTTTAATGAATGCTAAGAAAATTAAGTTCCGCCCGTGAAGCGCTTTTTCTCTTGGTTTATTAGGTTGTTTACTGACCGGCGAACTTGGGTTAGGCAAATATTTGTTGCCGCCGCAGCCTCAGCAACTGCCTGGGTGATTGGGGATAATTTAGTCTTTAAGGGTGGATTAGTTGCTGCCATTGTTTGCGCACTAAGTATTCGAATCTCTCTATACAAATCAGTTCGTGAAGGGCTTGGCCAGATTGTTGGAACTGCAATTGGTGCAGGTGTGGCATTACTTACTGTTCATTTCTTTAACTTTGGCGTAGTTGCAATTGGCACCACCGTACTGCTTTGTTCAGTTGTCGCCCGTGGTCTTCGGTTAGGAGAGGTAGCTTCGGTAAATGTGCCGGTAACTGCACTGATTGTGATTGGCCCAGGCATCTCAGGCTCTACAGCAGAACATCGTCTTGCATCCACTTTGATTGGAGCAGCGGTAGCAATAGTTTTCTCTTACTTCTCTCACGCCAATACTCCAGCTGGTCGAACAGTTAATCAGATCGCTAGGGTTGGAAGGAAAAGTGCTGCCCTAATTAGTGAGATGGCAGAGGGAGTTGCAGCCGGCTTTAATCAAAAGCAAGCTGGAAATTGGTTAGCTAAGGCAAGATTATTAGCGGAGGAGATTCCAACTCTTCGCTCGCAAGCACTTGAAGCCAAGCAATATGCCAGGTGGTCTCCGCTGGCCGGTATTGATGAAGCCGATGCGCTTTATGTTCAAGGAGTTGCAGTTGAACATATGGTGGTACAAGTAAGAAGTATGGCGAGAACTTTATTTGACTCAACCTTGGATGAGAAGCGCAAGGAGATTGTTGATCGTCAAATTGCCTACGCACTCTCTGCTACTAGTTATGCGATTACCGCAAAAATTGAATTAATCGAATCAGAATATAGTGGAAGCGATGTTGATAATATTGCAAAAGATTTAAGGTTAGCCGCAGATAACTTAACTGAGGAGTTATTGGAGCAGGCAGAGAAACTGCCAAGAAGCCAATTTGTTAGGTGCATTTCAATCGTCTCTCAGATGAAGGTAATTGCTAACTCATTAGATGAGTCATCTCCGGCATTACACAATGTGAAAACACCAGGGGAGCCCACTAGCATGAAGGTAATTGGGCTCTCACCAGTAGTCCAAACCACTAAATTTAGTCGGCGGTTATGGATCAAAGTTCGTAATTTCTTACGTCGTTAGTAAGATCAAGCCATGACTAATCCTGAGATTATCCAATATGCAAATGAGTATGAGGCAGCAACTAATTACTTTTTAGATGCGGTCAACCAGTTAAATCCGGCTGATTTAGATAAACCAAAAAGTGATGGCTGGAATGCCCGCCAAGTAATCCACCACCTAGCTGATAGCGAATCCCAATCTTGTGCCAGACTTAAAAGATTAGTTGCAGAGCCTGGAACTACCATCCAAGGTTATGATGAGAATAAGTGGGCACAAAGTGCCACATTAGGTTACACAGAGCTTCCAATTGAGAACTCAATAGCGTTGTTTAAAGCAGCCAGAGCAGCATCTTTAGAGATAATTAAAAGATTAAGTGTTGAACAACTTTCAAATGCTGGCGTTCATACTGAATCTGGTGCATATGATGTAAGAAAATGGCTTAAGGGCTATACCAATCATCCAAAGGATCACGCTGGGCAATTGTTAGCCGATTAACTCCGCATTTGAGTACTTGCGTTGTGGGTGATTACATATCTCATCATTGATTTTTTCAGCACATTCTGCACACAGAATATTGATTGAATTACAGGGCACCTTTGGGCAATCATAAAAACGATTAGCCGGTGCTGAACACTTCTCACACTTTGCAATTGATTTACTTTTTTCGCTGAACTCAAGTGATATTCGATTATCAAATGTGAAAAGTGAGCCTTCCCATAAGCTGTCATCACCAAACTCTTTACCGTAGGAGACGATGCCGCCATCAATTTGATAAACCTCTTTAAAGCCACGAGTTTTCATTACCGAAGATAAAACCTCACATCTAATTCCGCCGGTGCAGTAAGTAACAATTGGCTTATCCTTTAAGTGGTCATACTTTCCACTTTCAATCTC
>Ga0164295_10003834_pt1 | contig 11993 bp, 10 predicted proteins | sample GEODES006metaG_FD_111798 | JGI IMG/M metagenome (GOLD analysis project Ga0164295, IMG submission 111798) | Oligotrophic lake water microbial communities from Sparkling Lake, Wisconsin, USA - GEODES006 metaG | ecosystem: Environmental > Aquatic > Freshwater > Lake | place: USA: Sparkling Lake...
ATTAGAAGAGTCTTTGTATGAGAATATCGTTATGAGCAAACCGTCAAAAAACTCAGATGAATATCAATCTATTTTGGAAATAGTAGCGAAAGTTGGTCTTAAGGATGTTATCTCTAGACACCCAAAAGGATTGGACGCTATTCTCGGCAGTGAAATCAAGTTAAGCGGAGGTGAGCGACAGCGGCTTGGAATTGCACGTGCTCTGTTTAGGGATACTAAAATTTTAGTTTTGGATGAACCAACGTCATCGCTAGACGATGAATCCGAGGAAGCAATTTTTAGTATATTTCGAGATATTTCTGACCAATGTACGATGATCTTGGTCACTCATAGCCAGAAAGCTTTTGAATTTTTTCCAGAATCTTTGATATCTCTAAATGTCAGGGGTACTTAATGCGTTATGGTTTTTTAATCGTTGCTAACAGAATAATTATGAGGGCAATAGGCTGGTACATATCAAAAGATATGAGTTACTCCAGGATGTATTCTTTAAATTGCGAACTAAAGCGTCTATCTATTGTTCCAGTTCCTGGAACCTGGTTAGAGTTAGATTGGATTTCAATGCATCCATGGGTCAAGTATCAAGATTTCCAAGAGGAGCATTACTTAAATAGTTTTCGAAGACAAGGATTAATTAACGAGATTATGGAAATTGAAAGGAAGAATATTGAAGGTGATTTCTTAGAACTCGGAGTTTTCAAAGGCTTTTCAGCTTATATGATGTTGAAAAATGGTAAAATAGACCGTCGTTACGTGGGTTTTGATACTTTTCTTGGCTTGTCGGAACCCATTCCGGATATAGATGGGTCACATTGGTCGAAAGGATCTCTCGCATTTTCAGAACAGGGCGTGTTAACAAACTTAGGAATGTATAAAGACCGCATAACTCTAATTAAGGGTCAAATCCCACAGGTATTTTTAAATAATCCTTTACAGGGCAGAAAATTTGCCTTAGTTCATATAGATTTAGATTTGTATGAACCAACAAGAAATGCTCTCGAGTTTGGCTGGGAAAAATTAAGCGATGGCGGGTCTCTAATTTGCGACGATTATGGATTCAGTACTTGCCCCGGAGCGACCAAGGCTGTTGATGAGTTTTTAGAAAATCATCCTAATGTACAAATTTCCGTGCTGGCTGTTGGAGGAATAGTGGTGAGAAAACATGGAAATTAAGCCTGAACAATGTCTGCTTTGCAGAAGTTTTAGAGTATCAAAAGAATGGTGCATAGACTCAGATCAAATAATTGAGCAACTTAAACTTCAGTGGGGCCTGGATGGCCTGAAAGGGGAATCAATACGTAGTTTGAAAGAAGCTCGAGAAATAGGCCATTTTATTTGCCTTGACTGTGAAGGTGGTTTTTGGTTTCCAACTATTGCGGGTGACCCAGACTTTTATGAATCAGTCAGTTCTCTATATGTAGATCACCGCTGGGATAAAACAGAAGTTAGGAAACGCGTTAAATGGAGTAAATCAATTCTGGATGTAGGAGCAGGACCTGATCCAATTTTTAATCCTTTCAAACGAAAACCAAATAAAATATTTGCCTCGTTAGATATAAACCCCTTTGTAAATCAATCTAAATCAAAAGATTACATTCAAATTTCAGGAATTGATAGTTTAAACGCAGGTGCTTTGAGATTTGAAAATATTGTCGCGCTTCATTTTCTCGAGCATATAGACAACCCAATTGAGTACTTCAAATCGCTTTCCCTCCTGCTAGAAGATGGCGGATCCATATGGATTTCAGTTCCCAACAAAGATCGACAAGAGCGGTCTGCACCATTTGAAGTTCTTGACACCCCACCTCATCATGTTACAAGTTGGAATCTTAATGCTCTAAGGAATTTTGCGAGACTCCTTGATTTAGACCTGGTGAATGCTTGGGTAACTAAAGAACCTAGTAACTTTAAAATCATAAGAGGAATCCGGAGATACAATTTATCAAGAGAATTCTCAAGGTTAGTTTTTCACAAAATTCCTTTGATTAGAGAGGATAGACGCAGAGGTTTCCAACTGCTTGTACAGCTAAAAATTAAGGATATTGTTAAAACAAATGATTAAAGTTTTAATTATTGCAAATAGTAAGCAGCCCGGTGGTGCAGAAAAAAGCGCGATCAAACTTGCGAATTCTTTGAGTAATGATTATTTAGTAACATTCGGAACCTTGTTTCGAGGAGAAACCGATTTTTATGCATCTCCAAAGACAGAAGAAATTAATTTTTTCAGGCTTACAAACTTAGTCATTAATTTCTTGCCGAAATTTCTTTCGATCTTCGTTAAATATGCAGTTGTTCCTGTGGATTTATTGTTAATGAGGCGAAAAATTAAGGACCATAATTTTGATCTCATTATATCCTTTGGAGCGGGAATCGGATGTACCACTTATCTTTCACTAATTTTTTCTAAAATTCCCCAAATTACTTCCGAAAGAACCTCTCCTGATAAAAATGTTTACCGTCCCTCTTTTCTTGCGAGAGCTTTTAGGCCTTGGATTTACAAAGATGGTGTCATTTGCTCTGTGCAATCTAGGGGGTTTAAAGAAGTTGTTAAAACTATTTGGGGGGTAGAAAGTTTTATTACTCCAAATCATTTTGAACTTCCAAATTTAACTTACTCTCCGCAGCCATCCTCATCTCCTTGTATTACTGTAGGAAGACCGGTACCAGAAAAAGGCTATGACTCTCTAATCTCAGCCTGGGCAATATTAGAATCGAGAATCGAAAACGAATTATGGATTGTCGCGGATGATTCAAATCACTACCTTGAATCTTTAATTAAAGATCACAAAGCTAAAAATGTAAGAATTAAACCCCTTACAAATAATTTATTTGGTATGTATGATAAATGTAGTTTGTTCATTTCTACATCAAGATTTGAAGGCTATCCAAACGCTATTGCCGAAGCAATAATATTCGGAATCCCAGTACTAACAACGGCAAGTTCGGATGTAGTCAACGATTGGTTCTCACTTGGCATTTGCCAAAAAATCGAGAGTTTAGAGCCAGTTAAAATTGCCTATTCAGTTGAAAATGCTCTGAAAAATGAAAATCAATTAAGATCAATTTCAAAAAATGCCATCGAGTCCCGGAGTTTATTTTCTTGGGAACACGCACAACCTTACTGGGATAAAATTATCAGCGTAGCTTTAAAAAATCGTTAAGGTACCATTGGCTGAACTTTTCAATTCCTTCACCCAAATTTGTAAACTCTGGTTTACGATCCAAAAATGAAAAAGTTTTTATCATAGAAGCTCTAGTTGCACTTACATCAAAAGGCGGCCTTTCGACAATTTTTATGTGTGCTTTTTTATTGCTTTCTTTTTCAAGAAAGTGAATCAGTTCACGTGCTGTGGCAGTATTGCTATTTCCAATGTTTAATGCTTCAAAGTGGGTTGATGAGCTACTCAATCTAGAAATTAGTGCTTCACTTTCAATTAGTGATCCGATTATTGTAGTTACGTCCAAGACATTAGTGAACGAACGGTGTCCCCCATCTTGACCAAAAAGCTCGATTTGTTCCGAATTTAGGATCTTATCTAAAAAAGTCATATATGACATATCAGGCCGACCATAAGTCCCATAAACTGTAAAGAATCGCATTGCAACAGTATTAATTTTGTAGTTTTTTGCATGGCTTTGAGCCAGGACCTCATTTACCCATTTAGTTGCTGCATAGTAAGACACTAAATTTGCACCAGTCGCGGATTCTTCTTTTTGAGGGTTAGTCGAAGCAGTTTCACCATACACGCTTGATGAAGAAGCAAATAAAAAAATGTTTGGCTCAACAATTCTTACAACCTCTAAAATATTTGCAAATCCAGTTAAATTTGAAATTGAATATTCATCAGGCGTTATAGCGCTCTGGCGTACACCTCCATAAGCAGCAAGATGCACAATAACTTCGACGCCTAAAAATTCTTTAACAAGGTCTTCTATGGAGATCTTAGCAATGTCTATTTGGGTAATTTTTACCCCGGATTTTTTAAGCCTCATTGATCTAATATTCGGTAGGTCTGTGCCATAAACCGAGTTAAGTGAATCGATGGCGCAGATGATCTCATGACCTTTTTCAATCAAATTTTCACACAGATGCATACCAATAAATCCCGCAGCACCAGTTACTACTATTTTCACCTGTGCTCCAAACCTCGATTTAGTAATCTAGATGCTAAGTTTACCTTATGTGTGGAGTTTTAGGTTTTGCATCTTCTGATAGAAAATCTTTGGAACTAGAATTTGAAGTCCTGGCAAACACACTACACCATCGAGGTCCAGATGAATATGGTGAATATCGAGATTCAGACGTTTCCCTCGGAATACGGCGGTTATCAATTATTGATGTTGCGCATGGTCATCAACCAATTTTTTCGGAAGACAGATCAGTAATTTCAGTTTTTAATGGACAAATTTATAATTTTCGAGAATTGAGGAATATTTTAGAAGCAAAGGGTCATAAATTTAACTCTGATTCAGATGGCGAAATAATCCCACACTTATATGAAGAATTTGGAACTAATTTTGTCAATAAAATTGAAGGAATGTTTGCAATCGCAATTTGGGATAAAGTCAATAGAGAATTGCATCTATTCAGAGACCGTTTTGGCAAAAAACCACTTCTATACAAAAGATTCTCAAACGGAAGTATTTACTTCGCGTCAGAAATCAAAACTCTTTATCAAATTGATAAGCCACGAATTTCAGATGTGGACATTGACTCAGTTGCAACCTATCTTGCATTTGGTTTTACTTCAAATCCTAAAACAATAATTTATGGGGTCAACAAGATTGCACCAGGAGAGCATCTAACATGGGCTAATGGGCAAATAACTTTGCGAAAGTACTGGACGCTTGGAATCAAAAAAAATACCAATTCACTTTTAGAAAATGTTGAGCAAGCTGAAGTATTAATCCGAAATGCCGTTCGCAAGCGGTTAATCTCTGAAAGGCCATTAGGTGCATTTCTATCGGGTGGAATAGATTCATCATTAATTGTTGCAATGATGTCTCCATATGTTGAAGATTTGAAAACTTTTTCGGTTGGCTTTTCTGAGGTCGAATACGACGAATCAGATTACGCAAAAATGGTAGTTGATAGGTATAAAACTCAACATACTCGAATTACATTCAGTAATGCAGAAATCCTAAATTGTTTAACGGAATCTATGAAATTCTATGATGAACCGTTTGGGGATTCAAGTTCAATTCCCACGTTCCTATTGAGCAAAATTGCGGCACAATCTGTAACGGTTGCTTTAAGCGGGGATGGCGGCGATGAGGCGTTTGGGGGCTATCAACGGTATGTTCTTTACAAAAAATTTGCTAAATATTCCTATTTACTTTTTATGGCCCGAGCCTTACGAAACAAAAAAATGATTCCTAACCAGTTTTTTCCCGCAAAAGTTACTCGTGGCATGGACTCTGTTCCCTACCAACATTCTAGGGCAGGAATGTACGAAGCTATGATGACAATAATTGGCACTACCACAAGAGAATCTTTATTTCGACCTGAATTTAAAAACTCATCGAATGCCCCTCATCTTGAATTCATTAAAAAAATGAACTTCTCGAAAAAAATATCTGATTCATTAAATGTAAATATTCACGATATAGAATCATATTTACCAGACGATTTAATGTATAAAGTAGATATCGCTTCTATGGCACACTCATTAGAAGTAAGGTCCCCATTTCTGGATACCGATGTTGTTGAATTTGGTTTATCTCTTCCCGAAAACCAAAGAGTTGGAAAGTTTGGCAAAATACTTTTAAGAAAACTTGCTTTGGAATATTTGCCAGCTAATTTGATTGATCGCCCAAAAATGGGATTTGGTATACCAAGAAAGGAGTGGCTGGGTAGCGTCCTGTCGCCACTGGTAAATGATGTTATTTGCGATAGGAACTCCCTGATTTATAATTGGTTAGATTTTACATCTATTAATAATTTACTTAGTGAGCACAAAGTTAGAAATAACTTGGATGGCAACATATGGTCAATACTGATACTAGAGCTATGGGCACGCGAATGGCTCACATGAAACTTAGGATTTCAAGTTGATAAGAAAAACTGTGAGACATTTTAGTTTTGGTAAAAATTGGGCTAAGTTTGCAAGGAAAATAAATCAGTCAGATATTCAACAAGCGGCTGTGGATATAGTTCAACTGCTAGGCACGAATGATTTATCGGGAAAATCTGTGATTGATATCGGTTCGGGTTCTGGAATCCATTCGGCAGCGTTTTACCAACTGAAACCCTTAAAAGTTGATTCAATAGACTACGACCGGGATTCAGTGAAGACAACTTGTGATTTACTATCCAATAATGGATATCCAGTAGCTGAAAATGTTTGGGAAGCTAACATTTTGGATTTAGAAACTTTTCATAAAGATGAATATGATCTTGTCTATTCTTGGGGAGTACTTCATCACACAGGAAATTTAAATTTAGCTCTTGAAAATGCAGCTAAGCTCGTTAACGAACACGGCCTGCTGGCCGTTGCCCTGTACAGAAAAACTCCATTTTGCAAATTTTGGAAAATTGAAAAAAGAATTTACAGTAAATCACCATATTTAGTTCAAAGAATTATATTCTTTTTATACATCTCCTTACTCTTCCTCGATTTTTTAGTAATTAAAAGGAGAAATTTTTTTAATTATGTAAAAAACTATAAGAGCAGTCGAGGTATGAATTTCTTTATAGATGCCCATGATTGGCTTGGCGGCTATCCCTATGAATCGATCAGCCCGCAAGAGTTGAGATCTAAAATGAAGATATTGAGATTTCAAGAATCGAGAAGTTTCACACAGCCATCAGGGCTTGGTCTCTTTGGTTCAGGTTGCGATGAATTTGTGTTTAAAAAATCAGATTAATGTTAAAGTGACGAGATGAAGTTTCTTGTAACAGGTGGTGCGGGTTTTATTGGCTCTCATCTAGTTGATCGGTTACTTGTTGATGGTCATTTAGTCTTGGTTTTAGATAACTCCAGTACTGGAAATTTGTCTAACCTAAACCAACACGCTCTAAATAAAAATTTGCAAATAGTCACTGGTTCGATATTAGATATAAAGTTGTTAAATTCATTGGTTGACGAGGTTGATTATATATTTCACTTAGCGGCAGCAGTAGGAGTTTTTAATATCATTAATGATCCAATTACAAGCCTAACCACAAACATTCAGGGGACGCAGAATGTTTTAGCGGCTGGAGATAATAAAAAAATTCCCGTATTTTTATCTAGTAGCAGCGAAGTTTATGGCAAGAACAATTCAAATTCCTTATTGGAGTCTGATGACAGAATTTTGGGGTCCCCAACAACCTTACGGTGGTCATACAGCGAAGCAAAAGCAATAGATGAATCTTTGGGTTACGCATATTGGAGTGAAAAGAATCTTGAAATACGAATTGTTCGTTTCTTTAACACAGTAGGTCCACGGCAAATTGGAGCTTATGGAATGGTTATACCTCGGTTTGTGTCGATGGCCCTAAATAATGAACCAATTACAATTTATGGAACTGGCGAACAAACGCGATGTTTTGGACACGTTTATGACGTTGTCGATGCGGTAATGTCGGTTGCATTCTCTGATAAAACAATTGGTAGAGTTGTAAACATTGGAAATAATTTCGAAATTTCAATGAACGATCTTGCTAAGAAGATTATCAAAGAAACAGGCTCTAAGAGTGAAATTCAATATATTCCGTATTCGGAAGCCTACGGTGATGGATTTGAAGACATGGAACGAAGAGTTCCTAATATTGATTTGATTAAATCTCTAACTGGCTGGCAACCAAAACGCGATTTGACTCAAATCATCAGGGATATTGTTGAGGACTTGCGCTCTTAAAGAGATTGAATTCCGTTCTGCCCTGCGAATGAATTTGTGCAATCAAGTATTGGGGTTCCAAATTGTAGTAAGTCACCAATTGGCAATCCTGGTTGGTTGACAGCCACAATAGCAACGTCAAAACCTGTCAAGTCAATTGTCGGATTTGTGTCTTCCCAAGTAGAAACGAGCGGATCTAACCACTCAACTTCGTGCCCAAGGTGTATTAAGTGCTTACGTAAATGGGAAACAGGTGTTTCACGAACGTCGGATACACCAGCTTTATAAGCAACTCCAAGAAGTAAAACATGAGCCTTATGTGAGTTTGATTTTCTTAATTTTAATGCTCGATCTGCCACATATTTGTGCATTTCAGTATTTATTTTTTCCGCAAGATCAACAATTGGTGAGGATAAATTATTCTGCTTTGCCCACCATGTTAAGTAAAGAGGATCCACGGGGATGCAGTGCCCGCCAACTCCAACGCCAGGCCTAAATGGCATAAAACCATATGGTTTCGAAGAGGCTGCAGTGACTACTTTGTTTACATCTATCTCGGCAGGACCGCACAGTTTAGCGAATTCATTAATGAGCCCAATGTTTACCAACCTAAAAGTGTTCTCAAGTAACTTTGCAGCTTCTGCTATTTCAGGAGTTTCTACCGTTACAACTGCATCACAAATAGAGCGGTAAAAATCCATGGCCTTATCGTGAGATTCTTTGTCTATTCCACTTACAAGTCTCGGAGTATTTTTCTGATTCCATACTTGATCTCCGGGATTGACTCTTTCTGGGGCTGTTGCAAAATATAGTTGTGTTGTTCCTGTAGGCCTATTTTTTTCGACAAGTGGAATAACTTGAGTTCGTAAAGTACCTGGATACGATGTGGATTCGCTAACCAACAAGGCCCCGTTTTTTAAGTATGGAGCGGCTGAAATAGTGGCCCCACGAAGGGCTGTTAAATCAGGTTCTTTCTTGTCATCTAATGGGGTTGGAACACAGATCGCGACCACATTCGCATTTGAAATATCTTCATAATTGCTGGAAGCTTTATAACTACCGCTTTTTAATGCATTAGATAGAGTCTCGTTACTAATATCTTCAACTGGGCTGTGTCCACGATTTAGATCTTCAACTCGAGTCGTGGAATTATCTAAGCCAATAACCTTCCACCCGGATTCAACTGCGGCCATGGCTAATGGAAGGCCAACATAGCCTTGCCCGATGATTGCTAAGGACTTCTGAGATACGCTAGTCATTAGTAAATCATATAAGCATGGGAGTATTGATGCGTCAATCTCAAGATGATATTTTAAATCGACGGATCAAGGTGATGAGAATAGTTGCTCGCATGAATGTTGGAGGCCCTGCTGTACAAGTAAGTGGCTTAATGCGTGGGCTTTCTGCAACTGAATTCGATCATCGTCTTTATACCGGCTATTGCTCTGAGGATGAAGCTGACTACATTAAAGAGCAGGCTCCTGATATTCAAGCCATTCAACTTGATGGCCTTGGGAGAAAAGTTAGCCCACGAGCAGATTTTTTTATTCTATCTAAATTGATAAGGGAAATTCGGGAATTTAAACCAGATGTGATTCACACCCACACTGCTAAAGCCGGCGTGGTCGGCCGAATTGCTTCGATTTTATCATTTCACCCTTCGAAGCGTGTTCATACTTTTCATGGTCACTTACTCTCAGGATATTTCAGCCCGCTGATTACTAAAATAGTAATCTTAATCGAAAAAATGCTTGCATTGAAAACCAACATATTGGTTTCAGTTGGAGAAAAAGTTCGGGATGAATTACTCGAGAAGAAAATAGGTACGTTAGTAAAATTCCGCATTTTCCCCCCTGGTTTAGTAATTAAAAATTTGGTTGCACGTGATACAGCACTTGCCAGTCTTGGACTAGATCCAAGATTTACATACTTAACTTTCATAGGCCGAATAACTCAAATAAAAAGACCAGACAGATTTCTTGAAATGGCAGAAATAGTTTCTTCCAAGAATAAGAAAGTAAAGTTCTTAGTTGCCGGTGGGGGAGACTTGCTAGAGAAATGCAAATTAATTGCAAGTGATAGGGGTCTTCCTGTTATTTTCCTTGGGTGGCGTTCGGATATTGAAAATATCTTGTCCGCTTCTGACATCGTTGTTCTTACAAGCGATAATGAGGGAACACCAATTTCTTTAATTCAAGCTGGATTAGCTGGAAAGCCAACGGTTTCCACAAATGTCGGATCTGTTCAGGAAATTGTTTTAAATGGAAAAACTGGCTTAATTACAGAATTAACTCCAAAAGCATTGGCGGATGCTGTTAATACTTTGTTAGTCGACGAAGTATTTAGAACAAATTTGGGGGCTGCGGCTAACCTGCACACGCAAGCGAATTATGGTGTCGATCGATTAGTTAAAGACCATACCTTTCTCTATAAAGAACTTATTTCTAATCTGAAACAGTAGGTCCATTTGCAACGGTTAATCCTTCATCGCGAAGCCAAGTAATCGTTTCCTTTAAGGCATCTTTAAATGGGTATGGCTGAACTTTAGGGAATAATGATTTTAATAATTCAGGAGAATTTTGGGATTCCTTTACGTCACCTTTACGGATTGGAAGATAGTTAACTTTTAGCTCAGGAAATTCTTTCGTTAGGGTGTCTATTACTTGAGTAAGGGATATCCGATTCCCATATGCCAGATTTACTGCGCCTTCAGTTGTAATCTTGTTTTCCATGGCAGAAACTGCAATATCAACCACAGTTTTTACGTATGTAAAATCTCTCGATTGAGTGCCATCACCATATAAATCCAGAGGCTTTCCTTGCATTGCTAGCCAAATCCACTTTGGAATTACAGCCGCGTATTCATGATCGGGGCGTTGGCGAGGCCCAAAAACATTAAAAAATCTTAAAATTGTTACAGGTAATTCATACGAAGATCCATATGCCTCTACATAGCTTTCTGCGGAAAGCTTGCTTGCTGCGTATGGAGTTATTGGCCCCAACCACATTTTCTCTTCTTTTGGTAGTTGCATATTTCTTCCATAGACAGAAGAAGATGAGCTAAAAATTACATGGGAACCAGATTCTCGTGCAGCTTCAAGCACATTCAAAGTTCCTGTTGCGTTTACTTCATTTGTTGCAACTGGATTCTTAATTGAGCGTGGGACTGAACCTCTAGCCCCAAAATGAAATATCGTTTCTGCTCCTTTTACGGCCTTTTTCAACTGAGGAGCATCCGTTATTGAAAGTTCGATAAATTTACAGTTTTTTCTATCAACATTTGCAAGTAGGCCGGTAGAAAGATCATCAATAATTGTTACATCATGCCCTTTATCAATTAACATGGCTGCAAGGTTTGAACCAATAAATCCAGCACCACCAGTAATCACAACTTTTTTCATTTGAAATCTTTCAGATCGGATTCCTACAACTATACAACTTGAATATCATTATGGGTATTGCGCCCTCAGGAGAGAACTTTTCAGGTTGCTTTACATCAGTTTCAAATATGGCCTGAAATGGCATAGGATTGGACCATCTGATGTACCTCATAGCAAAATAATGAACGCAAATGAGATAGTCGGAGTAGGGGCCTTTAGCTCAGTCGGTAGAGCAACAGACTTTTAATCTGTGGGTCGTCGGTTCGATCCCGACAGGGCCCACATCATATATTTGCAAACTCATATCATGATTTGAAGATATCAACCTCTGTGTTAATTTAAACTATAAAAGTCTTTTGCACTTCTTGGTTTTATTGCTTCTCAAAAGCAATATTTGTAATCATTGAAATACTTCAAAAAAGCCTATAAGCATTGCTAAAAAGCAATATTTGTAATCATTGAAATACTTCAAAAAAGCCTATAAGCATTGCTAAAAAGCAATCTTTAGAAATGAGTGCTAGCGACTCCTTACTTGCTTACTATTTTATAAAAAGTTCATACACTCAACCCATGGGCTCATCAAGGTATACAAGTAAGCAAACCAATGAGTGGTTGAGGTCTACTATGAAGGAATTAGGTATTAACTCTCTCGATGAGTTATCAACGATGACAAAAATAGATCGAGGTAGCCTCTCGCGCTACTTCAACCAAGACCGGCGCCCCTCAATAGATGCAATTGTGCCCATCTGCACCGCCTTAGGCGTAACCTCAGATGAGCTACTAGTCGTTTTA
>Ga0164295_10003839_pt1 | contig 11983 bp, 7 predicted proteins | sample GEODES006metaG_FD_111798 | JGI IMG/M metagenome (GOLD analysis project Ga0164295, IMG submission 111798) | Oligotrophic lake water microbial communities from Sparkling Lake, Wisconsin, USA - GEODES006 metaG | ecosystem: Environmental > Aquatic > Freshwater > Lake | place: USA: Sparkling Lake...
GGCAGCCTCAGCTAAGATGTCGAAGCGCAAAGCGGAAGCACCTGCAGGTCGCTCTGGTAAGGCCAAGGCCGCGCCAGACGAGGACGAGCAGGATCTCGTGGGCTCGGCAAAGGACGACGGCGAGGATGAGGATGACGGTCTCGATGCTGCCTTGGGTGGTGATGATGATGAGGACGACCTCGCGGCTGTCCTGGGTGGTGATGATGACGAGGACGGCCTGGGTGGCGACGATGACGTACCACCGTTCGATGCTACCGAAATCGGTGAGCTTCCAGATGGCCTCGAGCAGTCGCAGCTGACTGACAAAGAGGACGTGGACCTGTCCAAAATCGAGCTCACAGTGCCGCAGGCGCGGCGCGTCGCTCAGTTGCTCGCGCAGAACGGCTCGCTCTCCAAGATCAAACTGCCAGCGCATTCGATCTCCATCAGCGACCTCGAGGAAGACGAGCTCGAGTGGGATTCAGAAGAGTACAATGACGTCGAAGCGGTGCGCCAGCGCTGTTGGTCCGCCCACTCTCTGCGCCGCGCTCGCGCCGGCCTGCACGCGTCCTGCGCCAGCCTGCACATGCGCCTGGGCACGCCCGGGGCCACTCAGAGACCTGTCAGGCGCTCACCGTGCGTTGTCTGACGCCTCGGCAGATCATCATTGCTGAGCTGCTCAAGACAAATGAGACGGTTAAGCGCTTAGACCTCGCTCGCAACTGCCTCAGCGACGCCGGCGTCGCCGCGATTGCCCAGATGCTGTGCGTCAACAAGACGATCGAGTACGTCAACCTCGAGTCGAACGAGTTTGGTGAACGCGGTGCGTGCTGCCTCTCGCCGAGGTCAACTTATGTCCGATTGCCTTTGCCTGCGTCAGTCGCGTCAGTCGCGTCAGTCTCGTCGCTTACCGCGTCCGCGCACGCGCTGCTCTTGCCTGCCGCAGGCGGCGTCGCCTTCATCGCGGCCGTGGCGGCCAACTCCACGCTCTCGTACCTCAACCTCAAGGAGAACTCCTTGCCCGCAACGGTCAAGAGTAAGATCTCGGCCAACTGGCAGTTATGTGAGGATCGGGCCAATGGCGTTGGATTGCATTTCTAGGCGCGCCACGCGGCCGCCAAGACCTGGGGCAAGGGGAGGCTTGCTATGATTCGCTTCATCACCGCTGACCGCGTGCACTCAACGGCTGGTTCGCATGCTTCTCGCGTTCCCTCGGTGCTTTTGGTTGCCTCGGGATTTGGTGGTAGGGACTACGGTGTGGCACAGTGAGTGTGCTCTGGCATGCCCTATTACGGTGCGTCGCTTGCACGCAAGCTGAAGCAAGCTGTACGATCATGTAGTGATTGAGTGAGTGACTGTCCGTGTGAATCATGGTTGGAGCTGAGCGTGTGGAGCCGAGCGGCGTGTGCCCGCGTGTGTACACGCGCGATGCGCCGACCGAGTCGCGGAATTTTGTTTCCTAGCAAGTAGCATGCGACGTGTACGGTAACGAAAGGTATTTTCTCGTTCGCTACCGTCCCCTCTGTGCACCAAGTGGACCGAGCGGCCCGCGGTCGCTCCGCCGCATGATACGAACACGAAATCGGTGACGCATCGCGCGCGCGGGGGGCGCAGCCCTCCCGCAGCGCACAGGCTCTCAGTCGCGACAGTCCAACGGCATGGCCAGCCTGAGTGCGGCTCAGTCACTCACCCGATAGTGCGGAGCGGCCGCGGCCATCGCGGCGGCATGCGCACGCTGCTGCTCGAAGGCGTGGTTGGCGCAGTGAGTGACGAAGACGCAGAGCGGCACAGAGGCGAGGCCACTGCTGAAGAGCAGCCAGAATGGGCGCAGGAGCGTTGGCTGCACTCCCAGCACGACGGGCTCGGCCGGCAGGAGATTGCCGAGCTCAGGGTTGGCGGCGAGGAAGGTATTGAGCTCGACGACGGTCGGGTCGTCTGAGAGGGTGTACTGAGCAAACTGGTCGAGTGAGAGCAGGGAGGCGAGCAGGATGACCACGAAGACGTCAAGCATCGCCCATGCCGCTGCCGCCTCGACGATCATGAGTAGCCGGTGCATGTGTTCCGGCCGGAGGGGCAGCATCCAGAGAGAGAGGGCCAGGAGCAGACAGAGCACGGGCATGCCCACAATGGTGAAGTAGAAGCCTGCCTGCATGATCGCGAGCCACGTCGGGTTGGCGAGCGTCGTCACGCTCGAGATGGCCTTGGCCATCGAAGCGACGGACCACGAGGTCCGTCGCTTTTCACCGAGCAGCGCGCCGACAACGCCCACCACCTCGAGGTCGATGACGTCCAGAATCAATCCGAAGGAGACGCCCAGCAAGCACACCACCAACCCAAGCGCCACACCGAGCTGCACGGCGCCCGGCAGACGACGATCCGACCAGAATAGAAGCGACTCGAACTCGGTGCGGCGCAGCGGGACCAGGCGCGCCCTCTTGCCCGCGCCACCGTCGGCGCCCGCGCGCGTGCGGCGGGTGCGCCCGGGAGGCAGCGGGTGCGAGAGCGTGCGGTGCATGTAGGCGTGTACGTGTCCGAGCACTAGCGCAGGGACCATCGCCGAGATGAACGCGTACGTGCCCGTGTCCGGTGCCACCTCGACGTTGAGCTCGAGTAGCGGGACTATCGTATCGGCGGACGGGATCAGGACCTCGAAGTGGAGCCCCACCATGAGCAGCACCACCATCTGGATGTTGGTGAGTGCGAACTTGCACGTGCCGTCGAGAAAGCGGACCCCGATCCCATGCACCTCGAACCCCATCCATGAAGGCGGCAACCACCATAGGAGGAGCTGGAGGGCCAGCTTGATGAAGGGCCAGAGCAGAGAGGCGACCGCCACGAGCAGCGCGAGGAAGTATGTGCCTGCATTCCACTCATCTCGGATGGAACCCCACAGCGTGAAATAGAAGAGGCCCGGAAGTTGCACGTGCTCGCCGGAGAGGTACATGATGCCATTCATCGTGGCGCCGTTACTCGCATGCCCAAACGCAAAGAGGCCCATCGTGCCCAGGCACGCGAGTGTGAAGAGCCATCGCGCACCCGCTGAGCAGCGCCTCGCGACGCTCACGTCATATCGAGCGCGCATCGGCTGCAGGTGGGAGCCCCGAGATTCATCCCGAGATTGGTGGCCGCGTGGGGTCGCGCGCGCTTGTGAGTGCGCCTCGCCCGTGCGTACCCATCCGACTGGCGGCTCGACAGCGGTGGGGCGGTTGCCATCGAGGGATGAGTAGTCGAGCCGCTCTCGCTCCAGCTCGCTGTCGGTGGAGGGCCGGTCGTACCGCTGAGGCGCTGTCGTGGGCGGTAGCGGCTGCGCCGGCGGTGGCGGCCGCTGCTCGTTGACGAGACGTAGCCAAGGTTGGCTGCTGAGCGGGCGGCTTGCCTCAAGCATCGAGTTGACTGCATCGACATTGCGTGCGCGCGTGCTCGCTTTGGGATGCAACGCGCGCCAGCGAAGGTATCCACACGCGAGCACGCACGCGAGCACGAGGCCACACAAGATCAGGATCAAGTCGTCGAGCGCACTCAGCTCCTCATCGTGCGGCGAGGGTGGCGGCGCAGGCGCCGGGCCGAGCAAGCACGTCTGCTGCGCGGCACCGAGACGCGCAGCGACTAGCTTGTCGAGGACGGCGAGGCTGGCACCGACGAAGGCGCTTTTGGCGGTCGAGCTGCCCGGCGGCATCCGAAGTTTCGTCGTGATCCCCACAGCGCGGGAGGTGAGCTCAAGGTCGGCCTCGCCATTGAGCTCATTGAGCAGGTACAACCCCGAAGTCGGTGTGAGCGAGAGGTTGTTGAGCGGGAGCACGAGCGCACACGCCGGGTGGGAGGCGAGCGTGCGGAGCGGCAGCTCGCCCAAAGCGCCCAGGTCGACGCCCAGCTCTGTGTCTAGCTGCAGGAGCGCCCCGAGCAATTTCGCACTCGCGCTGTAAGTGTGGGGTTGCCCGTCGATGGTCAGCTGCAGGCGCATTCCGAGGGTCAAAGGCAGCCGCGCGTCCTCGTGAGCGTCCTCGCCAAATTCGTCGTCGAGGCTGCTGTGGCGGCGCGCCTGGCCGACGCCCAGCTCATTGTTCAGCCGGATCGGGTCGATCGGGTCGGCCTGCGCGATGGTCACGTTGAAGAGGCCGTCGAGGCCCCCCATGTGGATCTCGTCAATCTCGATCCCAATCTCGCCGAGCTTGACGTCGTAAATGTTGAGCTGGAGCGACCGATTGAGCTCTAGGGCGCCCGTCTGGTTAGTCCAATTCGCAATCAGCCCATTCAGGCGCGCGCCCGTCGAGTCGACCACGCCGTGCAGCGCCTGCATCAGCGCGCTCGCACGCCAGTCGATGAGCGCTGAGCCGCGCGCATACGGCGGCGGCGTGACGCACACGTCCGAAGTGCCGAGCAGCCACGCAGTGAGTTGTGCGAGCAGCGGGTTGACGAAACGGCGGAGCAGTGGGGGCACGAGGCTCCGCGGCAGCGCGAACGCACGGCTCGGCAACTGCACCGGCTGCGGCGGCCCGTAGCCCCAATTGTCACCGGTCAAGCCGAGGGAGATCGACTCCAGATCCATCTGCAGGTCGGAGAGCGAGGGCATGGCGAGCAACTGCCGGTTGAGGCAGCTGCCGTTGAGTGCCTGCTGCAGCTGCAGATCGCCCCAGCCCGAGCGGTTGACTGCCAGCAGCGCCGTGCTCGAGATGGCCAGCTGCGCGAGCTCGAGCGAGATCGCCATCTCGAGCCCGCCCACGCCCGCCGCAAGCCAAGGCGCGTCAGTGTCCAGCCGCACGCGTGTCGCGGCGCGCAGCCCCGCGGACGAGATCCCAGAGCGCAGCAGTGGGCCGTCGAGCGGCTCGAGCAGCGTCACGTTCTCAACGGTCGACAGCCCATCCGCGCTCGCGCTGAGCACCGTGAGCGTCACCTGTGGGGAGGGAGGCGCCATGGTGAGCACGTGCATACGGTACTGACAGGTGCACGGCGTCTGCTCCAGGCGCGTCACGTACGGTACCCAGCGGCGTGCCACTCGCGTCGATGGTCAAGTTCAACGGCCGCCCAAGGACCCAAGTCGAATTGTTGCCCAAGAGCGCCGTGATGAGCACGTTGATGGCCTGAGCGCCGTGCTGCTCGACGAGCTCATCCAGCCGCACCAGCGCACCCACGGTGGTCCAGTCGATGGCCTCGGCGAAGCTGGGCGGCGGCGGCGGCGGCGGCGGCGGCGACGGGGCCGGGGGGCACGTGTCGTTCCGTTGATCGAGCCAAGCGCTCAGCTCGTCATTCAGCCCGCCACGGAGCGGGCCCGCCGAGAAGCCCGCGAGCAGCTGCGGAAGGATGGGGTTGGCGACCGCTTCAAACAGCCCAAAGAGATGGTTGAGGGTGCTCGACAGGTTCTTCTCGAGCGTGCCTGGCAGCGTGAGCGTCGTAGTGAGCGCGCTCAGGCTCGCATTCAGCTGCAGAGCGCGCACCGACGCGTTCAGCACGGCGGCCGCGATGCACCCAGGCTCTGCGAGCGCGCCAGCGACGTCGAGCGACGCGTTGATGGCGGCGAAGATGGTCGCCAGCGCGCTCGCCTGAACCAAGCCCGCTTCTAAATGGAGTGCCTCGGTGAGCGGTGGCGCCGTGATGGGTGCACTGCCATTGAGTACGCTGCCGTCGAGCACGAAGGTGAAGTTGGCGAGGGCCTGCACGCCCAAGCTCGCCGTACCCAGAGCAAACCCGAGCGAGTGCGCGCCGCCGGCTGCCGCATCCCCCGGCGTCAGCAGCTCAAATTGCTCCAACTGATCGAGCCCCGCCACGCGCGCGTCCAGTAGAGCGATCTGCAGAGCGCCCAGACTCGATACATTGAGGGCGAGCACGCGAGGGAGCGCGAGCGGGCCGCTGAGATCGGCGACGCCGCTCCCGCCCGTGAGCCGCTTTGCGAGCCCATTGAGACCAAAAGGGCCGTCCGTGCCCACGACCTCGTTGAGCAGCACATCGAGCAGCTCGATGGTGGAGCTATTTCTCCATACGATCGCCTCGTGCGCCACCTGCCCCTCGGCCAGGGGAGCCGTGGGCACCTCGAGCAGCGGGCGCAGCACGTGGGTGCTCAGGTTGGAGAGCGCGTGCGTGAGCCGCTCAGACAGCGTCACCTCGAGCAAGTGCGTCAGGTTCTTCTGAAGTTCCTGCTCCAGCTGTTCCACCTGTGCGTTGATGACGGGTTGAAGGATGCGTCCAAAGGTCGGCTCGCCCGTGATAGTGATGCTGCCATCGAGCTTGACGTCGGAGGTGCCAAAGTGCACGGCGACGGGTAGCCCGTCGCCGTCGATGTCCAGCGTGAGTGTCGTGGCTACCTTGGCCGACATGGACCCCTCCGTGTTGCCGAGAGTGATGTGCATCACGCCCGGGCCCCACGACGGGTAGCCGAGCGGCATCACCTTTAGTGTCGAGCCATGGGCTGTCTGGCAGCTCAGGTACCCGAGCTCGATGTCGAACGAGAGCGCGAGCGGCGGCTGCGGTGCGGTCGACGTGGACAGCTTCGCGATCGTCAGATCGGTGCACATGAGCTCGTCGAGATGGATGTCAGCGTGCCCGACCGGTGCGGGCAGCGAGAGGTCCATGGTGACGGGCCCGATGGTGATGCCGTGTAGGAAGCGCGCCAATGGCCCATCCGATGGGGGCAGCGCTGCGAGGGCGGCGAGCAACAGCGAAGACAACAGCATGTGCGGAGTCGCCGGGCCCAACCAACTTTTCCAATTGACGAATCTTTTTGTGAGTGTCTTGATTGCTTGCTCCTCTGAGGGCAAGGTATTTACATAAATCCTACCATGAAGGGGGCAAAGCCAAAGTGTACACAACGCAAGGACGGCGGCATCTCGGCGCATCCGGCTCTGCGGCTAGGGCGGCAGCAAGAAGCCAAGAACCTACTCCTTGTCACCCGCGCGCATCGTCCTCTGCAATAGGGTCTGCAGCTCCTCGCGCTCACTCTTAGAGAGCATGCCGAAGAGGTTTCCGAGCAGCTTCTCGCGCTCGCTGCCCGGCATCTTGACGAGCAGCTCCTCGACGAGCTGGTTGCGCTCGCGTGCCGAGATCGTGCCCATCGTCTCCGAGACGAAACCGACACGCGTCGAGCCGTCCATCGTGTCGCAGCGCCTCGTGGTGAGCTCGACGAGGTCGGAGAGCGGGATGCTGCTGAGCACGTCTGAGGTTAGCTCGATGCGCTCTCCCTTGGACAGCCCGCTCAGCAGCTCGGCCACCGCCGGCCGGCGCGTGAGCTTGGGCAGGTTGTGGAAGAGGCTCTTGGCCACGGCCGCCCGAGCCTCCGACGTGAGATGCTGGGTGACCTCGAGCGCGTGCTTCGCCTTCGCGGCGTCGTCGAGCGAGTCCGTGAGCAGCCCGAGCAGCAGCAGCCGGCGCGACTTCTCGACCTTCTCGAGCACCTTGCCCAGCACGCGCATCAGGTTGCCGACCGACTGCGCCTCGAGCGCCGTGCCAAGCACATTGAGGCGCTCGGCCTCGGGCAAGGCGTCGAGCGTAGCCCCAAAGAGCGCTTCGCGGCTGCCCGCCTCCTCGCTGCCTGACACGACGCGCGTGACCAACACGGCGCGCGATTCGGGCGCGAGCCGGCCAGCTGCGTCGGTGAGCATCGTCATCCGCTGCTCCTCAGCCACGCGCGCGTCGACGGCGCTCACGGCGCCCGCGCCCGCGCCGCTGGATGAGCCGCCGAGCAGCACGCTCGCGTCGCGTCGCAGCTTCGCGAGCTCGCGTGCCTGCTGCGCGCAGAGCGTACGCACACTTTTGAGCTCCTGCTCGAGGTGTACGCGCACCGCGTCGAGCAGCTGGCCGCGCTCGGCGCAGTGCACGTAGACCTGGCGTACGAGCTCGAGGAAGGTGGTGTGCCACGCCGTGTCCAGCTCCGTGTGCCGGCCGCCGCGCTCGATGGCCGTGCGAAGCTTGTCAGACAGTCCCTGAGCGTCGCCGCGTGTCGGCGGCCGCGCGTAGCCCACTGGTGGGATGGGCCGGCGCGGCGAGCGCGTCGAGTTGGGCTCCGGCAGCGGGCCGCTGCCAGCACCGCCGCCGCCGCCGCCGCCTCTGGCGCGAGGGGACAGCAGCGGCGTCTGCGGTGGTGACGGTTGCAACCACGAGTCCCATGGCTGCTGCTGCTGATGGCTGCCGACGCCACGGAGTAGCCGTGCACTCAGGGCCGCCTCGGCGTGGCTCGAGCCCGGACGGGGCAAGACTGCGGGCGGAGGGGGCGGTAGTAGCGGAGCCGGGTCCTTCGCAGCGGCCTGGGCGGCCGTGTCAAGGCGCGCCGACGCTACAAACCCACCGAAGGCCCTGAGTCCCTGAGTTTTCAGCTGCAATGCACCGAGGCGCGCATCGGAAAAGGTGGGCTTCTTGAAGATGTGGGGTGGCTCTGCAGCGGCGGCCGGCTCGTCGTCCGAGGTCGGCGAACCCAGTGCCGGCAGAAGCGTCATGTCCGCACACTGGTTGGAACAAGAAGACGTCTGAAATGCGAACGTCCACTCAACTTTGAGATCTAAGCTCCCAGAGTCGCCGCGCGCGGCGAACTACTGCCCCCCCCACACACACCTTTTGGCGCGTGAATTGAACCGTCATTTTGAAAAAACCAATGTGAGACGCGCCTCTGCACCGGACCTGGCTGCCGTCGCTCTCACCGCTCACCCGTCGCCCCACCGCTCGCGCAGGTTGCGCGGCTCGATGTCGACGACGACCACCGCGTTCGTCGAGGACCTGCACCCGGCCGCCATCGCCGAGGACGAGGACGCAGCCATGGTCGGCATGGGCGGCCCTGAGACGGTGCTGCAGGAGCTCGACATCGAGCTCGAGCAGAAGACGAAGCAGATGAACCAGCTCGTCGAGCAGCTGATCGATAACCTGGAGAGCACCGTGAGAATTGACATCCTCTTCAAGCTGCCCACCTGCATCCAAAAGATGTCGATGCGGGACTTCTGCATGGTGTACGGTGGCGACGTTGAGAAAGCCATCAAGGAGGCGACGAGCAGCCAGCTCAAGCTCATGCCGCCGCCGCCCGCGTTGCTTGCACCGAGCGGCAAGGCCAATGTCGCGCCCAAGCCCGCGCCCGCGCCCAAGCCCGTCGTCAATAATCCGCGCAAGCGCGCCACTGAGGCTGCTGCGATGCCGGGCATCTCCGCGACGCCAGGCGCACGCCAGACGCGCGCGCGCATGGGCACCGTGGCCTCCACGCCAGCGGGCGCCAGCACAGCTCGAGGCGCGGTGGCCGCGACGCCCGCTGCCGGCACCACTGCCGTGCCATACACGCCGCGCTTTGATTGCGCTCCGCGGCCGCTGCAAGAGGGCGAGCTAGCCTTCACAGCAAACGGGTCGCCCATCGCAGTGCCTGGCACGGTCAAAGCCAAGGCCGGTGTAGGCCCGCGCGTCGGCGGCGTCGCGACGATCACGCTCGGAAACGGCAATGAGCTCACGCTCGGCCTGAGCGAGCTCGAGGTGCTCAAGGCGCAGGTGGAGCGCCATCTGGCCGCCATCAAGGCCAATGTAGGCCTCGAGCAGTGAGGCGACCGTCGTGGTCGCCCAGCGCGCCAGCGTTGGCGCGCGCCAACCGAGCACGGGCACGGACAAGAGGACACAGCTGCTGTCAGTGCACGCGACCGGACTGGAGAGCACAGAATCAGTGATGTGCAGGCTGGTGCCACTGGACAATCATGACCGCATGAGTACAAAAGGGCACCAGCCTGTTACAAATGCGCGCGCGCCAGTGACCGCCGTGGGCCCAGTGATGAGGTAGAGTGTCGGACCATATGGTCGAAAATACGAATATACCCCTGTCGAAAATGGAGACCGTCGCCGTTAGTAAACCCCTTCCCGACGCCGGATCCGGAAATACGCTCCATACGGCTCGCATCGACCACCGCATCGTGATCGTCGTTCCCACGTCGCCAAGTGCCCATTCCCATTCGTATCGTAGAATATACAGCTCTATAGCGAAGGATATGTTACACCATCTCTCGAGAGCGCGAGTCACGCAGTCAAAGGGCGTTCACCGCTCTCGAAGATCGGAAGATCGCGCGAGTAGGAATCTCCTGGGCGAGATCGCGCTCTCGACGCCTGCGGGGCGACCCCATGCTGCTCTCGCCGCTCGCGCTGGACACCCCCCAAGGCCACGACACGCGCCCCCAGATCGTCTCGATGATCGTCTCCCAAAGCCCACGCCCAATGTACACGTCCCGGAACCGTCCACAGCGCACGTGGAGCCGAATTCCCGACTTTGCCAATCAAGGCCGGCGCATCAGTCCACGAAGAGTGGCGTGCCGTGCTCCTCGGAAGCTTTGAGCCGTTGGACGCTGTCGACCAGAGCGCCGCGGGCGATGTACAGGCGTTCAAGCGCCGAGTCGGCCTGCAGAAGCTGTGAGCGCATCTCCTGAGCCACACGCATCGGCCCAGGGTTCAGCAGCCGCCCCACCCACAGAGCGCGTGCCGAGTAGTCGTGCACGCCGGGCAGACTGCCGAGCTCCTCGAGGAGCGCCTCGAGCTCGTCGCCAGATTTGGCAAGTCGGACCACGTCGGAGGATCGCACGAGGTCGAGCCAGCACTCGACCAGAGGATCGAGCTCGCGCGACAAGAACTCGAGCACGCGGGACGTGTCGCCATTGAGCTCCAGCTCCTGCTCGTCCAGAGCCTTCACGTCAACGGGTATCACGCGTGCAATCAACCAGCCTTGCGCTTGTTGGTCCCGATCCTGCTCGCTGCCCTGCTGGGCCGCGCGGTCGCCTCGCTCATAGTCGGTGTCGTCGACCGCCCCGATGAAGCGGATGATGCGCTTCGCAAGCAAAGCGGCCTCCCAGGTGCCGTTCTCGAGCTGCTCCACAGAGGCGACCGACGCTTGGATCCCGAGTGGCAGCGGCCGCTTGTTTTGCACAAGGACCATGATGGCGATGGTGTGCGTCTCAATCGGCCCGCCCGCCCGCTCGGTGACCTGCAGGCGGCGCAGCAGCGCCGCAAATTCGGCGCTCACCTTGTGCATCTGCATCTTCTGCCCAGGCAGGAAGCAGCTCGGTGCCATTACAATGGCGGGGATGCTGGTGCTGGATTTTTGAGTCTCTATACGCTTCGTGAGTACGGACAGATCGAAGTCGTTCATGCGTGGCGTGTCCGCTCGTCGCACGACGCATAAAGGGCGATGCATATAGGGCGATTGTATGGCGGCAGTCAACACGAAGACAGCCATAGTGGACGGCATCATCGTCTCGTTGGAACTTTTTCGCAAAAACCAGCGTGTGATGAAAGAGAATCCCGCCACACAGGGGCACAATCCCCTTCGGGCGCTCGGGTTTTTCCGACGGCGATCAAATGTCGGTCGTCTCGTTCTCGCAAATCGCAGCTTGTCTAGGATACACCGACGTGCGTGACCCAAACACCAATTGAGAGTGCTCTACAAGGACCCGACCAAGCGTCCTAGGCACGTGTGCGACTCTGGTCTCTGCGACTGATACCGTGATAGGTGCGAGATACGCCCCACGAGCATGAAGAAAGCATGAAGGGCAAGCTCGCAAGCGGCAAGGCCAAGAGCAAGATAGAAAATTGCTGCCCCCCGGCCCCCGCCCCAGGCGCGCGAGAGGCGAAGGCCAAGGGCCGGTTCAAGGCTGTCATCAAAAATCAACCCCAGGCCATGCCCCAGGCTCTGCCTCTGGGAGGTCGAGGTGGGAGCTGGGTACGCGCGCCATATGTAGCGTTAAACGTAAAACATAAACAAGGCGTCACACTGTATCTAAAACGTATACGATACCATGCGGGAGGCGGCGAGGCCGCCCGGGCTCGTCTGCCTTCTCAGTCGCCACCACCACCATCACTTACAAGAAGACGGCGTATGCAAGAAGACGGCGAAGAACGTACAAGTATGAATGGCGCATGCGAGAAGACGGCACCCTCACGGGGAAGTGATGGTGGTGGTGGCGACTGAGAAGGCAGACGAGCACCGCCTCGTGTGCCGACCTGCCGATCACGCATCGAGATGCACTTTTCGAACTCGTCGGCGACTCGGAGGCTTCTCCTTGGCTGTGAA
>Ga0164295_10003841_pt1 | contig 11978 bp, 6 predicted proteins | sample GEODES006metaG_FD_111798 | JGI IMG/M metagenome (GOLD analysis project Ga0164295, IMG submission 111798) | Oligotrophic lake water microbial communities from Sparkling Lake, Wisconsin, USA - GEODES006 metaG | ecosystem: Environmental > Aquatic > Freshwater > Lake | place: USA: Sparkling Lake...
CTCAATTAGAAAAAGGTTCTGTTGCAACCGCATTAATTACAACAACAACAGAACCAGTCACATCAACAACATACACCGACACAACAGCAACATATGGCGTAAATCATTTATATACAGTTACTGCTTTAAATAATATAACATCTACCAATAGCAGTAATTCTGTAAATGGATCTCTAAAATTATTAGCACCAACTTTAACTTCTGTAACAAATAATGCAACACTTAATATAACTTTAAATTGAAGTAGAGTTTCTGGTGCATCTACATATAAAGTTTATAGAGGAACAACTTCTAACACTTCCACCATGTCTCTTTTATCGGGTGGTATTTCTACTACTTCATATATTGATACTACCGCTACTGCTGGAATTACTTATTATTACTCTATAAAAGCCACAACATCGTTTAGCACTGATAGTGATTTTAGTAATGTGCTTTCTGGTAGTAGATTGTTACAAGTAGTAAACCCCGGAGATATTTTTGAAAATCATTTTGGACATAATTTTTACAATGGTAGTAATTTAACACTATTGGATTCTGCTAATACAAATGTAACTTATAATTATTTTTCATATGAGACTTTTTATGAGCCAATGAGAGCAATTAATTGGAGTTCTCTATATAGAGATAGAAATAATAGATATACAAACCAAATATTTTACTCAAATAAATTATCAACCACCAATAATGAAATAAATTATTTGGAAAAAATAAGCATGTTTGGTTATTCAACTTATGCAAATATTCAACCAACAAATAAAAAATTATTTACAAACTTTGATGTTTATAGAGGAGAAGGAAGTTCTAAATACTTTGACACAATAGTAGCATTTTACCCAAATTATGATGAACTTTTAACTAAAACAATACAAACAACTATTACCCCACAATAATATGGCACAATTTATAAATATAACTGATACAGAATTACAACAATTTCCCACATGGAGAGCACACAATAATCGCCAAGTTTCAAGAGAACTTGCTGGTATAAGAGGATTTGCTCCTGCTATTCATTTTCACGATACAACTTATGATACCGATACAGCAACCACAACTACAGAATTGATGCGACCCGATGATAGAATTTTAAAAGTTCCTATAGGTGAACAAATTTATTTTTGGGGAATAGAAATGTATGCAGGTGGTTATGATACTATTAATGTATACTACAGACAAAATTCCAGTTCAAATTGGCAGATAATAAAGGGTACTGGTTATACTGGTTCTGTTTTTATAAGTCCTAGTTTTGCTACATTAAGTACTTCTTATAATTATTATCCAAACTCTAATTTAATAAATGCTATAGGTACTACTGGTACTACTTTTTATCCAAATGGAATAAGTACTATCACTGGCGTTACTACATTTGATCAATATCCTTATATTGCAGAATTTCCTATTTTAGGATATACACAATATTATGCATATGGTACTTTTACAAATAAAACTGTCGGAGATACTGATCTTTATGGTGATACAGGTGATCCGGGAAGATACAATTTATATGTTCAAAATCATTGTAGATCATTTGTTTTTTTTAGAGAAGGTGAATATTTAGTTGAATTAAATGAAGCATGTGGATGGGCAGGTTCCGATACAGATGGTAAAAATGGTACTGGTTATAATTATGGTAATGCATCTTCATACTCAACTTTCGGAAAATCATATTCAAATGTATCAACACAACCCGGACAAGGAAATAGGTTCTATAGTCACGAAACAATACCAACTCCCCCTTCAGGTAATGGAAGTACTAATTATAATTCAACAACTCAACAATTTTATCAAAAATTTAACCCAATAAATTATAATTCAAATCCCGGTTTATATGGAACATTAAAAGAACAAATAAAATCTAATACAACTTATTCTCAAAATTATAGATCATGTTTTACAAAAAAAATATTAATACAAAGTTATGCAAGAGAATATATTGATAACAATGATATTAAAAAGAAAAAAATGATAGATTGCATAGATGGTTCAGTTAATGTGTGTCCATCTCTTATTACTATAACTCCCGGAACTGTGATAAATACATCAATAATTAATAAACCATATCAAAAAGTTATAGGGTACGGTGCAGTATTTGAAGATAATGGTTCTGGTAATTTTATAACAAGTAATAGTCCAGAAACTACATCTCCGACAACTGCCAATCAAAGATTTTCAAATATAAATCAAAGATGGAATGGTACAGCAAAAACATTAATAAATCGAAGACAGATAACAGTAGAAGGTTTAACTATAAGAGGAAATTCAAGTGTATTACCTTCAAAAATTAATTTTACAGTTCCATCTAATAGTATTTTAGATTTAAGAGGAAGTGTATTTAAAAATTGCACATTTGAAAATATTATATTTGATGATAAAACAGATTCTATCTGTTGGACGGGTTGCTCATTTTTAGATTGTAAATTTAAACGATGCCAATTAAATATGAGTTCTGATTCTATATTATTTAAACAATGTGAATTTATAGGAAGGTCAGAAGGAACAGATACATTAAATATAAGTGGAAATTCTAATTGTTTTATGGGTTGTATATTTAAAAACAATTTTAGAACATTTTTTATGAGTACAGATGATGCACCATGCACAGATAATTTGTGGTTTAAATGTTATTTTACTGATTCATTTTTTCATTCTGGTGGAAATGAACAGTTTATATCATCAAATAATACAAGTAAATTACTAAATGCTGTACCTACAGGACAACCTTTACTATTAAAACAAAAAAATAGAGAATTTTCTAGAAATATATTTGCGTTCAATAGAATATACGGAGCAGGATTATTTACTATAGGAAACAAAAACTCATTCTCTAGAGCAAATGTATATACTATGAATGATACATTTTGTCCTACATTAATCTTAACCGATATAAATTCTACAAAAAATACAAGTACCGCAGAACTGAGTGGTGGTAATTATTATGATGTTCATTATTTAAATAGTTATAGAAAATTTAAAATGATACTTGGTGAAAATACTCACCATATGAGATTATTATATAATCAAATTTCAGAACCACAATTATTTGGAAATACTGGTGGATTAATGGGAACTACAAATTGGGATATTTCTATGTTTGAAAATCTCCCCATATTCAGTATAGTTAGTAAATATGAAAATCCATCTAACGGGTATTCTGATTGTAAACACACATCAAGAGCAACTGGAAATAAAATAATTGGAAATAAAATACAAAATTGGCAAGGTATTTTTGCAAATACGCCAACATCTCCTTGTTCAATATACTTAAATTTTCATAATATTTTGCATTGCAGTAAATGTGGTGCTGATTATTATAATAGTAATGTTATGGAAAAAAATAGTAATGGAATTTTGGATTGGTTAGATATAACAGATTTTGATGGTGACACTATAAGTGATGGTAAATTTATAAATATAGCATATAGAAATCAATTAGTAAATCCAGAAGCACAATCTACAAGAGGCAAAGGATCGGGTTATGCTACCAATAGTGATCCTTGTTTTGGCATTGGTGATAGTTCCACAAGTATAGGAACATTTACTCCATTATGGTTTCCAAATGGTGTATGTAAAGAAACTATTCCATATTTTAATTGTAATTCAATTTATATTGGATCTGGAACTACTTATCCAAATCCATATACAAATGTATTTGGTACTCATGGAAAACAAGGAAATAATTTTTATAGAAGAATATCAGTACCAACTTATACGAATTCTGCAACACCAATAACACTTGTTACAAATGGATCAAATCCCACAATATTTACTGGAGATCTATTTAATAGATTAGATTTAAAATAATAGGAAAATAACATGGCAGATACATGGAAAGCATATACAGATACACAGGCTCTTAAAGAACTAGCAGGACTTCGTGGTATTGCACCATCTGTTAGATTTTTAGAAAAACGACCACAAGGTGCTAGTAAAGAAAAAATTTATCATGTAAGACAAAATGAATTAGTTTACTTATGGGGTGTTGAAATGTTTCAAGGAGGCACTGATTGTATTACTATTGATATGATTAATAGTGATGGAAGTTTTACACCTTATAAATCTGGTGGACAGTCAATTACTGATTTTATTTCTGCAGATAAAATGACTTATAATTTTGGGTTGATAGAATATCCAGGATTTGATGATTTCTGGGAAGATCCATATCTTGTAAATTATGTAACAACCGATACAAATCAAGAAATAAAAAAAATAGTAAAAAGTAATTTCTTTAGAGCTTTTGTTTTCCCAAATGAAGGTTATTATAGAATAGTTTTGAATGAAAGAATAAATCCTTTAACTGGTTCTTCTGGATTTGTTGCAAACTATAATGATGATCAATACACTCCTTTAACTAATTATTATGCCAGATCATGGATGGGTTCGACTTTAAATAGTTCTCCTTTTGGAATGAAAGGTGCAAATTCCGCAAACACACAATCAGATAATCCATTTAACAATATGAATGACGATCCAACAGCGGCTCCGATACAAGCAATAAGAACAGAGAGTGAATTTAAAAGAGAAATAATAATAAAAGTTATATCTTCAAATAAAGATATAGTTGATTCTTCAACTATAACAAGAAGAAATATTACTTTTTCATCTGGTTATAATTATAACGATAGTATACAAGCAGCTTCAGTAAATGGTAAAACTACATTTGGTGCATTAAATGTTCAAGGAAATAATGCTCATTTTGCTTCTAGAAGATTTTTTAGACCATTAGAATTTGGAACTTATGCTGGAACATCAAATGTAAAATATATTTCATATGCTTCTGGTAACGATACTGCTGCTTATGGAAATGAAGGTTGGAAATCATTATTCAATAGAGGACATAATTCCGAATCGCCGCCCAAAATAATGAATTCCGATTTGGAATTTTTATATGCAGATTCTAATATGGAATATGCTCCAATCTCAAGAGATTTATATGTTGGTGGTAAATTGAATAATGGTTCAACCACAGATAATAATATTAGAAATAATACTACAATTAATTATTCATCATCAACTGATGAAGATTTTAGACGATTAAGAATAATAAACGCTAGAAATAGTATTATTGAAAATTTAAACATGTATTCAAATACCTTTGGTATAGGTACTGGAGAACCAAATTTTTTAGGACCGAATAATTGGTGGATTTATAGAAAAACTACTCCAGGTGATTATAATGATTCTTGTAGGGGTTATGTGCATAGAGCAATAATAGATTTAAGTGGTTCAATAATTCGAAATTGTACATTTGAAGGAATGATTTTTAATGCCTTAGGAGTGTTTACTGATCGAAATAGTCAAAGTTTTATTGTAGATGGTTGCACATTTGAAAATTGCACATTTAAAGGTGCTAATTTATTACAAGGATTTAATGGTATTGGTATATTAATAAAAAATTGTAAATTTGAACAAATACCTAAAAATTGTGCAACTAGCGATGATCTTATTAGATTTTATAATACTCATTCTGTTTGTATGATGGGATGTTCTGTTGAACATCAAGGCAGATTTATAGAAATGATTGCAAACGGTCCTTTTACTGATAATATTATAATAAGATGTTTTGATAAAAGAAGATCTGGACAAATGCAAGCAGGAGAAGGAATTACAATTGATGCTTCCAATTCTTATCCGGCTCCTGATATTCCTGTTGGTACATGGCCAAATGTAAGTTATTCCGTGGGTGCATTACAAACACAATATGGATCAAATGAAGGATTTTCCGGAAGTGAAAAAATAAGAACTTCACAGTTTAATGGTAATTTATGTTTAATGAATAATTCTATTATGTCATCAGGAAATAGTATTTCGCTTCATGGTTATATTGCTAAAGGTAAGTTGAATCTATCAGCATTTACCAATCACCACTATGATCCTGGTCATTATCTTTTTGGTAGAAAAAGAGACTCAACTGCAAGTAATTCCGATAGTAATATTTGGTGGCATTATAATGTCTATATGCATAATTATTCTTTTGGTGGTTGTCAAGGAATAGATTTTAGACCTAATGCTGAAAATAATAGATTTTTAAATTGTGTTTTTGAAAACCCTGGTTATGTTGGTTTAGATTATGGTAATTTTACAAATCCAGCAACAAGCGATTATATTTCTAAGAGGTTTATATATCAAATGTCAAATATTGAAGGTTCAATAGATGATTCTTCGGCTTCACCAACAAAAAATTTATTTAATAATTGCATAATAATAAATTATAATGAAAAAGTAACAAAAGAATCATATGAATCATCTTATCCGTCCAGAAATGAATTTAGTAGTTATGGTGATTATGGTCTTTATGGTCAAAGAAGTGTTACACCTGTAGGATCTAGATCCGTAAAATATTTTAAATTTGCAGATGATATTGCTATCAGAGGTTCATATCCAACTTCTGGCGGTGGTTATGGATGGGAAGTAAACCCAACAACAAAAAGCCCAAGACCATCTACAATTTTTCCAAATAATGAAACGGATGCACAATTAACTCAAAGATTGAGTGGTGGAGAAAATGTTATACATAATTTAACAAAAATAGGCGAAAGGTATTTTTAAAAATGGCAAATTATATTGATTTGGGATATTATTTGGGTCTTAGAAAATTAGCAGGACTAAGATCTGTAACTCCATCTATAGAATATATGGAGGGAACAGATACAGTTTTTTTTGTTCAACAAGATAAACAAATATATCTAACAGGTTGTGAAATGTCTGCATTACAAGCAGATTGTATAAAAATAAGTTATAAAGCAAATCCTAGTGATTCTTATACTGTAATAAAAAATTATGTAAGTCAAACTGTATTCAATGTTACAAATACATATGATGATACAAATAATACAAATTTAATAAGTGTTAAAATTTCTGCAACTCCTGTTATGAATAAAAGAAAATTTGGAAATGAAAATAGTTTTAGATATTCCTATCAAGGTAGCACTATATTAGAAGAATATGACACTTACACAGGAGCAACTGATAATTTATCAATAACTGGAAATGCTGAACAGGATCCAATTGGAGTAAATAACTATAATTTTTCAAGATCATTTATATTTAAAACTCCTGGTTATTATAAAATAGAATTAGATGAAGCACAGTCTGCATTATATAAAACCACTAGCACAAATACAATTTTAACAAATCCAGATGCACAATCTGATTATAACTCTTATAAATCATCAACAACTGGACCTTGGACACCAGTTGATCATGCATCACATCAAAATGGAAATTTTTTTAAACGACAAATTATAGTAAAATGTGTTAATAATTATGATGCAATTTTACAATCAAATATAGTAACTGAAATAAATGAATTTACAGGGTCACCACCACCACAAACTCAAACTGTTTATATTCCTTCTAGTGCTGCTGATAGAAGAAAAATATCAGTAAAAGATTTATTGATTAATGGACAAACATATGGATCAAATCAATATGAAAAATATTGTATAGAAACAAATGGATTAAGCACAGCAACTTTCAATGCAAGAGATAAACAAATAACTACTAATTCTTCTACATATAAAATTTTAAGAAATAGTATATTTTCTGATATAATTTTTAATGGATCTGGAATTACAAATTTAGTTAAAATTGAATCTACTGGTGGAATTATCACAACAGTGGATATGAGAAATACTTTGTTTAAAAATTGTATATTTAAAGGAATTGTATTTGGTAGTAAAAATTATAATCAATTAATATTAGATGGAAGTACTTTTGAGTCTTGTGAATTTATAAATTGTAAATTTTACATAAGACCAAAAAATATATTGTTTAAAAATTGTAACATCAATAATACTGGTAATTATGCACCAATATTTAATATAAATGGTTCTGATGGAAATGTTTTTATAGATTTAATTTTTAATAATGTTGATAGACCCTTTGTATTTGATAATGGTGACAATAAAAACAATTTAAATAATTTATTTTACAGAGTTTTTTCTACAGATTCACCAAGTGCTACAAATAGATGTTCGTTTGTCAAAGTAATGCAAAGCAATTCAACTCCTGGTGTTTTTGTTGGTAATATTGCGATGATGAATTGTATAGTTGCTGTCGGTGATCCAATTGTTATTGAATCATCTGCAAGTCTTAATCTGTTTACTATGAATTATTTTGAATCGAATGGTTCTGTTAAATTAGGAAGTGAAAATATAGCAACTAAATTATGGGCAGCAACATGGTTGAACAATACACAGACTTATAGTAACTATGTTAAAACATATACTCCTTATGGTAGAGTATCTGCAAATTCCAATAGAAATAGTGTTGTAGCACCTGTTCAACATGCAATTGACTTTTTTAATAATAACTCAATACCAGAAAATAGAAGAGTAATAATTCCAAACCAATTACAGCAATCATATGCCGATAATTACTTTTTAACTTTAGACGCTACAAATTATAGTATAGATGAAACAACAAATACTGCAGATGCATGTAAAAATTCTTCGGGCACCACAATAACACAAGATCTAACATCAAAGGATCCTAGAATTATAAATACTAGAACTCAAACTTCATATGGTGGAACATTAACATTTCCATCACCTTGGAGTGATAATGCACATGCAGTAGCCAAAAGTAGTTTTCAATCTTGGTTAAATAGTTACAAAAATGAAGGTGGAAAGGTTTCTTATATTGCAGCCGATGTTATCGATTCTGCAAATATGAGTCCTGTTTGTGTGTTTTCAAACTTTTTGAGACAAAATACCGACGATGGTGGACAACAAATACAAACACATATAGATTATATTTTAAATGATCCAAGAGCAACAAGCACAACCGTCGCAAATGCTTCTGTATTTGGATCACTTATACATCAGTTAAAATTAGATACTAACGGTGGTTATGTTAGAACGGATTTCAATACTAGAAGTTTAACTGATGCAAAGGGTGCTTATAAATTATGGGATTTTGTAACAGGTAGAATAACGGCATCATATGTTAATGATTTATTATATACTACCAGTAAATCAATTTATCCGGATATAAAAGTATCAAATTATGATAATTTTAAATTATTAGAAGAAGATAAAGTACCAGATTTAAATGGTCATAAATCATATTTTAACAATGATATAGGTACACATGTTTCAGTTCATTTATATGGTGAATGGAATGTGAGTGCTGGACTCAATTATAAAATAAGTACATCAGATTCTACAGTTTTGGATTATGAGTTTTCAACAACTAGTCCATTTGGATCAACTTCATGGAATGCATTTTTGGTATCCCAACAAAAACTAAGAGCAGTTGATAGAAATAGAATATCGGATGGAAAAAAATTCCAAGTTTGGCTTGCATCACCACCACCTCAATATTCCTCAAATAATTCATTTGGTTGTACAACTTCTGGAGTACCAACAGCATTAAAATATTGGACAGAAAATGCATATCACGCATTATTAAGAAATCCAGATCCAGTCTTATATTGGAATGCACCTTCTGTTAATAACTCGGCTGCAGAAGTTCTATTGGATAATATAATAACTGAAGTAAACAATAACACATATAATAGAATTAATTCTATAATTTCTTCTTCAAACAATAAAATAAATTATAATACTAACTTTATAGTGAGTGGATGTAAGACAAATGGAAATGATATACTTTGGAGAATAACCGTAAGATATGATCAGATTGATACAGTTATAATAAATGGAAATACATTTAATTTAAATGGTGCTGTTGGATTATGGTATATAACTAATATAAATATTTCAAATTTAACATTAACATCTTATAATTCATCCACAAAAACATTAACATTAAATAGTGTAATTTAATAAATTTACTGTAATAAATAGTATTGAAGGTATATTATGGAAAATAAAGAATCAATTGACGAGAAGTTAGAGAACGCTTTTAATTTACCAAAATCTGTTGGTGAGATTGTAGATATACAACCAATTCCAGCACCAGTTCCAACTGGTAGAGATCATCTTACAAATGATTATGAAACTGTAAGAGCAAATCTTTATGATATTATCGACAAGGGTTCAAAAGCAATAGATGGTATTCTTCATGTTGCTTCAGAGGGAGACTCCCCAAGAGCATATGAAGTTGTATCTCAACTCATCAAGAGTGTAGCAGATGCGAACAAAGATCTTCTTCAATTACACAAACAATTAAAAGAAATTAGACAAGATACTCCTGCTTCTACACAATCTGCACAAAACATTACAAATCAATCTATATTTGTAGGAAGCACAAATGAATTGCAGAAACTGCTAAGAGGTAAGATGCAGGAGATAAAGCAAATAGAATCTAATCCATGATTGGTGATAAGAACTCATATCTCGGTAATCCAAATCTCAAGAAGACAAATGTTCCTGTCAACTTTACTCAAGATCAAGTTGAGGAATATTTAAAGTGTTCTGAAGATCCTGTTTATTTCATGAAAAATTATATTAAGATTGTCAATCTCGATAAGGGATTGATGACCTTCTCGATGTATCCATTTCAAGAAAAACTAGTAAATCTTATTCGTGACAATAGATTCGTTATTGCAAAGATGCCTCGTCAGTGTGGTAAGTCAACTACCATCATTGCAGATATTCTACACCATGCACTGTTTAATCCAAATCAAACCATAGCAATTCTTGCAAATAAAGAAAAACTTGCAAAGGGTCATATGGATCGTTTAAAGACTGCTTATGAAAACCTGCCAAAATGGCTGCAGCAGGGTGTTAAAGAATGGAATAAGCATTCTATCGAATTGGAAAATGGATCAAAGGTCCTTTCGTCCGCAACATCTGCATCTGCTATTCGCGGTGGATCTTTTAATTATATTCTGTTGGATGAGTTCGCCCATGTCCCTGAAAATATAGCAAATGATTTTTATAGTTCAGTATATCCAACAATCACATCAGGTAAAACTTCTAAAATGGTTGTAATTTCTACACCTAATGGATTGAATCTTTATTATAAACTGTGGATTGAAGCAATTGAAGGAAGAAACAGTTTCAAGCATATAGATGTTCACTGGTCAGATGTTCCGGGTCGTGACGAGGAATGGTATCAGAGAGAAATCAAGAACTTAGGTGAAGAACGATTCCGCACAGAGCACGAATGTGACTTCATTGGTAGTACTAATACTCTTATCTCTGCAGATAAACTCAGAACAATGGTTTATAAGACTCCAATCCATACCACCCCTGATGGATTAAAGGTATATGAAAAACCAGTCGTGGATTCTAAAAATCCTGCAAACAATCACACCTATATTTTAACAGTTGATACTGCTAGAGGTACTGGAAACGATTACCATGCATTCACAGTTGTTGATATAACCAAGACACCTTATAAGATAGCAGCCACTTTTAAAAATAACGAGATGTCTCCTTTGGTATACCCAAATGCAATATACCCAATTGCCAAACAATATAATGATGCTTACATATTAGTTGAAATAAATGACATTGGTGGACAGGTGGCAGATTTATTACATAATGAACTGGAATATGATAATTTGTTAATGTCCAGTATTCGTGGTAGAAAGGGTCAGACTCTTGATGGTGGGTTCGGAGGTAGTCAAACCCAATTAGGACTCCGCACTACGAAGGCGGTAAAGCGTCTAGGATGCTCTGTGCTGAAGTCTCTGATAGAATCAAACAAACTACTCATTGCTGACTATGATATCATACAGGAACTTGTTTCCTTTATTTCAAAAAATAATTCATTTGAAGCCGATACTGGTCATAATGATGACTTGGTTATGTGTATGGTTCTATTTGGTTGGCTGACGACTCAGAGTTATTTTAAAGATATGACAAATATGGATATTAGAAAGACCGTATTTGATGAAAAATTAAAACAATTAGAAGAAGAAATGACACCATTCGGCGTAATTGATGATGGTATAATGTTTCAAAATGAAGAACAAGACTCGTCTGGAACGGTCTGGAGGGATGCTGAAATTAGAAATAATGATTTTTATACATAACCGTAGACCAAAATAGGCGAATAAGGAG
>Ga0164295_10003843_pt1 | contig 11978 bp, 8 predicted proteins | sample GEODES006metaG_FD_111798 | JGI IMG/M metagenome (GOLD analysis project Ga0164295, IMG submission 111798) | Oligotrophic lake water microbial communities from Sparkling Lake, Wisconsin, USA - GEODES006 metaG | ecosystem: Environmental > Aquatic > Freshwater > Lake | place: USA: Sparkling Lake...
AACGCTACTGTACATCTTGTCCACGATGGACACGGAATACGAAGGCGACATTGTCATCGACGGGGTATCCATGAAAGGGAAATCAGAGAAAATCTTAGCCCAAGTACGCAATGAAAAAATCGGATTTGTATTCCAATTTCATTACCTATTGAATGAGTTCTCCGTGTTGAAAAACGTGATGTTACCCGGCTTGAAACTTGGCTTATATTCCGAAAAGGAAATCGAGCATAGGGCTTATGAAAAATTGAAAATATTAGGCATCGAAAAGGAAGCTTTGAAATTACCTAATCAGTTATCTGGAGGTCAAAAGCAACGCGTTGCCATTGCAAGAGCATTAATCAACGACCCATTGTTAATCATGGGCGATGAACCCACTGGAAATCTAGATAAGAAAAACTCTGAAATTGTCTTTGATATTTTCCAAGAGCTAGCGCAAGAATTTAAACAAACACTCTTAATTGTGACTCACGATAATGAATTTGCCGCAAGAACTACTCGAATCATCGAAATGGAGGATGGCCAAATAATTAGAATGTAATTTATTCTTTTACAATGCTTGCTACAAAAGGTTTTCCTTTGTAAACAATGTGTAAAACGTATTTCCCTAAACGTACATTGTCAAAATCAGTCAAATTAATTTCATCAATTTTTTCAGGATACATTTTTTCCCAAATGGATTGGCCAGAAATATTATAAATGGCAATAAAAGTGGGCGATTTACTAATCTCTGAAAACTGAATTTTTATTTTATCTGAAAAAGGATTAGGAAAAACAGTGTAAGTCATTGGATTTTCTTCCGCTACTTGAATTTTTAAACCTGATTTTTGAATCGTCCTTGCTAATAAATTAGGCTGCTTGAAGCCTTGTCGCATCGTAACTCCTGATTTGATAGCGGTACCCGCAACGACACTGGATTGTCCTATCACATGCGAATAATATTTGCCATTAATCACGGTGGTTGCACCACCAGAGGCGAATGTAGACGATTCCACGGTTTGTCCAAAAAGAAAATTTACACTCAAGCTTAAAGCGATGAATATATAAATCTTAAAATATTTCACGGTTTGTAATTTTAGAACTCATCGAAGTTAGGTAAAAAGAATGATTAAAAATAAGTCAAAAATAATAAGAATATTTTTACCTAAATTTAGCCCATAAAACCTATAAAAATATGAAAATTTTCTACCTAATAGGAAGCATCCTGTTGACCTTCATTTTCAATATTCAAAGCCAATCCCTAAAATTTCAATATGCTGAAATTCCCTTAGGCCAAATAACACCTACAAATTGGCTTAAACAGCAAAGTGATATTTTGAAAAATGGTTCTACTGGGCATTTAGATGAGTTCCATAAAAAAATTCAAATAGATAACGGTTGGCTCGGTGGCAAAGGCGACGACTGGGAAGAAACTCCCTATTGGCTCGATGGTGCCTTGCCTTTGGCCTACATTACAAAAGACCCGGCCCTCATTCAAAAAGTTAACAAATATGTCCAATGGACATTAAATACCCAGAGACCTTCCGGATTTTTTGGGCCCTATTCAAAATATGAAAGCGAAACGGGGAAGCCTGTTGAGCTAGGTTCTCAAGGTGCCGACTGGTGGCCGAGAATGGTGATGCTGAAAGTACTCCAACAATACTATCAAGCAACAAATGACCCGAGAGTCATTCCGTTCATGCAAAAATATTTTGCATACCAATTAAAAAACTTGAAGGAAAATCCGTTGGAAAAATGGACAGAATGGGCTAAAGCAAGAGGTGGAGACAATTTAATGATCGTTTATTGGCTTTACAACATCACCAAAGATCCCAACTTGATTACGCTAGGTGATTTGATCTACAGCCAATCCTTTCAATGGACTGATATGCTGGGAAAAAGAGATTGGGCGATCGCGGCAGCCTACAATCAAACGGGGGAAAGGTGGATGGAAAGACATGCTGTCAACGTAGGTATGGGAATAAAAATGCCAGCCATTCAGTATCAAGTAAAAAATGACCCCTATTTTTTAAATTCTTTGCGCACAGGTTTCAAAGATTTAATGACTCTTCACGGTTTGCCTCATGGCATGTTTTCTGGCGATGAAGATATTCATGGAAATGATCCTGTTCAAGGAACCGAGTTGTGTGCCACGGTGGAAGCGATGTACTCATTAGAGCAAATCATCAGTATTACGGGCGAAACCCATTACATGGATGCCCTGGAAAGAATGACTTTCAATGCCCTTCCTGCACAGACAACGGAGGATTTTTATCACCGACAGTATTTTGGAATCGCAAACCAAGTAGAAGTCAAAAAAGGAATTTATAATTTCTCCCTCCCCTTCTCCAGAAAAATGAATAATGTGTATGGACCTTTTGCCGGATATACATGTTGCACCGCAAATATGCACCAAGGCTGGCCCAAATACATTTCACATCTTTGGTATGCGACGACAGATGGTGGCGTAGCGGCACTTGTTTATGGACCCAATAAACTACAAACTACATTGCCCAATGGAGTGGGATTAACGATCGACGAGCAAACACAATATCCATTTGAAGATCAAATTAAATTCATCGTCCAACCTTCTAAATCTTCCGAATTTCCGATAGAATTCAGAGTGCCTATTTGGTGCAAAGAGGCAATCATACATGTCAACGGGAAAGAAATTAAAAGAGAAAAAGGTGGCCAAATCGTTCGAATCAAAAGAACCTGGAACAAAAATGACCAAGTTGACCTATTCTTTCCCAATGAAATCACAACTAAAAATTGGGCAAAAAACTCAAGATCCATCGAAAAAGGAGCACTCATTTATGCCCTAAAAATCAAAGAAGAAGTGACAAAACAAATGCATCCACAGGAAGGTGAGTATTTAGAAATCATGCCTAAAAGTGACTGGAATTTTGGACTCTTAAAAACCACCATTGCAAATCCAATCCCAAATACCAGCTTTCACTCCATTCCTTTCCCAAAGGATTTTAAATGGAATTCCCTGAGCAGCCCATTTGAAATTACGACCTTAGGTAAAAAAATTCCGGATTGGAAAACGCAAGATGGGGTGGCACATCAACCGATCACCACGAGAACTGGGGTTTATGAAGGAACTGTAAACAAAGAATCAGAAACGATTCGCCTTATTCCATTTGGCTTTACCCGACTAAGAGTGGTGGCCTTTCCCGTTGTAAATTAGATTTAGACATAAAAAAAGAGAGGCGCCGTAAAAGCGCCTCTCTCATCTAATCAATTAAAACCTATACTTCAAAGGGCTGCTTATAAAGTCGCTTCTTTGTAGCGGCATAAAGTGCATTCGCTATAGATCCACCGGTTGGCGGCAAAGCTGGCTCACCTAAACCTGTCGGCTCAATCCCATTATCAACAAAATATGCATTAATCGTCGGAATTTCATTTCCTTTAATTAATCGATATCCATTGAAATTGGTCGGCGAAGCAACACCATCATTAAATCTCAACTTAGCAAACAAGGCATGACCCATACCGTCGATAATCGCTCCTTTAATTTGGTTTTCTGCACCACTTAAATTGACCACTTCTCCGCAATCGGTCACCGCAGTTACATGTGTGATTTTAGCTTTTCCATCCACCATTTGCGCATCAGCTACTTGAGCTACATAAGACAAATGAGAGAAATAAACACTAAACCCTTGATGTATACCTGGTTTTTTCTTCCAATTTGATTTTTCGGCAGCTTGCTTAATCACCTCGATAAAACGATCTGGCTCATACGTGATTTTACCTACTGGATTAGATTTGACGCGGGCCAACCAATCCAAACGCATTTGCACGGGATCCTTACCACCCGCCTCAGCTACTTCATCTAAAAATGCTTGTTCAGCATAACCTAAAAAGTTAGTAATAGGAGCTCGCCATGGACCCGTAGTCACGGCAGACACTTGGTTTACTGACTCAACTAACACATTTTCAATGGCACCCACAGGGAAATTATCCTGTCTTGTCGCGTTACCAGCATTAATACCTACTCCACGTAAATAGAAAGCAATCATATTGCCAGCTGCATCCAAACCTGCTTTAAAGTGATACCTAGCTGCTGGACGGTAAATTCCACCCCCCATATCATCCTCACGTGTCCACATCACTTTGACAGGCTTTTTGATAATACTAGATAATTCAGCCGCGTCTAAGGCAAAATCATTGTTTAATCTACGGCCAAAACCTCCACCCATTTTGGATAACTCTACTTCAACTTTCTTCTCATCAATCTTCAATAAAGATGCAACTGCTTTTTGGGCAGACTGAGGAACTTGGGTAGGACCGGCTAATAAAACCGTTCCGTCTGAACGAACATCTGCAAAGAAGTTCATAGGCTCCATCGGGCTATGAGAAATAAAAGGACATTCGTACGTAGCTTCCACCACTTTAGCAGAACGAGCTAGAGCCGCTGCAAAATCCCCATCTTTTCTTTGAACCGTCGCCTTATCAGTCTTCATCCCTTCATCAAACCATTTCTGATGTGTTGAATCACTATCAAAATCGCCTGAATCATATTTACATGAAACAGTGCCGCGCGCTTTCATTACTTCCCATGTGCTCTTTCCGACAATGGCCACCTTATTTTTAAACGATACCACGTCTACAATCCCTGGCATCTTAAGCGCATCAGCCGCATCAAAAGATTTTAAGGTAGCTCCAAAAGGAGGGCGAATGATTTGCGCAATCACCATTCCTGGCTTTTCAATATCCAAACCAAACACAGGCTTTCCTGTCACTACACTTTTATTATCAACTCCTTTCGTTCGCTTACCAATAATCTGATAATCCTTTCTATTCTTGTAGGTCACTTCCGTAGGCACCGGCAATTTAGCAGCAATGGCTACCAAAGAACCATAACTTGCTTTCTGACCTTTGGGTCCTAAAACAAACCCTTTGGATGTTTTACATGTACTTGCATCCACATTCCATGTTTGAGCGGCAGCCTGAATAAACATCTTTCTAGCCGTAGCGCCCGCCTTGCGTAAACGCTCCCATGAATGCTTCAATGCACCACTTCCTCCCGTTAATTGACGCTCAAAATTCTGCGTATCTAAATTGGCCTGACGAACTTCTACATCTTTCCAATCCACATCTAATTCCTCAGCCACAACCACAGGGAAGGCAGTCTTAATTCCTTGTCCAATTTCTGGATTTGGCGAATATAAAATTATTTTACCGCTTGGGTCGATCGCTAAAAAAGCATTAAACCGTCCTGATTCCATGGTTGTTTGAACCATAGAAACTTCTTTACCATTTGCTTGAAACCAATCAAAACCTAGGCAAAAGGCTCCACTAAATAAAGCCGTTTTCTGTATAAAAGATCTTCTTGTGCTTTTCATGATTAGGCTGATTTTTTAACAGTTGATTTAGTCTTTTTCTTTGATGCAATTTCAGAGGCTAATTTAACAGCTTCTTGAATACGGTGATACGTACCGCAACGGCATATATTTCCAGACATTCCGTCGACAATTTCTGTCTTGGAGGGATTCGGCTTCTTTTTCAACAAGGAAGCCGCCGTCATAATTTGTCCCGCTTGGCAATATCCACACTGAGGAACATCTAACTCATCCCAAGCCACTTGGACAGGATGATCTCCATGATCGCTTAAGCCTTCAATCGTAGTGATATCAGCATTAGCAACCGCTGAAATGGGCAACACACATGAACGTGTAGCTTCTCCATTAACCCAAACTGTGCATGCTCCGCATTGTGCAATACCACAGCCGTATTTTGTCCCCTTAAGTGACATGTGATCCCGCAATGCCCACAAAAGTGGTGTATTGGGATCGATGTCTAATGACATCTTTTTCTTGTTTACAGTTAGTTGAATACTCATGATTTCTTTTTCTTTTTTACAGGTAAAATGGGTTCAACAATATCTTTAATTCTTAAATTTCTAAATCTCAACGAGTCACCATGACCTAAAAACCCAATGTGTCCCGTTTTGTTTAATAATCCCGGATGTTCTTTGTGATCTGCTGTTCCAGCTTTAGTTGCCTCCGCAATATCTCCATCCAAAATAACTTCGCCATTTAAAATAACTTTGATTTTATTTCCTACGGCAATAACCTCTTGTTGGTTCCACTCGCCCACAGGTTTTGAAAATCCTTGCTTGGCAGCAATAATCCCATAAACAGATCCGTGGTATTGATAAGGTTGCAATTTTGCGTAAATCGGAGCCGTATTATCCAAAATCTGTAGTTCCATCGCCACATAAGCCGCATCTCCTTCTAATGGCGCACGAATACCTAAGCCATTATTGGCCCCAGGGGTCAATTGGAACTCGAATTTCATATGAAAATCTCCGTATTCCTTCTTCGTGTATAAATTTCCTTTACCTCCCCTTTTAGGATATATCGCTAATTCCCCATTTTCAGGCACATAATCAATTGTATTTCCAGTCCAATTAAATAAGCTTGAACCGTCAAACATGGCCTCGAAACCTTCTGATTTTTCTTGGTCTGAAACTTGATATGCAGCCTCTGGAGTTAACTCCTTCACATAAATATTGCGATACGTAATGTGATTTCCATGAGCCTGTAATTCAATCGCATCTTTTACAAAAATTGGAATTTTACGATCCCAAAAATTTTCTAAAATCGATTGATCCACCACTAATTCTCCATTTAAATAAACGGTTACTCGTTCTCCCTTCATAATAATTCTGAAGGTATTCCACTCGTCGATCGGGTTATCCGCTACTTTTAAAGGGTTTTTAGGATTTTTAACATTATTATACAATCCTCCTGAGCCAACTTGAGCACCCACACTAGTCCTCGCCAAATCCCAAATTTGAACTTGAGGGGATCCTCTTAAATAAATTCCCGCATCTCCATCTTTCTCGATTTTCCAATCCACATACATCTCAAAATCTTGATAATCCTTCACGGAACAAAGATTTTCTCCATGACCCGTAAAATGTAATTCTTCATCTTTGGCATACCAACCCGTACGCATCACGGCATCCGCTTTAATTTGCTTTTTAGCCAAGGTATCTGCTGACATATTTCTTCGCTTCACAGGATTGTCAACTAATCCTTTCCAACCGCGTAAATCTTGCCCATTAAACATCGTGTAAAAACCAGTTGGTGTACCACCTTTCACCATCACTTTTTGAACGGCTGATTTTTGATCCGCTTCCGATAAAGCCGACATAGCTTCTTGCATCCACTCCCGAGTCATCTGACCCTGAAATTCCGGAGATGCTAAAAATATAGTCGCCAGTCCGTCCGCTGCAGTCGACTTAGAATTAGGCTCCTTTAATCCTAAATGCAAAGTTCTCATCGCATTTAGCGTATTACACTTCCCTAATCCCTTATAAATCTGATCACGTATTTCCTTATTCTCTGTCAAAGCTAACGCATTTCGAAAACGAAGAACTTGTTGGGTTACATTCGAACCCGCCTTCCCATTAATACGAACAAAAGCGCGCAATGCATTTTCATTTTTTAATTTCGCAGCCGCATAAAGCCAATTCAAATTTTCCACATCCTGAACAAATGGCACAAAATTCTCCTTCTTATTAGCCTTTAAAGCCATCTTATTTATTTGTGCACCCAATGCCGGATTATTTTTAAGAATAAAGGTTACACAAGCTTGAAGCGCTGCCACTTCATTTTCCAACACGGCATTGGATAATTTATCGGCAATCAATGTGAAATCTTGAGCGCTAGACCAATGAATTAAGCTTTGAAATCCAGCGGCTCTTGTTAAACCATTCGATTGCACAGCCCTCCAAACCTGCGGACGAATAGCACCCCAGTGCCTATAAGAGCCATAAATCATCAAAATTGATTGTTGGTTTGGGGCCAACTTAGAAAAGTCCTTTACATATTTCATAAAGAATGTATTGGCAGAAAGCGTTGAAAATGCCTCCCCTAACGCAATGACATCCACGCTGCCAACGGCCGCGATATCCCAGGCTTTCGGTAATGCCTGTAAACCCAAAGCCTTAATGTGACTAATAACTACCTCCGTTTTTAAACTCGGTGATGTAGATAAGGTCACAGGCAAAGCCCATTTTGCTTTTAAATTACCTACAGCAACCACAAACATTTTTTGATGTACTTCATCCCAAGTTTTTACAGACTTGGCTAATATCGGCAACAAAGCAGGTTGTGGATTCGATACTATTTTTTTCAACATATATCCTGACAATTCTAGATTCGCTTTCGCAAATTTCCCTAAAAGATAAGCGGTTGGGTTAGCTTCTTTTTGAATAATTAAATCCACCACGCGAATCTGAATAGCTGGTGGCAAATCATTTGAAAGAAACGATTTCAATTCAGCTAAACCATCTTTTTGACGTTTTAAATAATCCAAATAAGCTTCTGTAGCTTGTGTCGGATCATACGCACCCTTTGCCTGTAAAGCTAAATTCTTCAATTTTTTCCCATCTTCAATGCTACCTTCCTTAGATAGTTTTCGCAATTGAATTTGAGTCTCACGAGATTCTTTCTGCTTGTCGATGGGCATTTGAGCCAGCAAACTGATCGGGAACAAAATACCCATCAGCATCATATAAATTATTTTATTTGTCTTCATTTTCTTCAACATTAAAGGATATAAGGTGCTCGCATCGGTTGGTCCATCAGCTGTTTAGCTTCTTCATCACCTACGATTTCCTGCTTAATAGGATCAAACTTCAAATTGCGATGTACCCGCATGGCAATCAATCCAAGGTTAACAAGCGTACAAGATTTATGTCCATTAGCCTCATTTAAGGCAAATGTTTTCCTATTCTTAACGGCGTCTACAAAATCCGTTTGTTGGGCTGCAGGTTCAGGGAACTCGGCCAACTTACGATCCAAGTCTGGAATGTCTGTTTTGAAATTCTTGTATAATTTACCTTTGGGACCCTCAATATAAGCTACTTTATCATCTTTTCCTTCTCCATCTAACACGATTTGACATCCATCCGCATACGTATAGGTAATACGATTAAAGATTCCTACCGCATCTTTATCTTGAATAGGCGCATCCACTTCGATAAAGATCGGACTTGTATTATCTTTTCCCAACAAATACTGAACTGGATCCATGTAATGCTGACCCATATCGCCCAAAGCACCTCCATCATAATCCCAATACCCTCTAAATGTACCATGCGTACGATGAACATGATAAGGTTTATAAGGTGCAGGCCCAAGCCAAGCCTCATAATCCAACTCCAAAGGAACCGGCTGAGGTGTCAAATCCGTTTTTCCAATCCAATAAAATTTCCAATCAAATCCAGTATGCTTACTAATAGTCACCTTTAAAGGCCAACCTAATAATCCTGAATCCACTAATTTCTTTATGGGTTTCACAGGCGTATTCATCCCATAAAAATTACTCTCAAACCTAAACCATGTATTTAAACGAAAAATTCTTCCGTGTTGCTGAACAGCCTCTACTAACCTTTTCCCTTCCCCTATCGTACGAGTCATCGGTTTTTCACACCAAACATCCTTGCCAGCACGCGCCGCATCAGCCGCAATAATTCCATGCCAATGAGGAGGAGTTGCCACGTGAACGATGTCCACTTCAGGTAGTTGGATTAATTCTCGGTAATCACTAAATGCTTTGACTCCTTTTTCTACCTTATCGAGGCCCAGCTGTAGATTTTTTTTATCTACATCACACATAGCCACCACTCGAGTACCGGCATAGGATATATGTCCGCGACCCATGCCTCCAGTTCCTACAATCGCTTTTGTTAATTGATCACTAGGAGCTAAAAAACCTTTACCCAACACATGACGTGGTACAATGCTAAAGGCGGTCAAACCAAGGACTGATTGTCCTAGAAATTTTCTTCTTGATACACTCATTTTGATTAAATAGGTTGAGATACCAAGTTATAAAAAAAAATGCAAAAAATAATCCTTTTCTTCTAAGTGAATAAAAGACAAAACCACAAAATAATAAAATCTTAATGTAAGCCTAAATATTAGACAAGAACGACAGTCAAACTACGTGCACCATGAGCCCCAATGACCAAAGACTGTTCAATGTCAGCTGTCTTTGAAGGGCCAGAAAGAAACAGACCAAAGTCGGCATAATTCCCATCCAAACGCTCATACGCTTCATGAAGCGTGGCTACCACCTCGGACTTAGCCACATAAATAACTAAATGTTGGCATATAAAAGGCGCTACTCGATTAGGCAAAAACTGATCTGATAACCAGATCGCACCGTTCTCCGCTACCCCAAACATTCCGTCAATTTCTAAGACGTCAACAGCTTGTAAATCAAGGCCATTAGACACTACTTCTTGTGATGTGTAACGTAGCAAGTTTGGATAAATCTCACTTAAGCGATTGGTAGCATTCTGCTTGTTTTCAGCTTCTATACAGATGGCGCCAACAATCGACAGGGAATTTTTAAAATCACCCACGACATCTTGAGTGGCTTTATAGCCCTTAAAATCGCCAGGATGAGCAATTTCTCTTTTCTCCAACGCTTGAATAGCCCCAAAAATTTCTGATCTAGAACTCATTTAATTTCGATTTTTATACCAAGATTGAAAACTCTCTTTAGGTGCTTGTGGCATTTCTCTTTGTTTGAACCAAGGATTAAAGCTATTATTTACAATTAAAGGAGCAAAACGCATGACCATACGTCCCATATATCCAGCCAGCTTGAAAATAGTTGGATTGGAAAACACAAAGGCCATTCCCTTCATTGACAAGGACTTACTTAATGGTGCTAATCCATCTTTCATTAAATCCTGACGCCAAAACCACAACTGCTCATGAATATTAATTTTCACGGGACACACATTGGAACAAGATCCACAAAGTGTACTGGCAAAAGGTAAATCGACATTCGCGGACTTATCAAAATTGGGTGCTAAAATGGATCCAATAGGTCCTGCCACTGGCTGATGGTAACTATGACCCCCACTCCTACGATATACAGGACAAGTATTAAAGCATGCAGCACAGCGAATGCACTTCAAGGAATTACGGAACTCGTCACGGGCCAATTGGCGCGTGCGACCATTATCCACCAAAATAATATGCATTTCTTGTCCCTCTCGAGGTTTCGCAAAATGACTTGAATACGTAGTGATTAATTGGCCCGTAGAACTTCTGGCTAATAACCGCAAAAATACACCAAGATCTTTCCGCTTAGGAATCATTTTTTCTATTCCCATGCAGGCAATATGGACTTTGGCTAAATGCGCTCCCAAATCAGCATTTCCCTCATTAGTACATACCACAAATTCACCCGTCTCCGCCACAGCAAAATTAACCCCTGTAATAGCGACATTGGCTCCTAAGAAATATCCGCGTAGATGTTGGCGTCCGGCCTCTGTCAAAAACTGAGGATCTTTATTTCCTTTGGGTGTTCCTAAAAATTCATGAAATGTCTCGCCAACATCCTCTTTTTTTAAATGAATAGCAGGCAAAACAATGTGACTAGGAACCTCATTTCTAAGTTGGACAATGCGTTCGCCCAAATCCGTATCCACAACCTCTACCCCTTTTTTAGTCAAATAATCATTCAAATGACATTCCTCCGTCAGCATGGATTTACTCTTAACTAATGCCTTTCCTCCATGTTTTGAAATGATCGAATGGACAATTTCATTATGTTCTAGGGCATCTTTGGCCCAATGAACTTTGATTCCATTTTTCTGAGCGTTCGACTCAAATTCTTCTAAAAATTGACCCAAATTAGCCAATGTATGGTCTTTTATTAAGGACGCCTGCTCGCGTAAAGCCTCCCACTCAGGCAATAATTTAGAAACTTTATCCCGCTTGGATCTAATAAACCAAAGGGTTTCATCATGCCAAGTCGTGCGCTCAGCATCTTCAATAAATTTCTCGGAAGCCTCCGCGTGATTAAGCATGATTTAATATTTCTACAATATGTTTCACTTGAACTTTTGACCCTTTTCTTTTTAAAATACCTTCCATGTGCATTAAGCAAGAAGTATCACCACCCACAATAAATTCGATTTCGTTTTTCAAATGCGATTCCACTCGATCCTGACCCATTCG
>Ga0164295_10003844_pt1 | contig 11973 bp, 15 predicted proteins | sample GEODES006metaG_FD_111798 | JGI IMG/M metagenome (GOLD analysis project Ga0164295, IMG submission 111798) | Oligotrophic lake water microbial communities from Sparkling Lake, Wisconsin, USA - GEODES006 metaG | ecosystem: Environmental > Aquatic > Freshwater > Lake | place: USA: Sparkling Lake...
ATCATGTCTTTCGTCCGATTTGTACATGAACATGGACCGTGATGAGGTGGCCCCGCACTTCCGGGAAAAGAGATTCGGTGTGCTTTCGTGATTCCCTTTTCTGCTCTCCTTTAATCCGCATTCGTAACTCCCGACGTTCTCCGCTTCTTAGCTCTGAGGCGTCGAGCCCGAGCACGGACGTTCACGTTGACGTTGTCGTGTGGGGACCGGCCTATCGCGTGACGTCGCGCCCCTGAGCACTGTCCCGTAGACCGTGGCTGCCGCGCAACGACCATCGTTGGCCCCGCGCGCGGGGGCGGTTTGTGTGCGCCAAGTGCGCGCGATTTGGCACGACCGTAGAAGCACTGTGCAGCGTGCGTGGGCCCTCTTTGGCCGTTGCGCGTGGATGCGCGCGCGCAGTCGTGGCACCACTCACCCCTCGTACGGGTATCGTACGCGTATCGGCCGCTCTTCGACTTCCCGATGCCCCACTGCCGGACTGCCCATAGACTGCCCAGTGCCCACATTGCCCTGCTCGACCACCGCGCGGCTCGGACGTGTGTTGTTGCCGCTCACGTACCGCTCACGGGGCCGCTCAATCGCCGCCGCTAGAACCGAGTTTTACGTGGCGCCCTCTGCTGCGCCTGCCCTCCGTGCAAGCATTGCGCTCACATCTCGGGCTCACTCAGTGTGGCGCTTGCGGCCACTGTGGCCACCACCACCGAGCAGGGGACGGTTCGCAGCCGTGACCACGAGTGGCGGCGCCGCCGCAGGCCCACGGACTGCAGGCATCGATGAGGTCACCGATGGGGCGCGGCTTCGAGGGCCGGGCGCTCCGCCAGAGAGCCCCCCGCCGTGGATGTGCCCACCGCAGCCCATGACAGCATGGTGAAGGCTCGCGCCCCCGCCGCCCGTGCCACAGCTGCCGAGACCTGCATTCGTGTCCGCCAGCTCCTTGTTGTCCACAACATCCGCCGTGTGCTGATCCTCGTCGCCGTCATCACGGCCGTCATCATCATCCCACGGCTGCGTCGCAAGGCCAACAGTGGGCATCACGTGGCTGGAGCCGCTGATGTAGCCAATGCCGTTGAGCTCCTGATCGCCATCAGCGCCGTGCTCGTCTGCAGGGCCATCGGCAGCAGGGCCATCGTCGGCGATTTCGTCCGCCACCCCCTTGTTGTCCGCCGCCTTCGCCGGATGCTCCTTGCTGGCCTTCGCAGAGCCATCTTCATCGCATGGCTGCTGGTGGCGTGCCTGGCTCTCCACGTGCTGCGGCGGGCTGTCCGAATGTCCGAATTCGCAGCCTGATGCCACGCTCATTGCTGGCGAGGGTGGCGGCGCGTGGGGAGGCAACGGAGCACCAAACGTGGGCAACGGTGGTGGCGGCACCTCGGCCACCTGCGTCTGCACGCCGCCGACGCCCGCACCGATGCCGCCCGCGACGCGACGGGTCGTCCCGCCTCCACCACCCGCACTGCCGCGCGCCCCGCCGCCCGCCAGCACCGCCGCTACCCGAGCGGAGGCGACGGCGCCTCCGTTCGGCTGGATGACCGCGACGAGGTTCATCATGCGCTGCGCGCTTGCAACGAGCGCCTGGCGTGCTTGGTCGTTCCACTGCCGCTGCCGATCCAGGGCGCGCGCGTTGGACAGGATGCGTTCGGCTTGTTCAAGGTAGCTCTGCTGGAGCACGGGATGCAGCGTGTTCTTGACGTCCTGCGCGAGGGCCGTGGTGTAGCCGTCGAGCCAGGCCGCCAGACTCGTGCCCACATGATCGATCAACTGGTTCGCCTCGCTTTCGGCCGGACCGAGCGGCAGAGCCAGAGGGACATCTTGCTCGCCGGCACCTCGCGTGTCTGCATGCGAGGTGATGGTAGCACCAGCCGCGGCGAACATGGCGTCGGCGATCGGCCGCTTCTGCGGGTGCTCCGGTGGGTGCTCAGTGCCGGTGCAGTGCGCCCCCTCCACGGTGAAGGCCGCGTCGACGGCTGCGGGAGGGGCGACGCCCGACGCGTCGTGCTCGTTAGTGGCTGCACAGAAGGGCGAGGCGAGGGATGTTGGCTTTGCGGTCGCTCCAGAGCACGGCGCGACGCGCGCGCCCTTGGCGTGGGCTTCCGTGTCCGGGGACGGTAGGACGAGCGCCCGCTTGAGTGTCGGCTGCGCGTGCGCTTGATCGGGGGTCGTCACCGACGAGGGGGTGCTCACAAAAGATGAGTCGGCCAGCATGCTGTGGTCAGAAGGAATCGACAACGTAAATTCCCACTCTTCGAGATTGCATGCAAGCAGCCTAGCATGTCAAGCATTTCAAGCAGACGGGGGCTCCCGTGAGCAATCGGGACCATCTATTCAGCGTTCTTCCAAATCGTTCGATCCCCAGTTCACAAGGGGCTTTCAAGAATGGCGTCCTTGGCCTCGCTCATGCTGGGCAGTGGCCAGAAGGCCCTGTCGGCGGAGGAGTACATCGCTCGGATGGAGCATGCCTTCGAGCCCGCCGAGGAGGAGGATGAGCGCGAGATCAAGTGGCGCCGCGAGAACGGACTTTGTGAGAAAACGGGCCGCCGGCCCGAGCTGTGCTGCTGTGGCGGCCCGGGCTGCATTGGAATAGCCGTGGATGGGGAGCCCATCCCACACGAAGAGCGAGTGAGAGAGTTGGCAGGTCAAGCAGCCGGGACCGTCGACGAGGATGCCGAGCCAGCCGGCCCGCCAATCCCACCAAAGAAGCTCGCACATCACCACGCAGTGTGGCAGGACTTTGTGGATGCAGATGAGATCGGGCCGGTCATCAAGACTTTTGCGCGCATCCGGCGGATGTTAAAGCTGCCTAAGGATGCGTGGGGCATGGCGCTGTACGATGCGCTACTCGCCTCGGGCGAACGCACCATGCCCGTTCGTGTACGCCAGATGTGCAAGGAACTCTCTAAGCAGCGCGCGCGGCGCGCAGAAATGCCCAAGGGCCGCTGCATACAGCCCTTCCACGCCGAGCAGGGCGGTGAAATGTCGCTCGCCGTTGGTGATATCGTGCTCGTGACTGACCAGGGCTCTGACGGCTGGTGGGAAGGCACGTGCGGCAAGCGAAAGGGCCTCTTCCCCGGAAACTTCGTCAAGCTCGAAGCGCAAACCGGCGGCGGCAGCGCGAGCAGCGGCCCGCTGCGTGTCGTGGTGAGCGGTGCGGGTCCCGTTGGGCTGCGCTGTGCGGTCGAGTGCTTGCTGTACGGAATAGATGTCACCATCATCGAGAAGCGCGAGACCTTCTCTCGTGTCAACATCCTGACGCTCTGGCCACAGGTGAAGGCGCAGTCTAACCCGCCACCCTTTGCGCGTCGCCCTCCACCCATCCCTGCCTTCACAACTACAACCCTCTCATCTTGTCAATCGACTCGACGGCACCCTCGCAGACCGCCGACGACCTGATGTCATTCGGGGCGAAGCTCTACTGTCCGCGTTTCACCAACCACGGCGATCTGCTGCACCTTGGCACGCGCGAGATTCAACTGGTGCGCCGCCGTTGGGAGGGGAGGGCTGCCGTGGGGAGGGCTGTGCACAGAGCCTCTCTCGTTTGCGGCGCTCGCCCGCTGGCCCATGCAGCCTCCTTGTGGCCCGTGCTCTGTGAGACCACACGTGGTCGAGTTTGTGTATGCAACCTCCTGCGTGGCCCATGCCCGCCCCCCGCCCCCGCCCTGTACCCATACTCCGACCCTTCTCGCCTCTTATTTCACCCAGGTGCTGCTCAAGACCGCGCTTCTATTCGGCGTCAGGCTGCACGTCGGCTCCGAGTTGGTGGCTGTGCAGGCGCCGACGACGCCACACAGCGTGGGTGGCCGATGGAAGGCCTGGGCGCGGTCGCCTAAGTTTGCCGCCGCGCAGGAGGACGACGAGGACGACGATGAGGAGGATGACGAGGAGGAGGAGGAGGAGGGCGAGGACACGTCATCTGCGTCCGAGCTCGCCCTCGCCGGCGCACCGATCGCCGAGCCCCCGAGAAGCAACAGAAGCAACGGCGGCAAAGGGAGAACCAAGAAGCTGGCGATCTCGTCCATGTTCGCAAACTCGGACCGCGCACACGCAGATGGTAGCGCTGCGGCCAGTAGCCAGCGTAAAAAGAAGAAGTCGCCCAAAAACGGCAGCTCCAAGCGCGACAAGTCTACCGCTAGTGCGGTGGCGGCGGGAGCGACGCAACCGGCAGGGGCGGCGGCAGTAGCAGCACCGCCAGTGCCGGCTGCGGCTATCTCGAAAACTTCGCAGCCAAAGCTGGACGCGTCCGCCCTCGATTTCAAACCGACAAAGATCGGCGACTACTCACGCACTCTGCTCCAGGGAGCTAATAATATGTTGGCGACCTCGGAGGTATCCAAGGAGTTCGTCCTAGGCCCGATGGCGGTGGCGCCTTCGGATGTCAGACTGGTGCAATTTGATGCGCTCGCACTCGCAGAGGGCGAGTGGTCTCCCACGTGCAAGCGGCTGGGAGTGACGAAGACCGTCGACCGCTTTGCCACTGCCATCGGCCTCGTCGTCAACCTCGAGCTCGATCCCGAATGCAAGGTGTGGCTCGCCCTCACATAACCCAAAGTTGAACAGAACTGTGTGTTGCCCACCGGCGCGGTCCTGCTTGGCCCGACTGTCCTCCCTCCTCATTGCCGAGCAGGAGAGCAAGCGGCTGCGCTCTTTCGTGCGCATCCTTGGCGGCGAGCTCCTCACGCTCAAACAGAACGGCGTGGACTGCGAGAACCTCGAGTACCTTAAAGGGGAGACTCACTACATCGCTGCCTGCGTGCGCAAGCGCTGCCTGCTCGAGCGAGGGGTGCTGCGTGAGGATCTACCCGTCGACCTACTCCTCTCCCCGGCGAATGTCAACTTGGACGCGCTCCTGGTGCTTGGGAGGGTCGTGGCGACGTGAGCGCACCGCCCTGCCGCGATTCTGGTCTCGCCGCACCTTTCCCCACCATGCCCCGCCTCCAACAGCGCCGTCTCCACCCTTCAGATTCTATTTGCGTCCTCACAGCAGGCACTACCCAACTCCAATGAGCCAACCCTGCCTGCGCACATGCCAACCATGTTCCGATCGCCGCCATGCCCCACCTCGCAGGTGTTGTCGGCTGCCGGCCACAACCCGTTTCTGTGCATTCCACCCAGTGAAGCTGTTCGACTTCTCTACGCGTGCTCGATGCCTCACGCCTTTCCGCGTGCTCGGCCTCTCTGGCCCCGGCGCAGCGCAGCCGCAGAACTCGCCTCTTTGCATGGATCTCGAAGCCGTGCCGGCGCTATCGGCCGCGCAGCTGGCGTGGCATAGAGAGGAGACGGCCAAGCTTGAAGACGAGCTGCATCAGGTGAGGATTGTAGGCATTGCCCCCAGGCACCACTTCACCAACTCTAGGCCTGTGTCTGACTCTCCTCTGTGCGCAGATTTCTCTGCAAGCACGCACCTATGCCACCGCAGTCTGGGCCAACCGCAAAGATTACGCCGCCATTACCGGCCAGGGCATCAGCGAAATCGGTCAGCGTGCAAACCTCGATGCCGAGTTGGAGGTCTTGAAGGCGGGCCAATCGACGGTGCAGCAGTCGCATGCCATCGCGCAGAACAAATTTGATGCCCGGGATGAGCAGCGCAAAGAATTCGAGCGTAATATGCGCGCGTTCGTCGGCGCGAAGGCGCTGGTACCCGTCTTCCCGATAGGCGACTCGCTCTTGGAGCCCTTTTGGCCTCAGGTACAGTATAAGGCCTCTGCGTACGCGGCCGTCAATCGCGCCACTGTAGCGACCCTCTCGCGCTCGAGCCGCTCCTCCTCTGCACGACGGCACGCCTCCTCGGCCAGCCGCTCGCGCTCGAGCCGCTCCTCCTCGCGCATCCGAGCTGTTTCGCCCTCGCGCGCCGCTGCCTCAGCTGCGGCGTCCCTCTCCGCTGCCTCACGCAAGCGCGCCGCCTCCTCCTCAGGGTCTTGGCTCTAATCGCGGCTTCCACAGCGCGCTCGATGTGTGCTCGGCCCTGCAAGTGCTGCGACGATCGGGCTTGGAAGCGGCTTTGCTTGAGCGTGGCTTCTCGTACGATGTGATGATGCTTGCGCCGATGGGCTTCCACAAAGGCATCATCCAGCCCGGATTTGGCTGGACATCTGACCTGTGCTCGCGCTATCTGCCCGAAGTAATCCAGGGAGTCGTGCGATCCTTCGACGACCCCAATTCGAAGCGTATGAGGAAAGGACGTGCTGCTATCCCGCCGCGCTACTTGCAGAGCGCCACTTCACTCAAGCAATGGCAGCAACAGACCCGGGAATGGCGAAAGGCGACAGCTGAGGAGTACGAGGCTTAGCAGTGACCACAGCCGAGCGCGTTTGTGGCTCTTACACGGCCACAACAGTGACTTTAGTTCGCTACCTCACGTGCATGAGGCGGCCCGGTAGACCGTTCTCGGCACGTCCAGTCTTGTTCGCCTCATCCTGCGCGGGCGCGCGGGTCCGGTTGGGTCCGGCGGCGGCCCCGGGGGGTATAAGAATCATGATTAATCATCGGGCCTTGGCGTGGTCGGGTGAGGTCCCGCTTCGAGCCCATTTCGACACGATTGCTTGCTTGGCCTCGGTGCTCAAATTCTCAAGGTGCTCGCCTTTCCGTTTCTGGAAGAATTACATATAATCGTTTTGGTATTCGTTTCACTTGTACCATGGGTTCTCGATGGCCTCCTCTCTTCCTCTCGTCCGACCAAGGGTGAGTGCCATCTGAGTTCTGAGTGCCACCGAGGTACCTCTGAGTGCCACTGAGTGCCTATGAGTGCTTCTCTACTTGATGGCAGGTGCTTTCGCGAACGTATAGAGAAGGAGCGTTCGCACGGCAAGTGTGTCGCCTCGCCTGCCGTGCGGGCGGGACCCAATACGAGCATCGACAAGTACAAGCCAGCACAGGTTAGGCCACTTCTACAAGGCGTGGGCGTTCAGGAGACGTCGGTGGCTGCCACATTGCATTCAAATCGCGAAGGTATGGCGCTGTCACGCAGCTCCAGCCAACCATTGCTCACGTCAGGCAAGCCGTTTAGCCAATTTCGCCAGCCAATCGAGCCATTCAAATTCGATATGCGAGCGACACTCCAACGAGCGCAGTCACACACGGAAGCGGAAGCGTGCACGGCGATGGGACTTTCGACGCAATGGCACGGGCGGCCGCTGATCATGTCGCGTGGCAGCGTGAGCGAGAATTTCATCACGCACGCTCATAGCGAGCCCCGCGGACTCTTCAGATCGTTTGTGCAACATTCGACGTCGTCACCCGCCCAAGGTGGAATGGCGATCCCAGTCGTGCCATGGAAGACGGGCTTCACGGCGTTGCTACCTTCGCTTGAGTATTCCCGCGCTTGAGCGCGTACGGTCCGGCGGTCCGGCTGGGTCCGGCCGACAGTGTCGATTATCCATGTCGATTCGCGCGTTGTGATAAGTACGTTGAGCTGAAAAATTTTAGGTACCGGAGCTAACGAATCGACTTAAAGCCCCACCTCGCCGTCGTGCCGGTCCGGGAGCCGTTCGTCGTAACCGGCCGGCGGTTCGGCAGCTTGAGCACAATCAGCATGGCCGGCCGATTTCGGGGTGTCGCGTATCGATTTCCCTCCCCGCACCCCGGCCTCGACGCCTGAGAGACGGTGCTGTCTGCTGAGTAACGAATTTGGGGGTTTTGGTTTTGGCGCCTGTGTTCATGTAGTTGGGTTTGACGTTTGTATGGAGCAACGCCGCGCATGCTTGATTGCTTGTGATGTGATGCACCAACGTGCTGCATGCCTGCATCTCACGGCATCTGTCCCCGGCCGGCCGGACAGCGCGATTCTTCCGTTCCAGATAGCAGATTGCGAGAGACGCTCCCAGCGAGGGCGGGACGGAGAGCACACTCAGACGCATCCGGACGGGGCGCGGGGGCACGTGGTTCCGGCTTCCGCCAACATACCGCCAACGGTTACGGCGGTACCATACCGCCCGGCCGGTTCGCGGAGTTGCGAGTTCCGGTTGCGGGACGGGACGTAAGGCCCGTGACGTGAGCGGAGTAACCCTGCGTAGCGTGTAGGTACCCTCCCGGGACGCTCTCTCGAGAACGCACGTGGTTACAAGCCGCTACCCCAGAAGACCAGGTTGGCAGGCTCGCCTGACAGTAATAATGATCTATGTGTCCAACACCGGTTGCATGATCTTCACGCACCAAGGGCCCAACTCGGCACCACTACGGCACCACGGAGCGATCGAGCCCTCCGACCCTCTCGGCTATCTTCTGCTTCTTCCATCAGAGGCACGAGTGCGTCTCACCAGTGGCGCTTCCTAACGTCGCCCCGGCGAGATGGTCCACAAGCTGCTCGTGCCGCTTGTATTTGCGGCCGTTGCCGTGCGTCGCATGACCTGAATGCCACGCTTGAGGTAAAGGAAGGTCGCACACGTGCGCAGATAAGCGCTAGCATTGCGATCCTCCACGTAGCCCCATGGAGCAAACAGCTGCCTAACCTGTGATTTACGTTTTGGGTTCACGTGGCCATGGGCGCTTTGCGATGATCCCATGTTGCTCCACGAGATGACGATGCCCAACCGGTTCGAGCGATCGATGTTCCGAAAGAGCGTCTGCTCAAACATTGCTGGAATGTGTTCGGCCACCTCGAGGGAGAGTGCAAAGTCCGAACGGCGCAAGGTTGGGGTGTCAACAGTAAGATCGACGTGCTGCACTCGCCCTTGTGTGAGTTCGGCCACGTTGAGCAAGCCATCATACGCGACGTATTCCCGCGCCATCCCACTGTTGTCAACATGCGTTTTATAGCGTCCGACACCCGCGCCAAGCTCGGTGACGGTCAGACCACGGAAAAAGTGTGCCAAACATGTTGCGAGCCGTGCATCCAGCTTGTATGCGCAGTCGATACCTGAGCTGCCCTTTGTCGCATTGCTGCAGCGGCTTTTTTCGATGAATGTTTCGGAGAGTGCCCAGGTGCCTGTCACACTGAAGGTCTTCCCATTCGACTTCCCATTAGACTTGCCACCGCCCACTTTTCCGCACAGCACAATTTCGAGGGTCACAAGCACGACCGCGCAACGCAGCAGCGACGCCACCGAGGTCCTCGGCCGCCGAGTCCTCGGCGCTTGCCCTTCGTCCATTCTATGGAGTCCAACGCATCGGGAGCATACCGGTACCGACGGAACGAAATCCTTGCGCCTCGCGGGACCCCCATCACAGCGCAGCGGCGTGTTGAGCGCCCGGACCCATCGTCGTGAGTGTGAAGTGAATGGCTCCGTGATGTTAATGGTGAAAATGCGTGTCTTCCTGTTGCCTTATCCCTTTCTCGCGGCAGCATATTTGGTTCGGGTGCCGGAGATGCGACCGACGAAGCAGTGTGGCGCCGCCAGCCGCGGCAGCCCGCGCATGTGCCAACCATCGCCCGTCGAGTCTTCGGCGTATGCAGCGATAAGCAGCACCAGCGGCGCGATACCTTCATTCGAGGCGACAGCCACATACGGTCCCGACAGCTCCCTCGATCGGCGCATTTTCTGCAACCGTGCACTCAACATGGCCCAGATTCAGGCGGTCGGCTTCGACCTGGACTACACTCTCGCCGAGTACAAGATCGCGTTTGACCTGCTCGCATATGATGGGGCGGTGCGCAAGCTCATAGCGATGGGTTATCCGAAAGAGGTGGCGTCGTTCAAGTACGACCCCAAGCGCTATCAGCGAGGGTTGTTGATCGACAAGCAGCGCGGCAACGTGCTCAAGCTCGACCGGCACAAGTATGTCAAGGTCGCCTACCACGGTCTGTCCAAGCTGGAATCAGCTGAGCGCAAGGCCATCTACGCGCGCTCCTTCGAAGCCCAGCCCACCTTCTCGCCGCCGGAATATGCATCCATCGACACCGACTTCTTGCTCGTGGACGTGTGCCTATTTTGTCAGCTTGTCGACCTCAAAGATCGGTTCCCCGAGCAGCTGCTGCAGTCATACGCCACCATCTACCAGCAGGTGCGGCGTGCTGTGGACCTGTGCCATTGCGACGGAGAGATCAAAGACCCGGTGGCCGTGGAGCCCGCCAAATACATTTACGAGTCGCCGGAGCTCGCCGCGATGCTCTCGCAACTGAAGCTGGGTGGCAAGCAGGTCTTCCTTCTCACCAACTCGCTCTACGACTACACGAAGGTAGTGCTCGAGTTCCTCCTCGGCCCCCATTGGCTCAACTACTTTGATCTGGTCATCTGCGGCGCTCGCAAGCCTGGCTTCCTGCTCGATCCCTACCTGCCCATCTTCCGCGTCAACACGGCTGATGCCTCGCTGCAGAACATCGAGATGGGCTCGGAGGCACTCGCACAGCGCGCCCTCTCGGAGGGCAAGGTCTTCCAGGGGGGCAACTGGAACCACCTGCACCGGATGCTGCGGCTGCAGACGGGCTCAGCACTCATGTACGTCGGAGATCACATGTACTCCGACATCCTTCGCTCCAAGCGCACGCTCGGTTGGCGGACCGTGCTCATGGTGCCCGAGCTGTGTCACGAGGTCTCGATGCTCGAGCGCTCGGAAGGTTAGCGCGCACTCGCGGTGTTGAGCTGCCCCCTCCAGCCCCCTCCCTTGCCGATCGCCGCACACCTCGCGTCCCAACTGCTCCTTCCTTTCCGCAGGCGAACGGCGCGAGACTCAGCGGCTGCGCCAGGCACGCGCGGGGCTCGACTTGCTCTTGAGGCGGCTGCAACTACGCCGCATCGAGGTGCTCGCCTCCGCCGAGGCGACGAATGCCGCGGCCGCGGCCGCCGCCAAAGCTGCTGCGGCAGCCGCTGCTGTTGACCAGGATAAAGAGGCAGCGGCGATGGCGGCAGAGATGGCGGCGGCGACGGCAGCGGAGGCAGCCACCCTCGCGGAACTCGAGGCGGAGGAGGATCGGCTCTACGATCAGCAGAGCAAGGTACCGCCCCCGCGCCCGATCCAATCGCCTCCCTCATTTCCCTCCTGTCCGTCCGTCACGCGCCTAAACTGAGAATGCTCGCGCACGATGTGCCCCTACGGATACGCAGCTCACTGAGCAACTCGTGAAGGCGCTCGAGGCGCGTCATGAATCTTTCCATCCATATTGGGGACAACTCTTCAAGGCGGGCCACCAGAACTCGCGCTGGGCGCAGCAGGTCGGCGACTACGCGTGCCTCTACACATCCCACGCCGTCAACCTGCGCTACGCTACCTCGAACACCTCCTTTCGGGCGCTTGCCGACCTGATGCCGCACGATCGGGCGTGCATCGAGGCCGCGCTGGAGGAGGACGGTGGCGCAATAGACATGGAAGCCGCCTACTCTCAAGACTGAGCGCCCTCCCGAGAGCAAAAGTTTATCCAATCATGCGATTCACCGGATAGTGGTGCGCACCACAGGAGTGCGTTCTGAATCTTTTTTCGGGACCCCAGCCGTGGCCATGCAGCCGCGGATCTGGGCACCGCGTCGAGCGAAAGCGGCCGCGGTAGCCGAGCATCCCGTCCTGCGAGGGTGCCGGAGCATCGAGTTGCGAGACAAGTACTTGAAGCATCATTAGAAGCCTAAAATTGGCGAAGCATCTTTTGAAGCCTAAAATGGGTGGAGCATCGGCGTTTGGCGGCGCGAGATCACGATCCCTTTGAGTCTTTTCCTCTCTGAGGGAGGCCGAAACCTCGCAGAAAATGCTCACGGTTGTGTTGGTGGGTGCGGCAGTGACAGGCTTTAGCCAATCGTGGGCGTTGCAGCAGCTCAACCATCGTGGCGCGGTGTCAACCATCCCTGCTATCATGAGCGCGGCGAGTAGCAGCCGTCGGGCAATGATCGAGGGTGCTGCAGCGCTGCTGCTTTTCGGAGGAGCGCCTCTTGCGGCAGAGGCCAGTGGCGGCGCGACTGCTGGCAAGTACACAACCATCCCTATCGCGAAGCGCCGCTACTACGGTCGCGTCAAGCAGGGCGTCTTTGAGTACCTCGCCGTCGGTGCAGCGGTGAAGAAGGGCGAGCTCTCTTCAGCAACAATCGATGACTTCTTCGCAGACACCATTCTCGTGTCGAC
>Ga0164295_10003846_pt1 | contig 11971 bp, 10 predicted proteins | sample GEODES006metaG_FD_111798 | JGI IMG/M metagenome (GOLD analysis project Ga0164295, IMG submission 111798) | Oligotrophic lake water microbial communities from Sparkling Lake, Wisconsin, USA - GEODES006 metaG | ecosystem: Environmental > Aquatic > Freshwater > Lake | place: USA: Sparkling Lake...
GCGGCGCTCGATCTCGATGAGAGCTTCGGGCATGATCTTGTGGGCTTTGTCAGGCGTGATGCCCAATGCCTTCTGCCAGCCGATGATGTGCAGCATGTCGATCTGCTCAGCGCGGAGGGCCTTCTCCATTTGGTCAGCGGCTTGCTTCTGGCGATCCAGCTCGGGGCTGTAGGCTACAGTGGGGCAATGCCAGAGGTTCAGTGCGTTGTCCGTCGCGTTATACCAGCGCCAGAGCTTTTGCTGATACCAAGGAGCGTTCTCGACGTCCTCCTTTTGGAAGACGCGCAGGAACTCTGGCGTCTCGCTGAAGCCGGAGCCGGGATTTGCCGCGCACCATTGATCGGCATAGTGCGTGGCGAACTGCCAGGCTGCCGCACCACCCATGCTAAAGCCGCGAATCATCACGCGATCGTTGTCGATGGGATAGAACTTCTTCGCGTGCTCCAGCGCCTCGAAGGCATCCATCTCACCCGCGAATTTGTTCGCACAGGAGAAGCGGCCATAAGGCTTCAGCACCAAGGTGTTCGCGGGTTGAATGCTGCCAGCGGTTTTGCGGTTTTGCTGGATGAACTGCAATTCTCCCACGTTCTCAAAGCGGCCATGGCACCAGATGTCCAGGCGCTTTGGACCATCGAAGCCATTCTCTGGCACCAACATGCCATACGGCTGCACCGAGCCGTCGATCTTGGATTTGTAGCCGCGCACGACTAGACCCGTTTGCCTGGTCCAGGGGGCACTGCCGTTCTTCAACTGGGTGGCACGTTCCATCGCTTCGGCGAGTTGTTCTTCCGCTGTCTTGAATTCATCGGCTTTGAAGAACTCATTGTGCCTCAGCGCCCAGTCGAGGCCCTTGTAATAGACCTCAATGTCGGGCAGCAGGTCCGCTAGCTTGGGGTTCTTGGCCTGCGCCTTGGCGGCGTCATCAATGGCGACGCGCAGTTTCTTGAGCGAGTCCGTTAGCTTGGTCCGCACATCAGCTGGCACTTCGATACCGAATGGCGGCACGGGGCGCACCTCGGTGGCGAGGTTGTCTTTCGGGCCATCGGCAAAGAGGGTAGCCGTGGCGAGGAGGAGCAGGGAGGTGATTCGGCGAGTCATGCGGAGGAACGCAAACGCTGGCCAGTGGCCAAGCTTGCGCAAGAGCGCAGTGCGAATGTTCTCCCTTATTGACTCACATCCTCTCCAGCATGACCGCGCTACCTTGGCCGCCGCCGACGCACAAGCTGACCAGAGCGCGCTTGGCGTTCGCATCACGAAGCTGGTGCAGTGCGCTGAGCACCAATCTAGCGCCCGTCGCTCCGACCGGATGACCCAAGGCAATCGCTCCGCCGCGTGCATTCAGCTTGGCGGGATCAATCTCGCCAAGGGGATCATCCAAGCCACAGCGCCGAGCACAGGCGGGGTCCTGCACGGCCTTCATCACGGCGAGCACCTGCGCGGCGAAGGCTTCGTTGATTTCGATCACATCGGCATCGCTGAGCTTCAGGTTCGTGCGACGCAGGACGGCATCCATTGCCCGCACCGGGCCGAGGCCCATGCGCTTGGGATCGCAGCCGGTGTAGGCGTAGTCAACCAAACGTCCGAGCGGTGTCCAGCCCATCTGCGCGGCCTTGGCTTCGCTGCACACGAGCAAGGCCACGGCTCCATCAGTGATCTGCGAGCTGTTGCCTGCGGTCACACTGCCGGTTTGCGTGTCGAACATGGGCGCGAGCTTGGCTAGCTTTTCCAAAGATGAGTCGTGGCGAATGCCGTTGTCTGTTGTGACGACTTCGCTGGCATAGACGGGCGTGATGCTCGAATCGGCAGCCTTGGCGGCGTTCAAATGTGAGCGCATGGCAAAGGCATCCTGCGCATCGCGGCTGATGCCGAACTCGCGAGCGAGCAACTCCGCAGTCTGGCCCATGTTCATCTCGGACACCGGATCAGTGAGGCCGAGCTTCAGACCGAGCACTGGCGCAAAGTCGGCGGGGCGAAACTGAGTCATGGCACCGACGCGCTGGCCGAGGCTTTTGGCCCGGCTCATCTGCGTGAATTTTTTTACTGCGCTGGGCGAGAAGTAGAAAGGCATCTGCGACATGCTCTCGGTGCCACCGACGATGAAGACTTCGCCATGACCAGCGCAGAGTTTGTCATGCGCAGTCGTTAGAGCTTCCATGCCGGAGGCGCAATTGCGATGGACGGTCATTGCTGGTTTGTCCTCAGGAATGCCCGCCCGCAGTGCGATGACACGAGCGATGTTCTGGGCGTAAGCAGGCTGGCCGACACAGCCCAGGATCGTTTCATCCACCACGTGTGGATCGATGCCTGTTTTCGTGAGCAACGCGCTCACAGCGATGCGGCCAAGCTCTACTGCGTCCAGTGCTGCCAGGGTCGTGCCTGCGCGGGCAAAGGGGGTGCGGACACCATCAATGATGACAAGAGTTTTCATGGAAGTGAAGTTTGGGGTGTAACGGTGAAAGTGTTTGGTGATGAGTGGTTAGTGCTTGTTCCGAAACCAATGACTCATGACTTGGCACTAACGACTGGCTCCATTGGGCTCATGGCCTTGCCTCGCCGATCCACCAGCTTCTCTTCCTTCAGCAAGCGACCAATGCCGAGCAGGTCGCGCATTTCTTCCAGGCTGTGGAAGGTCACGCTGTTGGGCGAGAGTTCGGTGACTTGATGGAAACGGTGGTCGATCATGCGTTCGATCTCGCTAGTGGTGACACCGCTTTCTGGAGCGACATGCAGGTGCAGTTCATCGACTTCCAAGGGATCATCGTTGTGCTTGCGCAGTTCGATCTGCCAAGCGGCGATGCCTTTCTGATCATCGAGCAGATGCTCCAGCATGTTGAAGTCCACCAGGGTGCCTTTGACCTTGTCGAGCGCGAGCGACTTCACATCGCTGGCTCGCGAGATGGGGCCGAGCAAGCGTGGGCCGAGGCGACCGCAGTGCGGGCACTCGTCCCAGGCAAGCCCACCTTCCGCAATGTCGCCCGTGCGGTAGCGCAGCACGACGGTGCCTCGCGAGTCGAGTGGCGTGAAGACGATCTCACCGGGCTGACCTGCCTCCACCAGCTTGCCGGTCTTGGGATTGATCAGTTCGACAATGCCCAGGTCTGGACTCAAATGATAACCGGTAGGCGTGATGCCGGTGATCGAGCAGCATTCAGGGAAGGCCATCTTCGCCTCGGTGAAGCCGTAGGTGCTGATGATGTGGACTTCGGCTCCGAGGTCGTGGCAGAGATCGCGCAGGTGCGCACGCAGCCCTTGCGCTGTCTTTTCGCCCCCGAGCACGATGCGCTTCAGGTTCGGCCAATGCTTGCCCATCTCGACCGCTTCACGCAGCAGATGATAGACGAAGGTCGGCATGCCGATCAGGATGTCGGGCTGAATCTTCTCAATGAGGTTGATGTTGCCCAGCGTCCCCAGCGTCTTGCCACCGCCACTGCTGACCATGAAGGTGCCAAAGCCGAGGCTGGCCTGATGCGCCTGCCAGAAGGCGAGGTGCGGCGCATAGGGGAACATGTTGACGTGCCGGAACTCCGGCGATGAGCGGCCACATTCCATCAGACGACGGCCTGTGATCTCCAGGTTGTGCAGGTCATGCTGCGTATAAACGAAGGGCACGGGGTCGCTGCTCCGTCCGGTAGTGCTCGTGAGGAGCACCGGGCGGAATTCCTTCTCCAGCATCGCCTTGGTGCTCGCTCGACCATGCAAGAGCGTGTGGAAGATGACGCCGGGCTCGTGCTTCAGCACCTGCTCGGTGGGTTGCAGCACGAACTCGCGCTGTTGCTCACGCGGCACCGTGAGGTCGGTCTTCGAGGTCATGGGGAACTGTGCCCAGTCATCCAGCGACCTCAGATCGTCAGGGCGGAAGTCATACTCCTCGAACAGCTTGCGGTAATGCGTGCTGAACGGGAAGACGCGGTTCTTAAGGTAGTGTTTCAGCTTCTTGTGCTGCCACTCAGTCCAGACTTCATGCGTGGACGAGTCCCAGCGCGGTGTGTGATGGAGCAGTTTCATAGTAGCCTCCTGTTGGCGTGGTTGTCTTGCGGTCGATCAAAGCCCGGATCTGCGGCAAGGCGGCGTGCGCCGCCGTGCGACCTGCCTGGATGTAGCGGTCAAAATTCTCGAAATCATACCAGCGGCCCTCCTTGAGGAAGGGATGCACGACGACCTCGGCTTTCTCGGCCTCACGGCTGGCGATTTGAATTTGAGCGGCGAGCAGAGAGCGGCGGAAAGTGTCCAGCACATGGCCGGGGGCCATCAGGTTGAACCAGTTGAACGGGTTCCAGAGCGAGGCTGGTTCCAGGGCGGTGCGGCCCGTTAGGTCGGTGGTTTCCGGCATGACATTGACCGCGATGACATGGTCGAGTGTGAAGTGCTCGCGCAGGCTGGTCACAGGCAGGGGCTCTGACGCTCCGCCGTCGGTGTAGCGATGCCCCTCAAACTCCACGGGCGTGAAGATGCCGGGAATAGCAGCGCTGGCCTGCACGGCGCGCGCGATATTGCCGCGATCAAAGATCACCGGCTTCATTTGATCTAGATCGGTGGCGACCACGATCATGGGTTTGGGCAGGTCTTCGAAGCGCAGGTTGCTCAGCGAGCGCTCCAGATGCTTGCGCATCTTGTCCCCGCGAATCAACCCCGTGAAGGGCGGGAAGACAGGGTCCAGCAGGCGCAGCAGAGTTTTGCGATCCTTGATTTCACGCGCGAGTTTCTCCAAATGGCTGCCGTTCAAGCCAGCGGCCCACAGAGAGCCGACATAAGCCCCCATGCTGGTGCCCGCGATCGCGGCGATGGGGATTTTTTCCTCTTCCAGCACCTGGATCACCCCGACATGGGCCAGCCCACGCGCGCCCCCGGAAGAGAGGCACAAGCCGATGCGCGGGGTGGGCTTGATCGTCGGGGTGCCAATGAGCTGGGTGAACCAGGCGAGGCGGGAAATAACAGCCGGGGTTTTCATGGCTGGTGGATGGGTTCACCAGCATTCGACAAGGCCCGCACAAGCCTCATTCAAAGAAATTCAAGGGATGCAGACGCATTTCGTTTGCGGCTGAATCGGGCCATCCGGCGTAGTGGGTGACAATACCGAACGGCAGAACTACAGCACCTGACTGGCGATCTCATCCCAAAGCGCATTAATGTCCTTTGGCTTGCGCGAGGGCTTGCCTGCCTTGCTGAACCAGTAATCCGCGTTCCACTGATCGCCTTCGATCACGTGCAGCAGCGCATGAATCCAGGAGCCCATCGGGGTGTGGATGTCCTGAGCGATGTTGTGCGCCTCTTCCCAATGACCTTGCTTCGCGTGCCAGAGGGATTGAGCCTCTGGAGACAGCGAAGCAGGCAAGGTATGGGCGCTGGCCAGTTCGGCAGGCGTCATGGCGATCAATCCTCCGGCATCGGGCGGCCTTTGGTCTCAGGCAGGAAGGCAAGAGCCACTAGGCCAAGCAAGAAGACCACGCTCATGTAAGAGCACGCGTTGCGGAAGGCTTCCAACTTGGCTTCCGGCGTGGTGGCACCGGCTTTCAGCGCCGCCTGCAAACTGCCAAGGGTGAAGGGACCGCTGGCGGCGATGAAGCGACCGACGTTGTAGCAGAAGCTGGTGCCGGTGCTGCGCAGGCTGGTCGGGAACAACTCAGGAAGGTAGATCGCGAAGCCTGCGAAGAGAGCGAGCTGGCAGGCACCCATGATGGCGCTCATCCAAATGTCGCCACGGCCATTGAAGAACTGGAAGTAGCCAATCGTGGCGAGCATGGCGGCGATAAAGGCGAAGGCGAAAGCCTTCTTGCGACCGAGGCTCTGGGCAAACTTGGTGAACAACAACATGCCGACGAAGGCACCGATGTTTTGCACGATGGAGTTCACACCGATCCAGTAAGTCTTTTCACCGGCGATCTTGTCAGCGGCCACGCCCTCTTCCATCAGCGAGCGCTGCATCACATCGCCCACCAACTCAGGACTGAAGAAGCCGATGCCCCACAGGCCGATCACGCCTGCAACGCACAGCATCATACCCAGCAGCGCCGGGCCACGCCAGCGCACATCGCCGAGGAGGGCGGTGTAGGAGCCAAATTTGACCCCAGCGGCCTTACCCGCAGCTCGCGCCTTGACCCATTTCTCGGGCTCCTTCAATCGCATCTGGATGAAGACGCAGAGGAAGGCTGGAGCAGCGCCGACGAGGAACATGTATTTCCAGGCCGTGCCGGGCTCGATGGCTTTGATGCCTTCCAGGTGGCCCATATACATGCTGACCAGACCGGCGGTGACGTTACCCACAGCAGAAAGCGCTTGCAGCGTGCCCAACGCTCCTGCACGAGCCGTGTCGGGAAGCGTGTCGGCGACGAGAGCGACGGCAAGGCCGAAGACACCGCCGACGCCGAGACCCGTGAGGAAGCGATAGATGGCGAAGTCAATCCAGCCTTGCGAGAAAGCCGATAGGCCGGTGCAAACGGAATAGATGAGCACCGTTAAGGTTAGCGTCTTCGCACGACCAATGCGGTCGCCCACCGAGCCAAAAATCAAACCGCCGGTGGCCCATCCCGCCACGAAGATCGACGTGGCATAGCCGCCGTATTTGATCGGATCCATGTCCGGCGGCAGCAGGGCCTTCATTGCAGAATTGCGCGCGAGCAAGAACAGTTGCTGATCCAGGCAGTCGAACAACCACGCCAGCGACGCGACGATGAAGACAAACCAGTGGTAGCTCGTGAGCTGCTTATACCAGGGGGCGTTCGGATCGATGGTGGCTGTGGCGGTGGACATGGGGGCGGATGTTGAACAGAAAGGGCAGGGCTGGCAACGCCGAATTCGGCGGGCGAGTCATTACGCTCAGGAAACCAACAGTTTCTCAGCAAGCGCGAGATCAGCCGGGTAGGTGATCTTCAAATTGGGCGTGGTGTTCTCCACCACATGCACCGGTTCGCCCAGCGATTGAACGGCGGAGACTTCATCGGTGACCAGCATCCCATTGCCCAGCACATACTCGTAGGCGTTTACCAGTAGCGTGTGGTCGAAGACCTGCGGCGTCTCCATGATCCAGGCGTTCTTGCGCTCCAGCGAGTTCACCACGCGGCCCTGGTCGTCGCAGCGCTTCATGGTTTCGGTAACCGGGCGGGCGCAAGCCACGGCGCGCTTGCTGGCGGCGGCGACCACGCATTTCGTGATTTGCTCCGGCGTGATCAAGGGACGGCCACCGTCATGAACGACAACGAGGTCATGACTTTCTGGCACGGCGCGCAGACCTTCCCACACAGAGAAGTGCCGCTCCGCCCCGCCGCTGACGACGCTCTTCAACTTGCTAAAGCGGTGGGCAAGGAGAGCCTCGCGAACCTCGTCACTGGCCACCACAACAATCTCGTCTACCGAGAGGCATTGCTCGAAGGCCATGACCGTCCTCACAATCACAGGCACGCCGCCGAGCGGGGCGAGCAGCTTGTTGAAGCCCATGCGATGGCTGCTGCCGGCGGCGACGATGATGGCGGAGGTCATTGCTACGCAAGAAAGGCAAGGCCCGCGAGTGGGCAAGCAACAATCCGCTCTTATCCTTGCCCCAGCCGTTCGCCAGCAGGCAGTTGAAAGGCGTTCTCGATCACATTGACGTGCGGTAGCTCGCCCTCGGTCAGGATCACCTCGGCAATGTCAAAGCGGAATGCCGCCACAGGCTTGGGCAACAATCGCAGCCAAGCGCGCGCCCCGCGCTGGATCAGATGCTGCTTGTCCTGGGTCACGGCATCCGCGGGGCGTCGATGGTCCACCCGCGTTCGGGTCTTCACCTCCACAAAGGTCAGCGTGTGGTGATGACGGCACACGATGTCCACTTCGCCACCCGAGGGGGCTGCGAAGTTGCGATACAGCACCTTGCGCCCATGACGGCTCAGCCAGAGGACGGCCAGCTGCTCGCCGAGATCGCCAATCTCCAGATGGTTCAGCGGCTCGTTCAGCAAGGTTCGCCGGAAGGGGCGACGCAGCGACACGGCACGCCACAGCGCCGCCCGGCGGATCAGGCTTCTCAAGGCGGCGGACGGCGGCTGCATCCGGCAAGATGCGCCTCCAGCCCGGTGCGTGCAACGTCTGTCACGAAGTTTGAATTGCCGAATCCGCGCTTGGCGTCTTCACTCACCGCGCTACACTCTTGATCACTATGGCCGAAGAAACTCTCTGGAAAGGCAGCACCTCGCAGCTTGTGCATGTTTGGACTTACCTCCTGTGGCTCGCCGTCGCGGGGGGCATCATCGTCGCTGGCATCTTTCTGCTGAACCCGCTGATCTACGCCGCACTCGTTGTGCCTTTGATTGGCATCGCCGTTCGCTACCTTGTCACACGCAGCACGGTTTACGAACTGACCTCGCAGCGGCTGCGCAAGACCAGCGGCATTTTCAACAAGAAGCTGGACGAGCTGGAGCTCTACCGTGTCAAAGACAGCACTCTGGAGCAGCCCTTGTTGCTGCGCCTGTTCGGCCTGGGCAATATCAACGTCGTGTCCTCGGACGCCACCATGCCGCTGGTGCTGATCAATGCCGTGCCCGGTGCCTATGACATGCGCGAGAAACTGCGCGTCGCCGTCGAAGCTGAGCGTGATCGCAAGCGCGTGCGCGAGGTTGACTACGCGGGCGATGGCGCGGGCGGACCGGAAGAGCATCCAGCGGCCTGACTGCTGACAGCCTGGTTGGTCGGAGCGCTGAGCTTTGCAAGACCCTGCGTCTGATGGGTGTTTAGCAAAGTGCCATGCTTCGCCTCCTGCTCTGCTTTGTCGTCTTCACATCCGCTGTCTTTGCTGCCCCGCCTGTTCAACCGGGGCAGCGCATTCTTTTCCTTGGCGATAGCATCACCCAAGGCTCGCAGTATGTGAGCTTCATTGATGCGGGCATCATCGCGGATCAGCCGGGCGTGAAATACGCTGTCCTGTGCGCAGGGCTGTCCAGCGAGACGGTCTCAGGCTTGTCCGAGCCAGGCCATGCGGGCGGCAAATTTCCACGGCCCGATTTGCATGAGCGCCTGGATCGCGCTCTGGCCAAGACGAAGCCTGATCTAGTGCTGGCTTGTTACGGCATGAATGATGGCATCTACATGCCGCTCAGCGAAGAGCGCTTCAAGGCCTTCCGCGAGGGCATGATCAAGCTGCACGACAGGGCCATCGCTGCGGGGGCGAAGATCATTCATCTCACACCTCCAGTCTTTGATCCGCTGCCCATCGCGGCGAAGGTGGATGACAGTGGCGAGCCAGGAAAAACCTTCCGCAACTACAACGACGTGCTGGGCCGCTATGCGGAGTGGTTGATCGAGCAACGGAAGAATGGCTGGGAGGTCATCGACGTGCACGGGGCCATGACGGCGGCACTGACCGCTGAGCGGGCCAAGGACTCTGCGTTCACCTATGCGAAGGACGGCATCCATCCCAATGAGGCGGGTCATCAAGTGATGGCCCAACCCGTGCTCGATGCCTGGGGCATCAAGGCCAAGGTGTCGTCTGAGCTGTTCAAGATCGTGCACCAAAAGACCAGCGTCTTGCGCGATGCGTGGCTGTCCGAGATCGGCCACAAGCGCCCTGGGGTGAAGGCCGGGCTGCCGGTGGCGGAAGCGACGATGAAGGCGGCCGAGCTGGATGCCCAGGCGCGCAAGCTGTTGAGTGAGAAGTAGCGTCCGTAAATCTCCGTTGACCTTCGACATTCGCATGGTCTTCTCAGGCGCGGATTCATCTTCTCACCTCTCCACATTTCACCTTCTTCTCTCCATGGGACTTTTCGACTCCATCGCAGGCAACGTTCTTGGCAGTGTGCTCGGCGGCAATCAAGACGGCAGCAACCCACTGGCCTCCGTCATTGGTTCGGTCATGAGCGGCAAGGCTGATCTTGGCGGCTCCATGAGCACCGTTCTCAACCAGTCTGGCGGGCTTGATGGCCTGATGCAGAAGGCCGAGCAGATGGGCCTCGGCGGCGTGGTCGGCTCGTGGATTGGCACAGGTGCCAACCAGCCGATCAGCGGCGATCAAGCGGTGTCCCTGCTCGGCCAGGACAATGTGCAGCAGATGGCGCAGAAGTTCGGAATTGATCTCGGTCAGGCAGGCCCGCTCATCGCGACGGTGCTGCCGCTCATCATCGACAAGCTCACGCCGAAAGGCACAGTGGAGCCAGGGGCCAGCCAGGGCGCAGGTCTCGAACAAGCCATCGGAGGCCTGATGAGCGGTGGTGGTCTGACCAGCATCCTCGGCAGCCTGATGGGTGGCAAGGCCTAGCCTTGTTGTGCAAAATGGTATTTGCTTGCTAGTCGGCGCGCGGGCGTGCGTAATGTCCGCCCGCCATGACACGACTGCTCACCCTCGCCCTGCTTTTCTCCGCCGCTTCGGCCCACGCCGAACTGCATTGGATCTGGACCACCAAACCCGCGAAGGACAAGGAGCAGGCCAGCTTCCGCAAGACATTCACCGTGCCTGACGGGCTGAAGTCAGCGGCGCTGGAGTTCACCTGCGACAATGGCGCGAAGCTCCTGATTAACGGCAAGCCAGCTGGTGTTAACCCTGACTGGCAGGTGCCCACAAAGGCCGAGGTGGCCAAGTTCTTGAAAACCGGTGAGAACCAGATCCTGGTCAATGCGGGCAACAGCGGCAGCGCGGCGGGCTTGATCGTGAAGCTCACGCTGAAGACCGCTAAGGGCGACACCGTGGTGGAAAGCGATACCTCGTGGGAAGCCAGCCAAACCGGCAGCGATGCCTGGAAACCAGCGATCTCGGTCGGCACGTATGGCAGCGGTCCCTGGGGCAAGGCGCTGGATGGCAAGGCCGCGAAGCGCGGCAACCCCGGTGTTGCCATCGACGCCAAGGACATCGTCACGCTACCCGGTTTCAAAGCTGAGCAGCTCTATGTGGTGCCCAAGGAAGAGCAGGGCTCGTGGGTGGCGCTGACCGTTGATCCGAAAGGCCGGCTCATTGCCTGCGATCAATACGGCGGTCTCTATCGCGTGAATGTGCAAGGCAAGGCACAGGTGGAGAAGCTGCCGCTGCAAATCGCTGGCGCGCACGGTCTGCTCTGGGCCTTCGATTCGCTCTACTTCATGAAGAATGAAGAAGCCGGGGATCATGGTCTGTATCGCATCACAGACAGCAATGGCGATGGCGAATTGGATGCCATCAAACTGCTGCGCAAGATCAATGGCGGCGGCGAGCACGGCTCCCACAGTCTGGCGCTCAGCCCTGATGGCAACAGCATCTACTTCTGCAACGGCAACCACACCAAGCTGCCCGACAGCATGGAACTGAGCCGCGCACCGCAGGCCTGGGGCGAGGACCACATCGTCGAACGCATGTGGGATGCGAATGGCCACGCGCGCGGCACCCTGGCCCCTGGCGGTTACATTGGCAAAACCGACCCGGAAGGGAAGCAAGTCGAGCTGTTCTGCTACGGCTTCCGCAACCAGTTCGACATCGCCTTCAACGACCTGGGGGACTTGTTCACCTATGACTCCGACATGGAGTGGGACATCGGCTCCCCTTGGTATTGCCCCACGCGTGTGAATCACTGTATCAGCGGCGCGGACTACGGCTGGCGCAGCGGCAGTGGGCGGTGGCCGAACTACTACACGGACAGCCTGCCGACCACGGTCGACATCGGCCCTGGCAGTCCGACCGGCGTGGTCGCTGGCACGGGGGCGAAATTCCCGGCCAAGTATCAGCGCGCGCTCTTCATCAACGACTGGACCTATGGCACCATGTATGCCATTCACCTGACGCCCGATGGCGCTAGCTACAAGGCCGAGAAGGAAGAGTTTGTCAGTGGCAAGCCGCTGCCTCTGACCGATGTCGTCATCCATCCCGATGGTGCGATGTATTTTGCCGTGGGCGGACGTCGCACGCAGAGCGCGCTGTATCGCTTGACCTACACCGGCAAGGAAAGCACCGCGCCTGCACCGGCCCGCGAATTGACCGCCGAGATGAAGCAGCGCCGCGAGTTGGAGAAGCTGCATGATCACGGCACCGGCCCCGAGGCCATCGACA
>Ga0164295_10003847_pt1 | contig 11968 bp, 14 predicted proteins | sample GEODES006metaG_FD_111798 | JGI IMG/M metagenome (GOLD analysis project Ga0164295, IMG submission 111798) | Oligotrophic lake water microbial communities from Sparkling Lake, Wisconsin, USA - GEODES006 metaG | ecosystem: Environmental > Aquatic > Freshwater > Lake | place: USA: Sparkling Lake...
AAAAGTGTCAGCCGTACGAGCCGTAAGAAACTTACTACGCGTAGACAATGCACCGGGAACAGCTATCAAATCAGGATTGATAGATCCATCAACTAGTGCGTTGATAATCTGTATAGGCTGTATCCAGTTAGCCGTAGTAGGTCCGAACACGCCAGCAAAACGAAGCTCACCGGGAGGAATTCCCGTCGTGATAAGAGATCCTACGGGAATAGATCCAACCGTTACAAGACTTGCCAACGAGACAAACTCAAACGCAGTTGCCGTAGCATTAACGCGGATAAGTTGCAGAGCTGCGCCGCCGCTTGTAGATAGCTTAGGAATCGTTACGGCTCCGTTAGCAATCATCGCAGTCGTGATTGCCCCATTACCGATGATGTTGTTGACATTGATCCAACCCGGCGACGTTCCTTCTTTATAGACGTTGACGGTCGGAATATTAGGATTCGTCAGATTAAGCCAAACGCAAGTCTTCCTCCACGCATTCGACCCCGTCACGTCGGGCGCAGTGGTGTCAAACAAAATCATACCATACGTCGACGACGGAATGGCTTGACGAATGAGTTGCAGCAGCACGCTAGCGTATCCGCCAAACGTAGCCGTCGGGTTAATACCCTCAATAAAAGGATTAGTATTTAGTGCCATAAAGTAAAAAAGGGTTACCCCTCAGACGAGAGATAACCCTTAGGGTTGATTTGGATTTTTTGTTAATCCACAGGACACACGTAGAAATTATCTATTGGATATACTGACGGATATGGATTCGGGAGTATTCCAATTTGACAAATACCATTCGCAAGCGCGGTACCAATCTCGTCACAACAGTCATCTGGCTTCTCTAAGATGTCTGTCAGAAGCTCAAACTGTTCGGAGAAAGCCCTCGTTGCAAAAGAAGTGGTCCAGTATTCAAACTGTGCACCTTCGCCGGGGATAATTTCGCCGTTGTATAGCGGATAGCTCAAGAGTTCGTAGCCGTTAGACCAAAGCTTATAACGCTTTACGAAACCCTGTGACACCCACTTGATCGCCATAACGTACGTCGGAACATTGATGTCCTGACCGAGCCTAATGCAGAAGTTCTGATTAGGTATGCTGATATTCTGAATCGCAAAGATGCGAGACGCGCCCGCCCAAGCTTCTAGGTTTTGCGTAAACCCAGCCACCGTAAGACTTTTGTACACCAACCTGTTCAAAATGACAGGCTTCGCACTCTTTGCGGGTTCAAGCACTGCGGGTTTAAAGTCCCAGCTGCGAGGTGCGGCTGGAGGTGTAGGTAGCGCAATGACGCGAATGTCTGTGATAGGAGGCACAGGGCCGCCGGGAGCACCGTTGGCGTAAGATCCAGATGCTGGCCAATATCCGCCATTGTTGTACACAATATCATTCCCGTTAGAGTTTGTTATCGTGTTGCCTTGAAGATTGATGTTCTTAAAGCCGGGAATAAGTCCAGGATTATAGAGATCAGTCACGTCTCGGTCGTACTGATAGAGGAAAAACAACGCAGTGAGCGGCGGCAGATTGAAGTTGTAGTACCAACTATTCGGCCCCGCAAGACCGACCGTGTTGTTCTCAATCGTCACGTCTACGAAAGACGCAATCAACGGCGCATAAGACGGAAGGCCTGTCATGCGCGGCCAATTTTGCACGACGAAAGAGATAAACTGCGGACAGAGTGTCGCGCTGTTGTCTTTGATTACAAGGTTAAAGTTCTTGTAGCTGTCAACGTAGATGTGCTGACCTTGATAGTTTGTGAATGTGTTGTTGCGAACAACGCATCCGCGCGTGGCCACGGGCGAAATGCCGTGTAGCGGAGATCGCTGATTGGTGTTGAAGAGGTTGTTGGTAAAGTCACAGCCTTCTATGACACAACCGACAGCATACTTACCTGTCGCCCCATTGCCGCCAATGGCGATCGAGGTGTTAGCTTCGATGTAGGTAGCGACGGTGCGACTGTTTGCGCCGGGCGTATTGAAAGAGCAATTACGCACGATCGCACCCTGTGAATTGTCGGCGGCCGTCGTGGGCAGATAGCTCTGTAGCGCAAAGGCCTCAGCGTTTGCAACGCCCACACCAAAGCCTTTGAACTCGCAATTCTCGATTACGTTATTCGAACCGATCAAGCGAACGCCACCGACGCTCTTAAAATAAGGATTGATAGGATCCCAATTCTCATCATAGTTTCCGTCGAAGGTGATTCCGCTAATAACACAATCACCTGCATCAAAAGACTGATCGTCTCCGATGTAGCTGTAGGTGTTGACGAGGAATATGTTGAAGCCATAAGGCAACACGCTATGAGTTCCCGTTGACGCGGCGAACTTAATGATCGTCTTGCCTTTGCCTTTTCCGATAAGTTTAATCCCGCGCAGATACTTTGCAGGATAACCCCAATAAATCGACGCGTCAAGGGGATTAGTTATCCCAATGCCGCCGATGATGTATGTGCCTTCGTCGAACTCTACAACCCCAGTCTCTTGGAGACATAAGTTGATAGCTCGGGCACAGTTTGTAGAGCCATCAGCGATAGCTCCATAATCACTTGCTTTTGCCATAAATTAAAGATTGAAAGCTTTCTTTACTGACACAGTCATTTGATCGAGCGTAAAGTTTCGCGCCCGAATGAAAGCCCCAGTAGCTTTCTCCATGACCTCTTGTTTATTGTAATAAGCATTACGCATAGCGTACGCAAGATCATTAACATTTATTTTGCCTATCTGTCCACTGTTTGAATAAAAGCCCTCAGGAGCATTTACCATTTCAACAGGCAGAAGCCACGAACAAGTGTTATTGAGGAATTCAGTAGGGCCTCCGAACGCCGGACATATCACAGGTCGCCCGTGCGCGATTGCATCTTGATGCGGATAACCCCAGCCTTCAGCTCCACAGGCGGACACGAAGACGTGATTATACCTATGCAAATCATTAATGTCTTCGAGAAGTTTGTTAATGACTGTAACTCTTGAATCAAATATAACTAAAGGCGCACAGTCTGGTCCTTGCTTAATAAGAAGCTGCACATCTTTTTCTAAAGGAAAAGCTCGCGTAAAAGCTGTGACAAGATCTTGTGCACGTTTTCTCTCCGCATATCCAAGATCTTGATAGATTGTGTAAAACTTAAATGTCTTAAAAGAAGGCAGCGGCGATGGAGTTTTTTCTGTTGCAAGATGTATGATCTCTGATTGTATATTTGCATCTAACAAACTATCCTGCGTCATCTTGCAGGTCACGATAATCTTTTTATGATTATGTTCGTGTAGGTTTTCTATATCCGCAGGCTTGAGTTTAGTGGTCTCCCAAAACAAACAAAGCACTTTAGATTGCACGCGAACTTGAGGACCGTACACAGCAAGGTCATATTCTTTTGACGGGTCATTAGACACCTCTACAGAATGACCAAGCCGCCTAAAACATTCTGCAAAAGAATGCGTTACGCGGCTGAAAGAGTTGATGGCGTTAAGCGTCTCAGTATAAATGAGCATGAGCAGGATGTTTTAACTGAAGATAAGCTTTATCTGCGTTAAAATAATAACCATGCTTAGCTTTATGCAAGTCTGTATTACGTTTTAACGTAGCAGATCCTTCATGATATACTGAAGGAGTCACGATAGCAAACTGATGATTACCTGCAGCTTTCTGACGAATTTCAAAATCTACGTCACCCCAATAAAGTGTGAATACAACATCATGTCCACCAACTTCCCAGTATCTTTTAGTATTTACTAAAATATAAACTTGTGCACAGTATTCAGGTATGGTGGGATGATGAGACATGATAACGTATATGTTATCAGGTACAGTCTTTGTCGCATCTACAAGTTTACGGAGGTCTTCTGTCGAGATAGCGCAGTCATCGTGGCAATGTCCAACCCATTCTTCACCTTCTTCACGCGCCTTGTGCATCATAGCACGCATAGATTGCGCCCAAGTAAGATGCAATTCGGGCATTAAAAAAACTTCGCAAGGTCTGCAAAGTTTTGTGGGATCTATAGTTTCTTTAGGCCAAATGCGCACATGAATATCCAGAGGGATATTTTCTATGGCTTTGTTAAGAAGCTCTGTATTATGTAGTTTTGTGAATATGTTAAAAGTCACACCGCCAGAGAGCATTGAGAGGGCCAGAACTACCAAGCCTTACAACTCCAATACTTTGCACTTAGTTTTGTCCCAGGCTCTGCGCAGTTATGTCGCGCACGGAAAGAAGCTTTGCGCTCTGGGATGTGTTTTTTGATGCTCATGTTAGGATCGCCGAAGCGTACGAGCTTTACGACGTTTCCTTCTTTCGCCAACACAGCAGACTTCTTTGACGCGCCCGGCGTTGACTTGGGTTTATTATAACCAGAGAATTTCTCGCCACGATATTCCATAATTATTCTTTGGGTAGGGCATACCAGCCCTCAGGAATTGTTATCTTGTTTTGTGATCGGACTTGGTGGCCGCTTGAATCTAAAACCCACACGCGGGCTTTTGTCGACTCTGCTAAGCGCACTGGCTGCCCGTTCGGCACGTAGATTACTCTCGACGAGCAACTCGCGCTCACGAGCGTCAATGCGAGCGAGCAGATTCTGCTTAAGCTTGTCATCTTTTTGTGCATCTTGTGAGGTGAGATCTTTCTGCGACAGTTCATAGAACCATCGCAGAAGTTTCATGACGAGATCTGAAAGAAAGCTCATTCTTTCGTGGACGCATCCTTTGCGAGAATCAAACCAATGCCCGCGCTGATAGCGGTCACGGTCGAAGTGATGTCAAAAGTCGTAGAGGGATCGCCATCAAAGGCAGCTTTCAAGGCGGCTCCAACGGCCACGAGAATAGCTCCGATGCCTGCGATAGTAGTTTTGCGATTATTCATTTGAATTCTTTTCGTTACTGAGATGTGTGTCGAGGTATGCACGAACTGCCGTAAGACCGCTAATTAGCGAACCAAATGCAAGCGCGATTACTTCATACCAGTTCTTTGGCCCATCTTGCGAGGCCCATTCTACAAAAGACGCAGCCATTGGAGTCAATGCTGCGATTGAGAAATAAAGGGCACCCCGAAGATGCCCATTATTTTGAAAGAATTTACCAAGAAATTCTATAAGTGTTTTCATTTCTTACTACGAATAACACGATAAAGAATAATCCCAGAAGTTATGGCTGCAAAGATGGCCGCCAGAGGCGACGCTATCTCTCCGAGAAGTTGCAGATGATTTATGATGGCGCCAACTATTCCGACTGTGGCACCTACTGATGCTTCTGTGTTGTTTGTGTTATTCATCAGAAAAAGTAAAAGGGGCTAGATACCTTAAATACCTAGCCCCTTTGTTTTACTTCTCCAGAGAAAGCTCGGGCTGTTGGGTCGCTTGAGCGGCTTCCATGATCTTGTCAAAGATCGGCAGTCCGACTTTAGCGTTAGCGATACCGCCAGCTTTAATGGCAATGTCGATCAGTTGCAGCACGCCGTTAGCTTCTTCAGGAGTCAGTTCGAATTTAATCATATGGGGATGTGTTTGTTGTTTAGCCGAGGATTGTGTTAGTCATACCATCGACGCTCGGCGGAACATCGCTGGTAGGAAGAATGAGGGGATCGACGATTTGTTCGTCGCGTAGTTTTGGGAGTGGCTTAGAAAGATCTCCAGAGGAGACTCCTTCACTCGCCGCCCACGGCAACGGCGGACTCACCACCGGAGGATTGATCTGGTCGTTGATCTGCTGCGTCACGTTCGCCTCGATGGCCGCTTGATCGACTCCATTGGTGTAGCACCAACCAAGCACCTGCGATTGCGTCAGGTCGGGGTAAGGCGTGAACTCACCACTCGGCGGCTGGAACGAGCAAGAGCCGTAGCAGGTGCCGCTGTATTGATCCTGAGTGCCGTTGCAACGCCAGTCGGCGGTGATTACGACATTCGTTTCAGAGCCTTCGGTGGGTTTGACGAGAAGGCGTTCAATGATCCAGAGGATGGTAGGCATAGTCGTTTAGATTAAGCGGCTGCGATTGTGGTGATGGTGCCAGAGCTTCCACGGAACTTCAGCGCACCGGACTCGACGTAGAGCTGGCCCATGCCAGTGGGTGAAGTAGTGGGAGCGGTAGCGTTTGCAAGACCAAGAACCTTAGCGGCAGAGGTTCCGAATGTCGTAACCCCCACGCCAACGTTGCCGCCACCTTCGCACATGGTAATGTTGTTACCAGCGCGATTGATTGAAAGCGGCTTGTTATACGCTTGAATGTCGCACTGAGTGGCATCGGTATTCATTCCAAGAATACCAGCACCACCAGCGGTTCCTTGAATCGAGAATCGACCAAAACTACTCGGCACAACCCCCACGCCCAACCCCGTAGAGTTGAGGGTCATGGCGGTGCCAGCGACTCCGCCTACGTTTTTCCAAGTTGAAATGCCGGTTGCGTCTATTCCGTAATGGACATTTGTCGCAGCAGTTCCGTTATTGCCGCTGAACTCAAGTCCAGTAACACCTGTTAAATGACCTATCCGCGCTTGAGTAGTTCCACCTTCTTGAAAGTAGATTAGCGCACCATTTGAATTGGCGGAATCAATAACCAGATTAGGGTAGTTATTAGAGCTAACACGAATACCTCCGACAGCAGCTCCAACAATATCCAAGCTGTAACCAGAACCGGGTGTCGCGGTACCAATACCCACCCGATTGTTCGTCGAATCAACCTTCAGCGTCGAGGTGTCCACCGTCAGATCGCCGGTGATGGTGGCGTTTCCTGTTGCTCGTTCCACTTTAAACTGTGGAGTAATCGTCGAACCAACGTAGAAATCGCCAGTAGAACTGCAAACAATTGCATCGCCACTAGTAGTTATACGAGCAGTCGAAATTGTGTCGGTAATTTTATTGAACGTCAGACCGGCATCGCCCCGCAAAGTACCGTCATCATTAAAAATGATTTGATTGTTTGCACTATTGCCCGTCGTAGACGAGCCGATGTTAGTCTCTAAAACAGAGACTTGATCTATGATTCGCTCAATAGCTTTCCGAAGAAGCCAGGCTGAGTCGCCTTTTGGTAGAGTAGATAGAGAAGACATATCATCAAACTTTAGCTGTCCGATTGCCAATCATAGATTGGGTTGCTTTTTATGCTCCTTAAAGAACAAAAAGCAACCCACTCTTTCGAGTGGGCTGGTTGTCTTACTGAATGCCGAGCGGCTGAATGTTGGCGTTATAAGAGCCAGCGCCAGTCGCACTAAACTGCAGACCAAAGGTCGTACCGGCAGGATAGTTCGGCGTGAAGGTAACGGTGCCGCTAGCGGGCAACCGGAACGTAAACACACGACGAGCCTGATTGGTCGCGGCCGGAATGGTGGTGTTAACGGTAGCCAACACGGTGTTAGTATAGCTCTGCACCACACCAGTGAAGTTGGTGAAGGTCATCACTACGTTCGTGGTGTACTGAGTAACGCCAGTGTAAGCAGCGTAAACACGATTAGTGCTGGTCGTAGATTCATTGTCATAGACAACGACAGTGTTTGCAGCAGCGCTCGTATCAGTCAACTGGAGGTTGCTGAGCGACACGCCATTTGTAGCCAATGAGGTGATACCGGACGCGAACGTACCGGAGACGACTTCCGCGACCAGCAAACTAGCCATCGCGAGGAACGTACCTAGATATTTGAACAGATTCTTCATTGTTATAGAGTGTTAAATGTTATTGTTTAAATTACACAAACAGCGACGGAGCGATCTGGCGGCGATAGAGGATAGGAATGATGTTACGAGAAGTGTTGCCAATGATACCGAGCACAGTGTCGGAAATCAGCTGCAAGAACTCACCGTACTTGTTGGTATCGAGGTTGTTCGATCCGTAGTTGACCAGCACGTTGTCGGTCAAGCGAACTTCGCCATTCCAAGTAAGCTGATTGAAACGCTTGCCGTTGATAGCAGCGCCAGTGAACTCGCTGGGCGGCGGTCCCACGTCGATCTGCTCGTAGGCGTTATAACCAATCAAGAACGCAACGCCGATAGCTGCGCGAGCGTAGGCAGGATTGATCACAGTCTGACGAGTCGCATTCGGGGTCGAATAGCCGCTGTCAGGCAGCAACAATTCGATCTCGGGCGCGGGCATGGTGCCGTCCTCAGCAAAACGCAGAGGATAGAACTCTTCGCGGAATATGATGTTCGGCCCGATAGCACCTTGGAAGGAGCTATTCAGGAGGTTCATCGCCAACGGACGAGTGTTCAACACGTGAGCGTCAAACGCAAGACCTTCATAGATCTCAGATCCGCCGCAAAGAACGTACTTGCCCTTCGACATTTCGTTGTCAGCGGGAGCACCATTCTGCATTCCGTCCATCGGAGGAATCATCAGGTAGTTCTTCGCGTAGGAAGCAACAGCCTGAATCTGTCGATAAGACAAGAAACCATTGTCGTCGGAGCCGATCTTAGCAGCCTGAGCAGCAATGTAAGCAGTGTCCTTGATCGCGCTAGTGTCGGTCGGCAGAGCCGCCGGAGCGTTGATCAAAGGCAATTCGCCAACAGTGGTGTTACCAACGACATAAACGAACGGCGAGTTCTGGAACACGTTGTCACGCGTGAAGAAGTCGTAGCCGACAGCGATCTGCTTCGAGAGATCTTCAGCGGCAAACTTCAACTGCTTCGTGCGGAAGTCACGGAACGAAGGCAGGAAGTTGAACTGAGGAGACTCGAAGTTATGACGCTTGACGCGGCTCTGGTTAGTGCGCTCCCAAGTGCTCGCCACGGTCTTGAGCGGCAACTCGGTGATGTTCTTCGGGCGATGAACCTGCGTGACGATCGGAGAGTTTTCCGCGATCACACCCTGCAGGATGTCACCCATGTTCTGTTTCCACTTGATCTTGGGAAACATATCCTTCCAGCGCGACCACATCTGCATCTTCTTGGTCTGCTGCATAGCCATCCAGATCGGAAGGCGATTGTAGTTGGCGATGTCTTGCTGATTCCAAAGGCCACTTGAGCGTGGCAAATCCCATGTTGCTGGCATTGTTATACTTTCGTTTTGTTTGATTTATCAAGGCAACAAAAAAGCCCTGATATCTCAAACGGTTATTGGTTAGGTCTGTCCTAGCCGTAACCGCATAGATAGCAGAGCTTCTAGCGGAATCTCACTGGGAGATTCGGTCTGACAATCGTTGCGTTGCTAACGATATGCCAGTGTGTTAAAGACTAGTCGTCTCCGAACATATCCCCTTCTTTGAGCGGGATATCATCGCCGCCTGTGGATCTTCCCATTGGGCCTGCGCTCGGGAGCGGAATCTTGCCGGGCTTCTGCTTCTGCTGTGCGATATAGCTCTGGAACGACTTAGCCATACGCAGGTTGCCGATCATTGCATAGTGTGCGATCTTGCGAGCATCCTCTGCGGTCACGCTATCGGGTATGATCTTCTCAAGCAGCGGCGCATAGTTCTTCTCTTCGGGCGTGAGTTTGTCGGGATCAATGTCCTTAAAGATCTTCTTGTAGGTGCTGTTAATAAACTCACGCTCTTCTGCGATCTTTGCCTTATAGCGATCGGGGAATGTCTTAAAGCCTGTAAAAGACTTCTCGTAGTTTGTCTGCGCTCTGCGATATGCTTCAGACAGTTCAAACTCGACCGCAGGATCGTGTCCGTTGCGAGAAGGCTCTACGGTCTTAAACACTGGCTCGCCCTGAGCATCATAGCCCGTCAGAAGATCAAAGGCTTTGTTTTGCTTGATCGCGATCAAAGCATTCTTCAGCGAGCCTACTTCAAAGCGATCTGTCTCAAGATCGTTCTGAATCTGTGTGTATTGCTTGTCTAGCTTGTAGGCTTCGGGATGCTGGGTATAGTGCTTGGGAATCTCAGCTTGTTTCTTAAAGGCTTCGTACCATTTAGGAAGCTGATCGCGTACGGCGTTATAGGTCTGGTTAGGGAGTTTCTTCAGCACCGAGACAACTTCATCGGGCAGGTTATTGTAGTCGCGACCTTGTTGCGTCGTGGGTTCGGCCTTGGCTTCAGGAGGAGTTGTTGTGTCTTTGGGCTTGGTAGACTTGATGGTCTCAGAGACATCCTTAGGAAGATCGAAAGGATCTTGCTCTTCTGCGGGCTCGGTGGTTTCTTCTGCTTTGTTTTCTGTAGTAGCTTCAGGTTTTGGCAGAAGCTTATTGACATCAAATGATGTTGAGTCTTCGCCATCAAAATCAAGCGAGATGGCTTGATCGGGCAGAGATGTTGAGGCTTTAGGAGGCAGCGGTGCGCTTGAGGGTCCGCTGTTGATGTTGATGGGCGTACTCGATGCCGCTACTGGCGTCGACGTGTTGACTGGGGATGTGATGTCCATAGGATTTATTGTTGTAACTCTGCGATGTGTTGTTTAATGTCTTCGAGTGTTTTGGCCCGAAGGAGATCTTCTTGAGTTGAGAGACTGCCACAGGCTTTAGCCATGGCACTCTTGAGTCGTCTGTCTTGTTCTTCGTTCAGCCACGCGAGGAAATATAGAGTCTCCACGCTGTTAGCCCAACGAATCCAACTACCCTTGCTTGGTTCCATTTTGTGGCGGAGGTTGTTGAGCCATGCGTTGTTCGACGGCTTGTTGGAGTTGCTGCAGTGACTCGGCTTCTGGCTGGAACTCAGGCTTGAGCTGGCCTGTCGCTTCGTCAGTTACGGTGGCCTGAAGAGCTTGAGCAAGGCCTTGGATAAGTTGCATATCGTTGCCTTGATTCATGACCTTCGACCACTGATCGTACTTCTCTGGATAACGCAAGCGAATGTATTCCTTCAGCATCTCTTGACCGATCGGTTGCCCTTGGAACAAAGGCATGTCTTGCTGGAGGTTAGAGATGCGCTGTTGCTTCTCTACGAAGTCAATGTCACCGGCGGGCTTTACTTCAAAGCTCACGCTAAGAAGAGCTTCCTTTTCGACCGGGTCAGAGATCTCTATGAGAAACTTGATCGAGCCTTTCTTTGCTGCGCTTTGGACCACAGGCCACGCCATCGTGAGTGCATCACGCAGGAAGATGCTGAACACTAATGCATCTGTGCCTGTGAGCATACTCTGTTGCTGCTGAGCCGCATCAATCTCAGTCGCAGTTTTGCGAGAATCTTTGCGATTATTGACAGCCCAAGCGACCTGATTGGTCTCCATTGCGTTCTGCTGCACAATGGTCTCAATCCCCTTGAAGATCATAGGGTCGGGCCACGGTGACGTGAAGGCTCGCATTGGAGTCTTCCAGATCGCATTGTTCTTGATCTTGAATTGAAGCTGCGCGGGTGCTGCTCCGTCAAGATTCGTACCGTCAGGCGACCACATTGTGTTGGCTGCTTGAGTACATCCGTTGACCGCCGCAGTCATCAGCGTCGTGGCAGCTTCTTGTTTGTGATAGTCGTTGAGCGCACGACCTTCTACTTCATCGTGTTTGCGATTCTCGATGATCTGGTTGTGCTTGCACGCTATTGGGTAATAGGTGAGATGCACGGGCTTACTAACGTAGGTCGGCTCAGTCATCATCGCAGTCGGGTCGATGTTGACTTCAGGCACTTTCTCTTCGATCCCGTTGCTAAACGGCAAAGGCTGCTTGAGCCATTGTCTTGAATCCTTATAGTACCAGCCGCGATAGACAAAGCCGTTGACCTTTACGAAAGTCTCATAGATCACTAAGTCGTCGCCCACGTTGTTGACTTCAGTCGTCAGCAAACGCTTAGTGATTGCACTGTATGCATCACTGTTCTTGTCAAAGTTTTCAAACGAATCCCAGTGATAGAAACTCACAGCCGTTATGACGTGCTTAACGAGAATCGCCGGGCTATCTTGAATAGACTTCAAGCGACGATCATAGACGATGTCGTTGAACGCGATTGTCTCCATCGCTACACCGCCAAGCTTAGTGTTGTCGGACTTAACCATCATGTAGCCGAGACCGTTAAGCTCAGCCCCGTCGAGCACCTCAATGAAGGGAACTTCCCAGCCGGGATATTGAAGCACACGTGTAAACTCTGCATCGAGATACGCGTTGTCGCCGGGCACAAACGTAGCCATCCGTGGG
>Ga0164295_10003848_pt1 | contig 11967 bp, 24 predicted proteins | sample GEODES006metaG_FD_111798 | JGI IMG/M metagenome (GOLD analysis project Ga0164295, IMG submission 111798) | Oligotrophic lake water microbial communities from Sparkling Lake, Wisconsin, USA - GEODES006 metaG | ecosystem: Environmental > Aquatic > Freshwater > Lake | place: USA: Sparkling Lake...
ATTTTATCCCTCCATTGCTTGGATAATGTACTTGCCATACCGCTCGTGGAAGCGGTCAAAGTTCTTGAGTTTAGAAGCATCGAACGGCAACTGATATTGAGTAAGAGCCACTTTGGCACCCATTACAACCAACTCGGTTGGGAAATTGTCCATCATAAAGCCAAAGAAGCAGTCTGCCATTGAATCCCAATTCTTAGACTTTTTGCGATCTGCTTCTTGAAGTTCGTAGCAAAGGCTAATAGTCAAAGAATACATTGCAGAGATTTCTTTGATGGCAAAGTCTTTGACCTTACCATGAAGAATTTCTGTTGGGTCAGGCATCTGCTTGGCTACCTTACGATGAGCCATAAACTTGACTGCCAGGCCTTCGCCAACTGCACCTGCAACCAAATCAGTTAGGGTGTTTTCGCTAATGTCATCGTCTTCAAGAAGTTCGCTGACAAAACTCCAAGAGCGAGGAGTAGCAAAACTACGGCTAAGGCTCTTTGGATCAAAATCGTAGAGGTCCTGTTTGGCAAATCCCACATAGCCTACCACCTGCTCATGGATGCGATTTTTCACGGCCCATTGTTGCCAATCTTCATAATCAACTCGCAGTTCCAAATGGATAAAGCGATTGGCCAACGGAGCAGGCATACGATAAGTAACGCCTTTATCACCATCACGGTTACCTGCTGCCACAATGCTGACACCTTTGGGCAATTGATAAGTACCAACGCGGCGGTTCAGTACCAATTGAAATGCTGCCGCCTGGGTAGCTGGTGCCGCACTGTTCAGCTCGTCGAGAAACAGGATAGCGGTACTGTCTGGATCAGTAGGCAATTCTGCAGGAGGTGCCCAAGTCATAGTCTTACTGTCGGAATTGTAGTAGGGAATACCTTTGATATCGGTGGGTTCCCAAAGGCTCAATCGAACGTCAATGACCTCGCGATCTTGTTCGTCTCCGATCTGTTTAACAGTGTCACTCTTACCAATGCCCGGAGGACCCCACAGGAATATAGGACGGTTTTTCTTCATGGCCTTACGAATAGCGGCTTTGGCTTCGTTGGGGCTAACGGTGCGATTTGCGGAAATTTTGTCACTCATTTTTGAATCTCTTTAAGGTTGATACAAACTCGTCTAACGTGTTGCTATTATAAGGCAACCTAGACAATGTGTCAAGCGGTGTTGAGAGTCTTGTTTCTTGCGTGGGCTTTACGCCACAAATTGAGGTTCCCGGAAAACATCAACAGTTGAACAACTGTTTTCTCTCCAAAGGCCCACATCATCTTATTGGTTATGTAAAATGGGCAGTCAATGGTTCGGTCTATCCAGATGATCATACCGTTGTCCAAGGGAGTTGTTAGGAGAGGTTCAAACTTGATTTGGTAGCAGGCAAGATCTGCTTTTTGAAGGGCTTCGAGCCCTTTTTCTGTTAGCCTAAGCCCGCCTTTGTTTTTGTATCTGGGATTCTGCCACCAAGTATGAGTGTATTGTTTGATTTTTTTATCAGTTATTTCCAACCCTAAGGCTGTCATCACATATTTGGTAATTTCAAGTTTTTGATTCATCAATGAATTTTACACCTGTTGTCAATTTATATACAGAGAAATCATTGGTGTTGAATTGTTTGTTGAGCTTTTCTGCAAGATTAAATGCATGTCCTGCATTGCTAAAACTGACTTTTTTATATTTAGGTCCAAGTCGTTCCGCCACTATACTTGTAGTTTTTAAATTAACTGGTTTATCTTTATAAAATACTGCCCAAATTGCATCAGCCTCTAAAACCTGATCAGTCTTGTAGGTTTTTTTATTTGTTTGTTCTAACAGTACAGTTGGTTTAGGCCTTGACATATACGCATTCTCCAAAAATGCGTATATATTTATTGGATTCAATAGAATTTACCACCATCCATTTTTATTTCAACTTTTGAATTTTGATTGGATGCCGTAGTTTGATCTAATTGACCGCTTAATCTAGTCATTACACTGGCTAGACTACTATGCAGATCTGCGACCTCTTTTATGGAGAGATTTAGAGATTTTTGATTGGTTTTTATGGCAATTCTGGCCTTTTCTAAGAAGTCTTCGATGGGAAAAACGTTTAAATGTTTCATATTTTATTTAAGTTAGATAATACCAATTTCATTTCTTTTTCAGTCTTATATGGCCCGTGATATTCATATCTTTCTAAGGTAATCAGTTTAGGGCAAAAACTTTTGACCCACCCCTTTCTAAATTTAATGATATAATATCCTGCACAGAATTGACTTTTGCTCTTGTTGCTTTTGGCAAATATAGGCAGCTTTTTCTGTATGTTAAAAACAGATCCGTAGGGTTTTGCATTACAAGGATAATCGTAAATTTTGTAAGGCTGAGGTTGAATTTCAATTTGAGACTTTGTGATTTTTTCTGGTAAAACAATCCCTAATTCACTCAAATTTTTAAAATTATACTGTTTTCCTTTTTGCAAAAATGCATAGCCTTTTTTAATTTTGGCAACAGATCCTATTTTTCCATCAGCCCCTTCAATGATCCATTCTTTGTTTGGGATTAATGTTTTTGTTGAAACGATATTCATGTTATGTACCTTGCATTTAGTGGATCGGCATAGCTTTGTACCTGCTCGCTTACTTTGACCAAATCATATTCTGCACAAAATTTCAAAAGCCTAACGCCGACCTGTGGAATACTTTTGGCCATGTCGATATGATCTTTAATTGTTTTGACAATAATTTCTTTTATTTCTGGAGGTTGTGCTGTAAGGTCACATAGTTTGATATTTCGATAATAATCATCAAGCACACGATGTTCTACCCCTTCGTGATCTACCCATCGTTGAAGCATCATGTTATTCCAGTTGTATCCTTTGTTGTTTCTGTCAGCATAGGCTTCTCTCAGCCCAATTTTATTTTTGGTACCTTTTTCTCTAACCCCAGGATAGGCACTGAAGATGTTGTCGCTAGTATCGCCCCGCATGCATTTTTCAAATAGCAGCCATTCTGGATCAGGTGCAGACTTGACTTCTTTGGTTTTTTTATCAATGACCGGTTTTCCCTTGTCGTCAAAGTATCCTTCGTGAGTAGTGGTAATGCCCATTACTCCATTATACTGCCGAACCTTAGGAGAAATCAATTGAGCAAAGTCCCCGTCAGTGGAAATTATTACATGTTCGTCATCAGGGTGTAATTGAATGAATCCTGCAATTAGATCGTCAGCCTCTAGCTGAGGATGTTGCAGAACAGTGGCATTGGTTTTATTTTGAATGAAATCTTTAAACTGATCAAAGGTTTCCCAAAAGATACGATCTTCTTCTTGTTCTCTAGGACTCTGTGCCGCACGAGCTTCACTGCGTTGTCGTTTGTAAGGAGCATAATGATCCTTTCTCCAACTACGACCTTCAAGAGCGAACACCACGTGATGACCATTAAAATCCTTCCAGGCCTTGCGGACTGAGTTTAGAATAACATGAATGCTCATGCCAACCTTATCGTTCAGATCTCCACGAGTTATATGTCTGGCTCTAAAAAATGTATTGGCCGTATCTACTAAAATATAGGTCATGATACTTCTGTTCTTCCATCACCGAGCTTATTAACATTGATATAGCCTGCCGCTCGGCGGCCCATATCAATTCCTGATTCTGCACCGACATTTCGGCAAAGTTCTGAGAACCACTGATCTACAACAATTTCTTCAGTTTCACCTTGATACCCTGCTTCACGCAATTGTAGCACAAAGTATTCATTCCAGTCGAGTTCAAAAAAGCCATTTCGAATGTTGTCTTTATTGACATGTGTGTCTAACACGGTAACCCAAGGTTCTTTCTTTTCTGTGGCAAATTCTTTTGGAGTGAGTTTGGCAATTCGTTCTGTTTCTTTGGCCGCCTCTGCTTCTTTAATGGCCTGAGATGCTGCTGCTTCTGCTTCGAGTTTGAGCTTGATTGCAGCAGCAGCCTCTGCTTCTATTTTGTCAATGCCAAATACTTTTTTAATTAGATTTTTCATCATGTACCCCACTCGTTCTTAAACAAGGGAACTTGCAGTCGATCACTATATCTTAGTCCATGCTTCATAGCCAGCATGGCTACGTTTTTATTGTTTATGGAATAGACACTTTCTACCCCACCTACTGGCATTAGATAAACATGCCCTTCAAACCCGGCACTGCGATAGGCAGCAATAGCATGTTGGGCATCGGCAAAGTCTTGTTCTGTAGCAATGACAAACTTTAGATAGGTTGTACCATAGGTTTCATATTCATAGACCACTTTGGGTTTAATAGCGTCTTCCCATGCTTCCCCGCTACAAGGTAGTTTAGCACTGACACTAAATGTAATTTCTCTATGAAAATTGCCATCGTGATAGCATTCCCATTTTCTTAAATATTCTTTAAATTTTGGTGTAAGTGTTTGGGTGCCATTGGTCTCAAACGTGATTTCTTTAAGCCCGGCCATCTTAGGATGATCCAACAAATCTGGATACTGACGTTGCCAACCTAACAATGGTTCTCCACCTGTAATAACCAGATGTTCATCACGCCATTCGCCGTGTGGAAGAATTTCCATAATACGATCCACAATAGCATCTGTAGTAAGTAATGGGCTCAGCTCTTTAAATGCTGGATCCCAACTGGCATAACTGTCGCAGCCTGTGCTTACAAGTGGTAGCTCTTTATAGTCTTTGTAGGGAGTTTCTTCATGCGTTAGTGCTACTTGTACTCGTTCTATACTTTTTGTTCCACGCGGCATGCCAAATGAGTCGCAGGTAAAGTTGCATCCAAATGTGCGGAGGAACACACTGGGAACTCCCATATATCGACCTTCTCCTTGAATGGAGTAGAATAGTTCACTGATCTTCAGTTTGCTCATAGATACTTGACCATTGTTTAAGTTTATCAAATTTGGCCAGTTTGGCCTTTTCAATATTGTGTTGACTAATTACGCCATTCATTTCCAATAGAGTAATCATTGCTACCAAATCTCCCAGTTCTTCTTCCAGGTGTTCTCTGTTGCTTTTTGGTTTTCCTGGCTTAATATTGTCCAGCCCAAACCTAAAGCACTTGCTGATAGCTTGAGTAACTTCGGCACACTCTTCTTGAGTGATCAGCAAGATTTCATCAATTTTATTCATAGAAGATACCATTTGTTGTCTGTGAATAAATAGTATACGTTATTATTTAGGCTGTGTCAATAACTTTGTAAGAAAAATGAATTCAATCAAAATAAATTGGAACTTGCATGATCGCTGTACAGGAGGATGCTCTTATTGTCCTTCATTTCTTTGGGGCGGCGAAACTCCAAAAGAAATTACACAATATTTGGCAGTCACTAAAAAATTAATAGATCACTATGCTGGGTTGGAAAGATCCATTAATTGGATGTTTAATGGCGGCGAGCCTTTGGAAATGTTTGATTTTCCCATGGTACTAAAGTTATGTAAAGAAAATCAGGGATCTGTAGAGTTACATACCAATGGTGGAAAAATATGGTTAGATTGGTGGGCCATAGAACCCTATGTAGATAAGCTAAACCTTTCCTACCATTATTGGCAAAATCCTAGTTTGGTAGAATTCGTAATTGATCAGTTTGTTAAGAATAACAAATCAGTTAATATAATAGTTCCCATTCGCCCTGATTATTTTATTGATGATATTGATCGAGCATTGTCTATAGAAAAAAAATATGGAATTGTGGTATCTAAATCCGCACTATATAAAGAAGCTAATCAATCAATCGGTCTTTTTGATTATACAAATGAGCAATTGAGAATTATGCGTGGAGAAAGTTTGGTAGCGGAAAAAATCTATTATAAAGAAAACACTCTTGCAAAGAGATTTGAGGAAAAAATAAAAGAAAATATAAAAGAAAATCACTCATATACGGGGATAAAATGTAATGTAGGAATCGAACACCTAAACATATCACATAACGGATGGGTATCAGGCAGTCAATGTAATAATACTTTTTTTGGAAATATCTGGCAGGATGATTTCAATCTTCCTGCAGGTCCATCCGTTTGTAAAATGCAGGCCTGTATTCATCCAAGTGATCAACAGATCACGAAGTTTTTATAGCCCTTTCTGTCAGATATTTTTCGTTGTGTATCCAGCGATTGTTAACTAAGAATCCCCATTCACGTCGTTGCGGCCCAGGCATGAACATGGTCCAGGGAGTTACCCCTTCAACCAGTTCAATACGGTGATAGCTGTTAGCACCACTGATCCTAAAATGACCAGGACCACGCCAGTGGCAAACTTCCCCAATCTTTTTGCCATCTTTGTCAAAAGTTGGAACCCATTCATTATAGCCGCCCTTAAGGATTAGAGTCGCATAAGGCCAAGGATGATCATGAACATCATCGGGGTCTGATTTAATAAACTTATGAATGAACACATTAAAGGGAAACCATGTTCGGTCCCGAAGGAAAATGTAGTATCGTTCAAGATAAGGTTCATTATTTTCTCGATCCATTATAATTCTATGGCGTCCTAATCGAGCCATGATTTTAGAAAATGGTTTCATTTTAGGTTATTTAACAATTGGCCAGCTGAAAAGAAATTTTCTGTAAGATCTTGAGTATGATTTTTTAATTCTATAGCAAGATTGTCATAATGCTCCATAGTTGCCTTAATGTAATGACACAGGTCTTCTCGATTGGTCATGTAATGATCCCAACTTTCTGTCCACTCGCTGGGATACTTAAATGCCTCATGATACATTTCTTGGTATGACAATCGATCAGGAACCATAGGAATAGCACCTACCAATGCACCTTCATAACAACTGATACCCAGAGTTTCCTGCAGATTGGCACTGAATACAATTTTAGATTGGCCTAACAGATTATGATATTCATGTTTTGACAGTTGGTGATCCTGACATACTACGAATTCATATTGCGGCAGTTGCTGGGCTAAATCTCTAAAAATCTCAACCTGCTTCTCAGGAGCAATACGATGAGGGAACAAAATCAAATCACGTTTGATCATGTTCTTATATGGACTTAGTACTGAATCCATATATTCCATAGGCCAACCAGTCTTTACAATTTTACCATCGTCGTAACGCTCGGCCCAGTCTTCTTCATACCATGGATTTTCTTCTGGATAATTATGAATAAGATTGTCAAAAAACATCTTAACATGAAATTCTGTTGCAAAGTAGTTATGATCAAAGCAACTAAAGAAACTCTTTTCAGCATGTCTAACCCATGGCTTATTACCAATGAGCCGACCTAAGAAGTCCTGGGGATCATAGCTGCCAGCATGCCACAGTCCATGAGTAACCACTGGAATATTCAGCAGTTCGCTCATGTACTTTAGGTTTATGATACCAGGATGCCACGCATCTGTGAACAAAAAATGATCACCAGCACTAATTGATCCACTGCAAAATAAACGAGCGATCTCCTCAACCTGTCGAGACTTGTATATATTAGTGCCACCAAAATTAAGAAAGGCACCAGGAGTAGTAGCACTAGGTACGTCCTGGGGTCCCGAAATAACGTGGACATCGTGCCCTGCCTCATTTAATAGTTTTGGTAAGTGGGTTTTCCACTGACTGGTATATCTGGTCTCGACAGATTCGAGATCGACTAGAAATATTTTCATCGAACAATGTTGTTTCGAGGATTACGACGAGGCCGGCGATCACCTTGATCCTGCCAACGAGCCCATGAACGATATTCTTGACTCTTGTACAGGTCTTTGGGATTAAAATCAATCAGTTCCATCCTGCAATGATCCAACCATGCTTCAAGGTCATTGAAGATCTTGTTGACTTCAGGTTTCATCACAAAGGATTTGGTAACGTAATTAGGTAGTGCCATTTTGATTTAAAAATAAAAAGTTAATTAAAATTTAATAAAAGAACCATTTTCTCCGTCCTCAGAGACTTCAATCCAAACCTCACGGCCTGGATACCTTTGTGAAATAATTTCATAGAGATCTTCTGAAATCATTTCGCAACTTTTGTAATCTAAACGCAGTGTAGCATCTTTGTAGAGATTTTCCAACCAGCGTTTAAATTGAATAAACTCAATGTCTCGGTCTGAATGTTCTACGCTGATCCAAACCTGAAAGTGAAAAATATGTCGATGCTCATTGGCCAGGAACGAAACATCATACTCATCACCTGTGGCCAGATTTGGATCTGTAGCCGCTGCTGGATAGCGATGTTTCCCTTCTTTGCGAAAGGTTACCCAGATCATTTTCTGGGGACGAATGTCATGCATTTTGATATTCAAGGTCATTTTGAGATTGTTGTTCAGGGTGAATAAAATTAAACTCTCGACCAACATAGTAGTCAATAAGTCTACGTTGGATCATGGTAATAAGATCACCGTGATCGTCTGTGATGATAAAACGTACAGGACATTTGCTCCAGGTTTTCAATTTTTGAAATTGAGCAAACCACTCTCGGTGTTGAGAGTTTGATGCATCAAACGCCGCCCAAGGGCGACCATGATATTCCAACATACTCATATTATTTGATCCCGACTGATTTCTTCCACTTTTTAAAGGCTTTCTCGTCCATGCAGTAACCAAGTAATACCACTACGGCATTCTTGATATCTTCGCTTTCATCCACTGGCAATGTAGCATTGGCTTCGTAGATGTCTTTGAGTTCGGTTTGAAAAACCTCGTCGACGCTTTCTTCTGTAATTTCAACTTCAATTCGCATCATTTACTCCTTAGTGTGTTGATGTGTTTGTATATTATAGTACCTTGTTGATCTATTGTCAACTTTAATCTGCTCTTTTATAGGTTTTAGCAAAAATATCTTTTTTGACAACACCGTAGTCATTTGGACCATGGCGAACAATGACATCTTCACCTAGATTATAGTGTAATGGCTCTCCCCAACTGGTGTTAACTACACCGCTATGATCTGCCAACTTAGCCAATTTAACAATGGGTTTCGGAGTTGCTGTACCGTCACCGTTATCTGTTTTGAGTTCGTGAAACTTTTCGGGAGGAAACGTATATTTTTCCCCCACAGGTCCGGTTATAATATACCAACCCTCTTTATAAGTAACCGGTTTACCCGAACTCTCTTTAGCATCCTTGGGATCAATGTATCCATCAGATTGTGCAATTTCAAATGGTTCTCTTGCTGTAGAATCTTTATATGTTTTAAAAGCGTCAGTTTCAAACCAAGCATCGTTGATGCCATCGGCCGATTCCACAATGTTAATAAATTCTCTAATCATTTTACTACCTTTAAGTTAGATAATCCCGCAATTATTTTAAATTGTTCCCAGGCGTTTTTAGCCGCCGGGTTTTGATCCAATTCCTCATCTACTAATACAACTTCTCGCCAATGATAATAAGGACTTTTCGTCCTGGCTCCAAATTTTCGAGGTTGATGTATTTTGCCATCATTCCACAGTTGAAGAACAATGGCTCGAACATCATCTTCACGATGTCTCAACTCGCTCCACACAGCATTACCCCACCTAGGATTTTCAAAGGCATACCCACACCAAATTTCATTCCATTGGTCGTCCAATGTGGGATTAAAGTAAGTGCCGGTGATTAAAACGGTGACATCTTCGGGATCCACCCGACCTTCTGCAATGTCCAATACACACCGACTTAGCGAATAGCCAATTTTCATTAAATTGCCTGATGTTTGTCTACAACCTGTTGAATAATCTTTTCCACTAATCGATTAAGTATAATGTCCTGTTCGTGAGCCATGCTCATTAGTCGGAACAATTCTTCTTCACCTAGTTCTAGTGGAATACTGACACGGGTATCATAGTCTCGACCTGCCACAATGGCTTGTGCCTTTTCCAACCAATCTGTTTCATCTTCTAGATCACACCATTCGACATCGTCCCAGGCTTCTCGATCGAGATCCTTACGATGATCCGGATGAGTCAAACGATAAGCGCGATTATTTTTGTAATCGCAGGCCTGTACACTATATACTGTTTGATCCTTGGTATTAAAAATAATACAAAGACTATGTCCGTCTTGGTTACCGTTCCAACTGTCCAGACTATAGGCACCGGGAGCAAAGCCGTTCCAATCGCTACCTTCTGAGATACGATAGTTGACAGTTTCCATAAATTGTTTTAGCGTAATCATCTCTTGTCCTCTATGTTGATAGTTTCAAAATGTTTTTTAATTAGGTCGTTGGCCTGATAAGGTTCAGCAGTTTCGGCTATGCGAGCACATTCAATCACAGTGAGTTTGACCAGCCGTTCCAATCTGTCTTGTTCGTAGGTTGAACTGAATCCTACCTGTTCAATTAATTTTTGAATATTTTTATTCATCTTTTTTCAATCCATTACTGTGTCTATCGTGTTCTTTATCAAGATCCTGAAACAATCGTTTCTCTTGCGGTGTTAATTGTTTAAAAAGTTTCCTTGGATTACCACAAACAACACAGTTGGGATTACCGCAATCCAGTGCGTGGTGTTTGGCAAACTTGTGCGGTTTGTCTACAGGAACACCGGCGGCCTTGGCAATCTTAACTTGTTTATCAATTACTCGTTGATCATCATGTAATCTGCGGCTATGTTTGAATCGATCAGTATCATCACTCATCATCTTATTCCTTTGAGCTCATAATTATTTCGATAGTTTTAAAATCCCAAATACCGAATCCTAAATTAGCAAAATACATTCCATCTTGATTTGGGTCTATACCCATTTGTTGATATTGGTGTGGACCTGTGACCATTTTAGTATGGAACACTGGATATGCATCGATAACTGCTACCTTGCCGCCATATTTGGTGTTACCGCTTGCACTCTCTAATATGCCTGACCAGTATCCCTCTAGTCCATACCCTACACCTAGGGGCATTTTAGAAAAGTGAGCAGAACATTCCGGCCATGTCATTCGACTGAAAATCGGAGTCATGATTTCTACAGTATTTGTTATATGCATTTTAGCTCCATCAATATGAAATGTTGACGGCCAAGTACGATAACTATTTGAGGTCAATGCTGGTTGAGCTAAATCCAGATTATTTTCCTTGCAGAATTTAAAAGTGGATTGGACATTTTCAAATGTAGTCAAACAATCGTCGTCCATAATCCAAATGTATTCATAGTTGGATAAATCATGTTTACTGGCAAATTCACTAACAATTTTCCATTTTAAGCCCTTGATATTTTCCACATATGCAGCATCTTCTAAATTGGTAAGGATAGCCTCAGACCAATTAATGACTGCAAGATCAAAGTCATAATGGGAATAATTTCCCCATGTTTGAAAAAGTGCTGATGGACTTGATGGTATGATTAATAAATTCTGTTTCATAAGTTTATTTTTAATAATTTATCCTACATCCTCATTGTGGTTACTAGGATATTTGCTACTGGCCATCCTAACTAGCAGTAGACTAATAGCAAGTATAAGGGTTGCCCCAGCCAATGTCAAGATATTTGTCATAGATTCATCACCAATTGCCACCAAATCTACCATGTGCCTGGTCAATGCTGTAATGGCAATATAGATTAGAAAACGTACCGGCATATGGTTGGTTTTGAAATAGATCCCCACCATGGCTCCAATTTCCAGGTAGATAAACAGCAGCAGTAGATCGTTAATACCGGCACGAGTTTGAGCAAACATTTCTATAAAGTCTGATCCTGCTGCCCAAACGGTAGCGGCACCTATACCAAATAGAGCGATTCTGTGGAATATACCAACTAATGTATTGCCAATGTTATCTATGTTGGTTAACTGTTTATTCATCTTCTTCATCTTCGCGGTCAAGACGATCCAATTCAAAGTGATCTAACAGATCACCGGGTTCGGCCCATAGACTCTCCTTTACCTGTTCATCACAGTATCTAATGATGACTTCGCATAGAATGCGTAGTTGATAATCAGTCAAGTCTTGGGGCAAGCTAATGCCAGTATCGTGTATATGTTCTATTAGTTCGTTCATTCGTCAACTCCTAGATATTCTTCAATGTATTGTTTGACAGAAAAAGCACCCGATGCTTCTTTTTCTAGTCCGTGTG
>Ga0164295_10003849_pt1 | contig 11961 bp, 10 predicted proteins | sample GEODES006metaG_FD_111798 | JGI IMG/M metagenome (GOLD analysis project Ga0164295, IMG submission 111798) | Oligotrophic lake water microbial communities from Sparkling Lake, Wisconsin, USA - GEODES006 metaG | ecosystem: Environmental > Aquatic > Freshwater > Lake | place: USA: Sparkling Lake...
ACTTGGACAGCATGGGGGTTTCCCATCGACAATACGGCGACCCAATCGTCGTGTTCAGCAGGCGATTTAAGAGCAAGGGCATACAGTATTTCATGAAATTCTTGCAAACTTGCTAATCCCTCAGGATTAAAGGGAACAAGAGCAGGTTCAAAAATAGGAGCACCCATATTTACTTCAACTTGATCATCGGGTTGAGATGTAAGAGTCAGAATGGTATGAGCTACCTCCACCCGCAGTGGATTTTTAGTTGATAGGCCATGATCTAGTACATAGCGGACAAAGCAGCGTGAGCCGTTGCCACATTGCTCTACTTCGCCGCCATCAGCATTAAAAATGCGATAGCGAAAGTCAGCATCTGGGCGAGTAGCTTTCTCTACCAGCAGAATTTGATCGGCGCCGATACCAAATTGACGATGCGCTAAGGCTTGCCATTGCTCACGAGTGATACCACTGAGATCTTGATCGATTCCATTGAGCACAATGAAGTCATTGCCAGCACCATGCATTTTGGTGAAGCGAAGCTTGCGTGCGATCCTTGAAGTTGTGCTCAAAAGTATTTCCGTTTACTTGTAAAGGCTGGGTTCACCAGGCGGTCTATGTTTAAAACGCTTATGAACCCAATATTACTCTGCTGGTCTTTAGCGAACAAGCTCGGCGATGAATCCATTCTCTGACGCGCTCAGTCTTGCTGGGCATGAGACGGATGTGATGGAGGTAATTCTGCATCAGTTGGATGCTTGTAGCGGTTGTAGGACCAAATGAATTGTTCAGGCGCAACTAAGACCGCATGCTCAATGGCGATGTTCATTTCAGCGGCGCCAATAGTCGCATCTTCTGATAAAGGCAAGAGTCTTGTGGCTTGCATTAACCAGCCCTGACCTAAGCCTTTGCGCTTGGCAGTAAACATCACCACTGGTGTGTTGCTACGGTTAGCTAAACGTGCGGGTAGTGACGTGGTGTATGCGGGTCGCCCAAAGAATGGTACCCATACTCCTTCACCCCCGCTGGGCACTTGATCGGGAATAATGCCAATAGCCTCGCCACGAGTTAAGGCGCGAGTCATTTGACGAACCCCATTTAAGTTCGTTGGTACAAAATGCATATTGGGATAGGCTCTGCCTTCCTCAACCACTTCGTTTAACCAAGCTTGGCGTGATGGCCTGTAAAGGATGGTTGCCGGAAAATGCTGCGCCAAGACACGGGGAATAATTTCAAAGCCACCCAGATGCGGGGTCAACATCACCAGTCCATGACCTTCATTAATGGCCGCCTCGACTAAATCCCAGTTTTGCACTTCCACTAAAGAGAGCGCTTTTTGCGGGTTACGCCAAATCCATAAGCTGTCAGAAAACAGCATTCCAGAGGCTCTAATGGCCTTCCATAACTTAAAAGGCAGGTTTTTAGCAGTTACAACTGCTTGGTATTGAGGGCGAAAGAGGGAGCGATATTGGCGAGACCCTAAGTAGGCCAAGACCCCCAAAGAAGCGCCAATTACCTGAACTATTATTAAGGGAAGCCCAGCAATCAGATTGAGGCTCAGTTTTAGTAGGGGTTTTCGCACCCCCTAATGATATTCAATGATGACGTAAGGGCCAAATTTGATTGGGACTTGGTGGATTTGACGTTTTTCAGATAAAATTCATTTATCGCTGAGTTAAGACAACTTGCAGAGCGATTCAAAAATACTGCTAAAGCGTCGCCGTTGTGGTTCCTGGCACGTCGAGTTGTCCAATTGATTGTGTTAATTTTTTAAGGAATATGCAATGGCAAACGATTACTTCTTTACCTCAGAATCTGTTTCTGAAGGTCACCCCGACAAAGTTTCAGACCAAATTTCTGATGCAATCTTAGATGCCATCTTGGCTCAAGACCCTACTGCACGTGTCGCGGCAGAAACCTTATGTAACACTGGCCTTGTTGTTTTAGCTGGCGAAATTACTACTAACGCTAACGTTGACTACATTCAAGTAGCACGTAATACCTTGCGTGAAATTGGTTACGACAATACCGACTACGGTATTGATTACAAAGGTTGTGCAGTGCTAGTAGCTTATGACAAGCAAAGTCCTGATATTGCTCAAGGCGTTGATAAGGCGCATGACGATGGTTTGGATCAAGGAGCCGGAGACCAAGGCTTGATGTTTGGCTATGCGTGTGATGAGACTGCAGAGCTCATGCCTTTGCCAATTCATTTATCGCACCGTTTAGTTGAGCGTCAATCTCAATTGCGCCGTGATGGTCGTTTGACATGGTTGCGTCCTGACGCTAAGTCACAAGTAACCTTACGTTATGTTGATGGCAAACCCGATTCAATTGATACAGTTGTTTTATCAACTCAACACGATGAAGATATTAGCCTTGAAAAATTGCGAGAAGCAGTCATTGAGGAAATCATCAAACCGGTGCTGCCTAAGCATTTAATTAAAGGCGCTATTAACTTCTTAGTGAATCCAACTGGCCGTTTTGTTATCGGCGGGCCACAAGGCGATTGTGGCTTAACTGGCCGTAAAATTATTGTGGATACCTACGGTGGTGCTGCTCCTCACGGCGGAGGTGCTTTCTCAGGCAAGGATCCGTCTAAGGTTGACCGTTCCGCTGCCTATGCAGGTCGCTATGTTGCTAAGAATATTGTTGCTGCAGGTTTAGCAAGTAAGTGCTTAATTCAGATTTCTTATGCGATTGGTGTTGCTAAGCCCACTTCTGTGATGGTGAGCACTTTTGGTACTGGAAAAGTGTCTGATGAAAAGATTGCACAATTGGTTTCAGAGCATTTTGACTTACGTCCAAAAGGCATTGTGAAGATGCTGAACCTGTTGCGTCCTATTTATCGTAAGACCGCTGCTTATGGCCATTTTGGTCGTGAGGAGCCAGAATTCACTTGGGAGCAGACCGATAAGGCGCCAGTATTACGCGCAGCTGCAGGGCTCTGAGCATCAAGTAGGCCGTATTGAGTTGTTCTGAAGCAAAATATGTAGAAATTGATTACAATTTCTACATACCTTCAAGGAGCGTTGCAAGGAGTGCTGAATCCCAGCACTTCCCCAGGCTTGAAGGGAGTAGATTCCTAAACGGAGTTTACTCATTGCAACCGCGCTCGCTAACCCATGATTCAATGGCTAGCGAGTTTCTACTCCAGCATTGGATCGTTATTAGCTGGAGCATTAATGAATACCGTTACTGACTTGAATAGTTTTGTTGCAACTCGTTGCGCAATTGCTGATATTTCTTTAGCTGATTTTGGCCGTAAAGAAATTGCGATTGCTGAAACGGAGATGCCTGGTTTGATCGCCATCCGCGATGAGTTTGCAGCAGGGCAGCCCCTTCGTGGCGCGCGCATTACTGGTTCATTGCATATGACCATCCAAACAGCAGTACTGATTGAAACGCTAGAAGCGCTCGGCGCTGAAGTGCAGTGGGCATCATGCAATATTTTCTCAACCCAAGATCACGCTGCTGCAGCAATTGCTGCTAATGGCACCCCTGTATACGCTATCAAGGGTGAAACCTTAGAGCAATACTGGGACTTTACGCATCGCATTTTTGAATGGGCTGATGGCGGGTATACCAATATGATTTTGGATGATGGTGGCGATGCCACCCTGCTACTACATCTCGGCGCGCGTGCAGAGAAAGACCAAGCCTGTTTGAATCATCCAACCAGCGAAGAAGAAACCATTTTATTTTCTGCTATCAAGAAAAAGTTAGCACAAGATCCAACTTGGTATTCCATTCGCTTAGAAAAAGTAAAAGGCGTTACAGAAGAAACCACTACTGGCGTGCATCGTTTGTATCAAATGTTTGCTAAAGGTGAATTAAAGTTCCCAGCAATTAATGTGAACGACTCAGTAACAAAGAGTAAGTTTGACAATCTGTATGGTTGCCGTGAGTCTTTGGTTGATGCAATCAAACGTGCTACTGACGTGATGATTGCCGGGAAGGTGGCCGTGGTTTGTGGTTATGGCGACGTTGGTAAGGGCTCCGCCCAAGCATTACGTGCTTTATCTGCTCAAGTTTGGGTTACAGAAGTAGATCCAATTTGTGCATTGCAGGCGGCGATGGAAGGTTACCGTGTTGTAACGATGGATTACGCTGCTGATAAAGCCGATATCTTTGTTTCAGCAACTGGAAACTACCACGTGATCACCCATGACCATATGGCTAAGATGAAGAATCAAGCGATTGTTTGTAACATCGGCCACTTTGATAATGAGATCGATGTCGCTGGTATCGAAAAATACAAGTGGGAAGAAATTAAGCCACAAGTTGACCATGTGATTTTCCCAGCAGCAAATGGCTTGCCTGAAAAACGCATCATCATTTTGGCAAAAGGCCGTTTGGTAAATTTGGGCTGTGGAACTGGTCACCCTTCTTATGTCATGAGCTCATCATTCGCCAATCAAGTGATTGCGCAGATTGAATTATGGAGTGCGGTTGGCACAAATAAATACCCAGTCGGTGTTTATACATTGCCTAAGCACTTGGATGAAAAAGTAGCTCGTTTGCAGTTGAAGACCTTGAATGCCGAGTTAACCGTATTGTCAGATCAGCAAGCTACTTATATTGGTGTAACGAAGGAAGGCCCATACAAAACCGACCACTATCGTTATTAACCCACTCTAGAAAAACAGGCCCAAGATCATGGAATTAAGCGTCGAATTTTTCCCACCGAAGACGCCTGAAGGCGAGAAGAAGCTACACCTTGTCCGCGAGCGTTTGAGTGAAACCCTCAAACCCGCGTTTTATTCCGTGACTTTTGGTGCCGGTGGCTCTACACAGTCTGGTACCTTGAAAGTAGTGAGTGAAATTCATGCGGCTGGTGCTGCTGTTGCTCCTCATCTATCTTGTGTTGGTAGTTCTCGAGAGAGTGTTCGTGAAATGTTGCAGCAGTACAAGGTTTTGGGAATTAAGCGCATAGTCGCCTTACGGGGAGACTTGCCTTCTGGCATGGGCCAGTATGGTGAGTTTCATCATGCTAATGAGCTGGTGAAATTTATTCGTACAGAGACAGGCGACTGGTTTCATATTGACGTAGCTGCCTATCCAGAAACCCATCCTCAAGCTAAATCTCCTGCGAGCGACGTTGATTTTTTTGTGCAGAAGATGAAGGCAGGGGCAAATTCAGCGATAACCCAGTATTTTTATAACAGTGATGCGTATTTTCGTTTTGTTGATGAAGCATACGATCTGGGTGCAACGCAGCCAGTGATTGCAGGCATTATGCCCATTACAAACAGTACTCAGTTATTGCGTTTTTCTGATGCTTGCGGTGCCGAGATTCCGCGCTGGATACGTTTGCGCCTCCAGTCATATGGAGATGATATTGCTTCGATCCGTGCTTTTGGTGAAGAGGTAGTAACTGATTTATGTGATCAGCTTTTAGTAGCGGGTGCTCCTGGGTTGCATTTCTATTCTTTAAATCAAGCAGACGCAATTTTAGCGATTGCTGATAATCTAGATTTAACGAAAAATCCCTGATTCGGTGATCAGAATATCGAGTGGCTCATCATGTATTTGGGCTGTCCACTGAGCGTCATCTAATTTTTGCCAATCATAGCCAATCCCGATACAGATTAGGGTTGGCTTATCCTTTCTCAGTTGAGCTAAGGTGCGGTCAAAATATCCTCCGCCATACCCTAGACGCCAGTAGTGTGTATTTAAGCCAAGATTTAAGCTAGACCACCCTACGCAAGGGATCAAAATGCAATCTGGGGTAAAGGCTAGTCTTTTGGAATTGCTTGGATCGGGCTCTGGTACTCCGTGCTGACTGGGGATGAGGCGATCACCATCTTGCCATTGATAAAAATCGAGATGCTTGTCAGGACGCGCAAATGGCAAGGCTAGCTGTCTATGCGATTCTGAATTTGCCCATGCCAATAAGGCGGGACGTAAATCCACTTCATCCTGAATAGGCCAGTAAAGGGCGATAGATTGCAAGGAGTTACCAGCGCCGATTAGGAATTGATTGAGTTTTGCGATCAGGTTTTCAGTTGTACGGGCATGATTTTCCCCAGCCGCAAATTCTTTGCGTCGTCTTAACAAATCCTGCCTTAGAGTTTTTGGCGAATTACCGTGCATATCTATGATTATCAGGCGAAAATTACCATTTATAGTAAGTACCTTACCACCAAGTAAATATATAGGGCTAGATTGTGAATATGAAGTCTGCTGTTCAGAAAAGCAAATATCAGCGCATCGCGGGTGCCCTCATTTTGGGCCTGGCTTTAGCTGCTAATAGCGCTTTTGCTGAAAAAATAAAAAAGCCCAAACTACCTAAGTCCTATGAGAGCAAGGTAGCGCCGCCAGAGATCACCGATGCAGACCGGATGTTTATTGATTTGCGTGAAGCAGCAAAAAAGAATGATGTGTTTCGGGCCCAGCAACTTGCAAGCAATCTAGTGAACTATCCATTTGATGATTATGTGGCGTACTTTCGCATTAAACCCCAAATGTTTGATAGTGCTGGAGGCCCAAGAGGTGACTATAGTGCGGATGCTCAGGTAGTAGCGTTTTTGAATCAATACCAAGGTACAGCTTTGGCTGATCGTATGCGTAATGATTGGTTATTGGTTTTGGGCAAAAGAAAAGACTGGTCACGTTTTGATGCAGAGTATGCCAAGTTTGTTTTAGATGATGACACTCAAGTGAAATGTTATTCCTTACTTTCTAAATTATCTCAAGGTGAAAATCCCACAAAGTTGGCTATAGATTCGCGATCGGTGTTGTTAGATCCTAGTTATTTTGGGCAGGCATGCCAAGAGTTGGTTCCTTCATTAGTTGCTGCTGGTGGCATGACTCCAAGTGAGGCTAAAGCGATTGGGCGAGCTGCGAGTGAAAAAGGCTTTGATACTATGGCTAGGCGCCTCGGTGGTGAGGATTCAATTACCGAGATTGTAAAGGCTGCAAAAGCAGACCCTGCCAAGACATATCGAGATTTTTCTCAGAATGCTTCTCGGTATAGCAAAGAGAATCAAGCGGTAGCATGGGGTGTAATTGGCCAATTCCTAGCAAAGAAATTAGATCCTAAGGCTGATGATGCTTATCGTTTCCAACAAGAGCTTGGATACAACGAATTGTTATCCGCTGAAAGTCAGGAATGGAAAGTACGAGCAGGCTTACGCGCCAAAGATTGGACCTTAGTCAAGAATGCCATTGAGGGTATGAATCCTGTAGTGAGAGGTCGAGATCCTGCTTGGACCTACTGGTATGGGCGTGCTTTAAAAGTTGAGGGTCAGGACGCTAAAGCCAAAGAGAGTTTTGAGTTGATAGAAAACCAATACAACTTTTATGGCCAACTTGCACGAGAAGAGCTGGGTAAATCTAATCAAGCTCCAGCACGAACCAAGGTTGGTGATCAAGAAATCGATACGATGGCAAGTCGCAAAGGTTTCATTAGGGGTGAGCGGCTTTATGCCATGAATTTGCGCTTCGAGGGTAATCGAGAGTGGAATTGGGAATTGCGCAATATGACTGATAAGCAATTACTTGCAGCATCGGAATATGCCAAACGTATTCATTTGTATGATCGTGTTGTTAATACCGCTGACCGTACAAAGGAAGAGCATGATTTTAGTTTGCGCTATCCAACTCCTTTTCGAGATGAGTTATCTCCTATTGCACGGCAGATCGATTTAAATTTAGCTTGGGCTTATGGCCTGATTCGTCAAGAGTCTCGTTTTATCATTAATGCATCTTCTTCTGTGGGAGCATCTGGTTTAATGCAGGTCATGCCTAATACGGCTAAGTATGTTGCCAAAAAAATTGGGATGACTAATTACACCAATGACAAATTAAGCGATACCAATACGAATTTAACTTTAGGCAGTAACTATTTAAATATGGTGTTGATAGATTTGGATGGATCATGGGTCTTGGCATCTGCGGCATATAACGCAGGCCCATCCCGCTCAAAGCTGTGGCGAGAAAAATTAACTAGTCCAACTGAAGGTGCCATCTTTGCTGAAACCATTCCCTTCACTGAGACGCGTGTCTATGTAAAAAACGTACTCTCAAATGCAAATTACTATTCATCGGTAATGCATGGAAAAGAACAATCATTGAAGCAGCGACTTGGCACGATTGCCCCCAAGACCGCCACCCAAACTGAATTACCATAAAGATACCCCATTAATAAAAAGGTCTCAAATGAAATACGACATTCTTCTGATTGGCGGCAACGGTTTTGTTGGCCGTGTTTTAACAGCTAAATTACAGGCTGCAGGCTATTCAGTTTTAATCCCTACTAGTCATTTGGCTGCTGCGAGAGAATTGCGTATTCTGCCAAAAGTGCATTTAGAAGATGCAGATGTCCATGAGTTTGATGTATTGCAAGATTTATGCTCGCGGATTGAAGCAAATGGTGCAGTAATCAATTTGGTTGGCGTATTACATGACAAGCCTGCAGAGCCTTATGGCAAAGTATTTAAAGCTGCGCATGTAGATTTACCAAAAAATATTCTTACTGCAATGCAGATGCATGGTTTAAAGCGATATTTGCATATGAGCGCTTTAGGCGCGGATTCTCATGGACCTTCAATGTATCAGCGAAGTAAGGGCGACGGGGAGGCCGCTGTTAAAGCAAGTCATTTAGATTGGACCATCTTCAGACCCTCGGTCATTTTTGGTTCACAAGATCAATTCATTAATTTATTTGCTAAGTTAACCAAGTTATTTCCGGTGATGCCATTAGCTAACCATACCGCCCGATTTCAGCCAGTTAGCGTCGATGATGTTGCTAGTGCTTTTCTAAATTCTCTTACGATGCCAGAAACGATTCATCAGTCATATGATTTAGTGGGCCCTACGGTTTACACCATGAAAGAGATCGTGGAGTTAGCTAAACATAAGGTCGGAGCCTCTTGCCTCATCATTCCAGTGCCTTCATTTGTTGGGTATGTTCAGGCCTTAGCTTTTGAGTTTTTACCTGGCCCAACTTTAATGTCACGTGACAATATTGCATCTATGCAGCAACCCAATACTCTTCCTCTTGGTGGTAGAGATGCCTTGAAAGAGGTCTTTAAAGTCAGTCGGCGTACCTTAGAGGGCATGCAGTAATGAAGGTGTATGCCGTAGGTGGTGCCATTCGGGATACCCTGATGGGCCTGCCTATAAATGATGTTGACTACGTAGTAGTAGGCTCCACTGTAGAAGAGATGATCGCAAACGGTTATCGCCCTGTTGGTAAAGATTTTCCAGTATTTCTGCATCCGCAGACTCAGGCTGAATATGCCCTTGCTAGGACCGAACGTAAGTCAGGCATTGGATATAAAGGCTTTCATTTTTATGCTGATCCAACGGTCAGTCTTGAACAAGATTTAGAGCGTCGGGATTTAACCATCAATGCAATGGCTCAGGAAGTGGGGGCTGATGGTAAATGGATCGGCCCGATTATTGATCCTTTTAATGGGCAAGCAGATTTAGCTGCGAAGATATTTCGTCATGTGTCAGATGCTTTTTCTGAGGATCCATTGCGCTTACTACGCATAGCACGTTTTTCCGCGCGCTTTCCGGAGTTTTCAGTTACTGAGGAAACCTTGCTGGCACTCAAGGCGATTGTGAATTCAGGTGAATTGAGTGCATTGTCTGCAGAGCGTATCTGGCAAGAGCTTGCCCGCGGTTTAGTTGCAAGCAAACCAATGCATATGTTTCAAGTCTTGCTCAATACGAGTGCAGCTAAAACTATATTGCCATCTAACTTAACTGCTCTTTTAGTAAAAGAGGTATTTCGCGAGGAGTTAATAGAGCATTATGACAAGGCAAGCAATCATCTAGAAGAGCGTTGCGCAATCACTTTAATGGGTTTGCCGGCGAGTGAAATTCGCTCATGGGCCAATGCCATTCGTATGCCAATTGAAGTGCGTGACTTTAGTGAAATCTTTAGTGATCTTGGTCGGCTAGTCAATCAATATCCTGATGGGCCATATCCTGCAGTCGATGTCTTGGCTTGGTTTAATCGTGCTGATATTTGGCGCAAGCCAGATCGCGGACAGATACTATTAGATCTTGCCAAGAGGCTTGGATTTAAGGTATCTGTTTTAATCGCAGCGATGCGTCATGCACAAGCATTAAGTACTGCCGATATTATTTCTGGCGTTGCGGCAGAGGATCGCTCAAATGGTGAGCGCATAGGCAGTGCTTTTGAGTCTGCAAGATTGGCTGCAATTACTAGCGCCCTTCTATCTTTGGCGAATTAGAGCCTATTTCTGCTGCCCAAGCCAGGCAGGTCTTCTAGGGAATATCCAGGAAGAAAATGACCAATATTTTTAGAGAATGCAAAGACCTTAAATAATTCACCCATCTCGGCTTCAGATAATAACTTTTGTAATGCATTTGAAATAGGCAAAAAGATTTTCGGGTTTTCAGGATTACCTATCTCTAGTGCAATATCTCCAATCCCCGCATTGAGTAAATAGCCCGCTTGGTTTGATAGATAAACATCATCTGCATTTTCAGCAAGGGCGCAGCGAGCAATTTGTGACCACTCGACATGAGTAGTGATGTCACATAAGCCAGGCAAATAAAAAGGATCCTGAATGGCATGATGACGATGGTGTGCCATCAAGGTGCCTTGAAGTCTTTGAGGGTGGTAGTACTCATTTTCTGTAAAGCCATAGTCAAAAGTTAAAAATAAACCGGTATGCAAATGCTGAGCCACTTGATGCATCCAGGCATTAGCAGGAGTATGTAATTCAGTGACATAGCCCTCTGTGAAATTTCCACCCAACAAGCTCTCTGGTAGCAAGTCTTGCTCAACAGGGTTTCCTGCCTTCCAGATAAATTTTTCATTTTCGTAAGCAACCCCATGCCAATACCAAAAACCGTCTTGAAAAATAATCACATCACAGGGAATCGCATCAATGACCTCATTTACCAAAATAATGCCCTTGTAATTTTCAGGTAAGGCGTTTAACCAATTGAATTGAGTGGTGGATTTCAAATTAGAAAGACTCGCTGTTAAAAGCTCTTTTTGGCGCTCAGCCAAGTCTGGTGAAATTTCAATAATGTTGTAACGATCCAATGAAAAGCCGAGGGTATCCAAGCGCATCAGAATGGATTGGGCCAGCTTGCCAGTTCCTGCCCCAAACTCCAAAATCTGAGTAGGCAGACCTTGGGCTTTTAAGCCCTCAAGCACGGGCAAAAGGGTTGAGCAGATGGCGGCGCCAAAGAGTGGGCTCAGTTCAGGCGCGGTCGTGAAATCACCACCAACCCCCAATTTATGTGCCCCAGCACTGTAATAGCCCATACCTGGCTCATAGAGGGCCATCTCCATAAAGCGAGAAAAGCCTATCCAACCGCCTTCCAGGGTGATTTGTGTAGCTATTTTGTTGCTTAGAAGCTGGCTATGCTCCGTTTCAAGGCTGGTCAAGGTAATATCCATAGCTCGCTAGTCTAAGAGAATTTAATTGAACCCTAGTTCAACACCATCATCCCAGCAAAATAAAGCCGTTTTAGTGACTGGCGCCGCCAAGCGTCTTGGTCGAGAAATTGCCTTAGAGTTCGCACGTCAGGGCTGGGATGTTGCTGTTCATTATGGGCGATCTGCAGCCGATGCCCAAGAAACCGTGAGTCTAATTCAGGGGCTTGGGCGCAAGGCCCAGGCTTTTCAGGCGGACCTTTGTAATGAAGGCGCTATTACGAGCTTATTTCAATCTGTCATTGAGCAATTTGTGGATTTACATTGCTTGGTCAATAGCGCATCTATTTTTGAATACGATCGCGCTAATTCTGCAAGTCCGTTGAGTCAAAAAAGCTTGCAAGAGCATATGCAGGTCAATTTAGTTGCTCCAATGTTACTTTCGCAGCTGATGTTTGAGTATCAAAAAAGTCATCAGAAAAATAAGTTAGAAAAAAATCTCTTCGCCACATACATAAGTATAGTGACGTAAAGACACAAAACCCACAACAAGAATTCATCTCTGCCTGATTTGACACGCACCGTAGTTCCAGCAACACCAAGAAGGTCAG
>Ga0164295_10003850_pt1 | contig 11960 bp, 11 predicted proteins | sample GEODES006metaG_FD_111798 | JGI IMG/M metagenome (GOLD analysis project Ga0164295, IMG submission 111798) | Oligotrophic lake water microbial communities from Sparkling Lake, Wisconsin, USA - GEODES006 metaG | ecosystem: Environmental > Aquatic > Freshwater > Lake | place: USA: Sparkling Lake...
ATATATATGCTAGAAAAGCAATTGGTTGAATTTGAGCTAGAAAATGGCGGTAAATTCTTAGTGGAAATTGAGGAATCAGAAGATACATCTCTTGCTACGGAGAGAGTCGCTTTACCATCTGGGCGAGAAACGCAGTGTACCAGGATTTATAGATTGTATGTCAACTGAAAATTACTTTCAAACCTTTAGAAGTGCGCTTGCTCGCATTTATAATAAAAACTGTAAAGTTGTTGGCGCTGGTTTTTTAGTGAATCAGTACCATCTTCTTACCTTCCGGCTCTTTGGCTTTCCCCAAGGACATGATCTTGGTGTCTGGGCTAATGATGAACTGCTTGATGCCCAAGCTACTCACTCGATACAGATAGAAGCCATTAAAGTTCCTAGATATCAGATTGAGCTTGGTTTTAGTGATTCTCCTGTGTGGGATAAACCATTACAGGGAGTTGTGGGTATGGCTGTACCCGCAGAGAAAAGGCGAGAAGGAGGCAAAGCGGCATTTAGGGTGCCTACAACCGTGTTAAATAGTGAACTGCTTGATGCCCAAGCTACTCGCTCGATACAGATAGAAGCCATTAAAGTTCCTGGATATCAGATTGAGCTTGGTTTTAGTGGTTCTCCTGTGTGGGATAAACCATTACAGGGAGTTGTGGGTATGGCTGTACCCGCAGAGAAAAAGCGAGGAGGAGTCAAAGCGGCATTTAGGATGCCTATAACTGTGTTAGTGGAAACTGGGGATTTTTTACATCAAGCCATGCAGCAAAAACCAATAAATTCTTCTCGTTCTTTTAATCGAGTACAAGAAATTAAAGTCAGGGAATTGGAAAAACGTTTCGCAATTTTAGAAATTGATTATGAAGCAGTTTATAACCAATTGAATGAAACACTAGATGCTGAATTTAAAAATAAAATACAGCTAAAACTGAAGAGAATTGAGCAAGAGATGAATGATGTCTTTGGAGAGTTAAAAATGGTCGGATAAAAATTTTATTACAAAAGTCCGCCAATAAGCGACATTAAGTATAAAATTCATCCAACAGGTTTTGATTTAATGAAGGAGTTTTAGCCCGGACAACACAACCCATATCAGTTACAGATATTGCCAATTTCCTAAATACTGATGAATATGATGTTGAGGAATTATTAGAAAATTGGGTAGAATTTTTAGTCTAAGAAAATAGATCAGAAAATACTTACTACAGCTTCTATCATTTTAGTTTCCGTGATTTCATTAACAAAATATAGAACTCAAACCCATCCCATAGAGAGATGATCCATACCAGCATTTGAAATAAATTATAAGCGTATGTACTTAAATAACATACATCTTAAATCCCCTCGTCGCTTGCGGGGAGGTGGGGTTTTTGTATTTAAATCTGGTAGGTTGGTTTGACCTTAGGAAACCCAACATTTACGAACTTTTATTGGGTTGTCGCTTAACTCAACCTACAAAAACTCTTAACCGAACAGTATTGACATCAATTCTGAATTCATCTCAATTAAATTGTGAGAAAAAAGAGATTATTTAACTTTTTAGGATTGGTAATAATAATAGCGATCGCTATTATTAGTTATCACAATTGGCCATTACCAAAACCACCCGCATTCATTACCGTTAAACTCAGCGGTTGGACAGGAAATCCTCTAGAACAAAGACTTTTAAAACAGGTAATTGAAGACTTTGAAAAGCAGCATCCCCAGATCAAAGTCAAATATGAAGCGATTTCTGATCAATATATGGATGTAATTAAAACCCGCTTAGTAGGAGAAGCTGCACCAGATGTATTTTATCTCGACGCACTAGAAGCCCCTTTCTTAATGGGTCAGAATGTCCTAGAACCCCTTGGTAAATACATTAAACCCAAATTTGACCTCACAGATATAGAACCCAACTTACTCAAGAATTTTACCTACCAAAATCGTATTTATGGTTTACCTAAAGACTATTCCACCTTAGCCCTATTTTATAACAAACAAGCATTTAATCAAGTGGGTTTAACCAGTCCTCCCACTACCTGGGAACAACTCCGCAGCTATTCAAAACAATTAACAGGCAAACTCAATAAATATGGCTTTGGTGAAATTCCTGAATTAGCCCGTCAAGCATACAAAATTACAGCTTTTGGAGGGGAAATTATTGATAAAAATGGTTATGCTACCTTTGCAAATAATCCAGGATTACAAGGTTTGGAATTAGTAATTAACCAATATCAAAAAGATCGATCTTCCGCCCAAAAATCTGATGTCGGCACAAATTCCGGGAGTGAAATGTTTGGACAAAATAAAGTAGCAATGGTAATTGAAGGGAATTGGGCAATTCCCTATTTACAAGAAACCTTTCCCAAACTAGAATTTGCCACAGCAGAAATACCAGAAATTAATAATCAAAAATCCACAATGGTTTTTACTGTTGCTTATGTCATGAATAAACAAGCACCCCATAAAAAAGAAGCTTGGGAACTCATTTCTTTTCTAACAGGTAAAGAAGGCATGAAAAAATGGACAGGTAAAGGATTTGCATTACCAGCCCGTAAATCAGTGGCACAACAGTTAGGTTATGATCAAGACCCTCTGAGATCATCATTAGTAGCAGGAGTTAATTATGCGACACCCTGGCAAGTAGGTAAAAATCCTGCCGCAATTATCAACAATTTTGATAATCAATTTATTAGTGTTTTACTAGGACAACAACCATTAAAACAGGCAATGTTAAAGGCACAAGATGCAGCAAACCAACAAATTAAGGCAGATATGTAGGGTTCTCTAATTTTCCTCTTCCTTTCTTCCTTTGCGCCTTTGCGCCTACCCTTCGGGATCTCTAAGAGAGATTGCGTGAGATATAAAAATGTGTTTCATTTACGAGAAAATCACTGTAATAGACAGATTCGAGAAAATTTTATAGCTTATTTATTCATAACTCCCAGTATTTTAGTTTTAGGCACATTTGTAATTTTGCCTATTCTCTATGCTGTATTTCTTTCCCTACACAAAGTACAAATGTTGGGAGGGATTAATTACCATTTTTTCGGTTTGGGTAATTTCCAAAGATTGCTAACAGATGAAAGAGTGGGAATTGCTTTGAAAAATACCGCAGAATATGTGGCTATTGTTGTTCCCACCCAAACTATTTTGGCTTTAGGTTTAGCTGTGACACTCAATTCTGGCATTCGCGGCAAAAATTGGTGGCGGATTCTTTACTTTTTACCAACAGTTACATCTTCAGCAGTTTTGACACTAATTTTTATGTGGATTTATAACACAAATGGACTATTAAACAATTTTTTGGCTTTTCTCAACCTGCCTATTTATAATTGGTTGGGAGATCCATCTGTTGCCCTGAAAGGGATTATGATCATGAATATTTGGTCAACAGCACCGTTTTTTATGGTGATTTATTTAGCAGCTTTACAGGATATTCCCCAAACTCTTTATGAAGCAGCAGAACTTGATGGTGCTAATAATTGGGAACAGTTTATTTATATTACTTTGCCTTTATTGCAACCTGTGACTTTCTTTGTCATGGCTATGGGAATAATTGGGACTTTTCAATTATTTGATCAGTCTTATATATTTTCTGGAGGGACAGGTGGACCAAATAACGCTACTCTCACCTTAGTCCTGCTAATTTATCAAACCGTATTTCGGAATTTACAAATGGGATATGGTGCAGCAATTGCCTTTTTACTAGCATTTGTAATTATTATCCTCACATTAATTCAGAGGCAATTTTTCGGAGGTTATAAAATTTGAATAAAATATTTGGTAGTTTCTGGTTGAAAGTGCTGTTATATATCTTCCTCACAGTTTATGGAATTATTACCGTAATTCCTTTTCTCTGGGCATTTTCTGCATCATTTAAGCCTCTATCCGAGATTATTAGCGGTGAATTTAATTTTATCCCCAAACATTTTACTCTCGATAATTACAAACAAATATTTCTGCAAGAACCTTTATTTTGGCGGTGGTTATTTAATAGTGTGATTATTGGTGTTACTGTCACAATTTTAAACTTGCTATTTAACTCAATGGCAGGTTATGCCCTCGCAAGATTGCATTTTCGGGGTAAACAGTGCTGGTTTTTCCTGATTTTGACCGTGTTAGTAGTGCCAGCGCAAATTACCCTGATTCCCACATTTTTAATTTTAAAAGCCATCGGTTGGCTAAATTCATACCCAGGGATGATTGTTCCGAGTATGGTCAATGCTACTTTCATTTTTATGATGCGGCAGTTTTTTGTCAACTTCCCTAGAGAACTAGAAGAAGCTGGACAATTGGATGGTTTAAATGCCTGGGGAATTTTTAGGTATATAGTTTTACCTTTAGCTAAACCAGCATTAGCCGCACAAGCGGTTTTTGTCTTTATGGGTAGTTGGAATAATTTTTTACTCCCTGTAGTGATTCTCTTTGACCCAGAAATGTTTACTTTACCTTTAGGACTAAATACATTTAAAGGTCAATATATCAGCTATTGGAACTACATTATGGCAGCTTCAATGGTGTTTACTCTGCCAGGTTTAGCTATTTATGCTTTCTTTAACCGCTACTTAATTCAAGGTGTTACCTTTACCGGTGGTAAAGGCTGAAAATACAGCAGAATTCAAGAGACTGCACAGAATTATGAACTCCATTAATTCATCCCTTCCTATCTGCGTTTATCTGCGTTTATCTGCGTACCCTATGGCTTCGCCACGCAAGCTGCGGGAAGCAAGCTACAATTATTCTTGAAGTCTGCTGTATCAACCCTAATTTATAAAAAATGGTTATCATCAAATTCATCTATGAATGAAGAGTTTATTTAATAGTTAACATCAAAATTATCTATTCATGTCCTTTTTCTGTAATTAACTAAACCCAAGATTACGGAAACAATAGATTAGAAATAATCATTATCATTGATTAAACAATATATATTAGAAACTTTCCACAAAATTAAGCCCAAACTATAAGTTTTTACTTATGTATCCAATATAATATTTATTTAATAATTCGAGTTGAGAATTGATCACTTTGATCAGAAACACTGTAAACTAGATTTTACTAGCTGAGTGATGCCTCTTGTTCATACTAGGTTAAGAAACTAAACCATGTTTATCACAAAGTATACAAACTAACTTTTTTACATAAAAAGCTAATTTTGAATGCCTAGATATAACTAGGAATTTCAATAGTAAAGCCAAGAATTTATTTCTTTGTCTAAATTTTCATGTTTAAAAAATAAATTATTTCACCAGGGAGATGTTTCATGTCTGAATTTTTTAACCAAATTTCTCGTCGTAAATTTATTGTAACTGCCGGGGTATCAGCAGGTGCTGTATTACTTAAAGGTTGTTTAGAAAATCCGCCAGAACCAGGAGGTATAGCCCAAGCGAAACAAGCTGAAGCAGTTAAATTAACACCAGAAATTACACCAGAAACCACTACTGTTAAATTAGGATATATTCCTATTGTAGAAGCTGCGCCATTAATTATTGCCCAAGAATTAGGCTTTTTTAAAAGATGGGGAATGACAAATGTACAACTTGCTAAACAAGCATCTTGGGGTTCAATGCGAGATAATACCGAAATTGGTTCTGCTGGTGGAGGTGTAGATGGTGGACAATATCAAATGCCCATGCCGCATTTAATGACAGAAGGGTTAATTACTAAAGGAAATACCAAAATTCCTATGTATGTATTAGCCCAATTAAATACTCAAGGTAATGGAATTGCGATCGCTAATAAACACGCAGGTAAAGAAATTGGACTAGATTTAGCTAAAGGTGGAAAAATAGTTTTTGATCAATTAAAAAGTACAAAAAATCCCTTTACAGCCGCCTTTACTTTTGGCAAAGTTAATCAAGAATTTTGGCTACGTTATTGGTTAGCAGCAGGTGGAATTAATCCTGATACAGATGTGAAATTAATTCCTGTATCTGCTGCCCAAACTGTAGCCAACATGAGAACAGGAACAATGGATGCGTTCAGTACCGGAGATCCTTGGCCTTATCGAATTGTGAAAGACAAAATTGGTTTTTTAGCCGTATTAACCTCAGAAATGTGGAAAAATCATCCTGAAGAATACTTTGCCATGAAAGCAGAATGGGTAGACACTCATCCCAAAGCAACCAAAGCCATTTTGAAAGCTATTATGGAAGCACAACAATGGTTAGATAACTTTGAAAACCGTGAAGCGGCGGCGGCAATTTTAGGACGAAGAAACTACTTTAATTTAACACCAACCTTCCTGAAAGATTCCCTACAAGGTAATTATGATATGGGTAATGGTCGTGTGATTAATGATAAATCAATGGCAGTATTGTATTGGAAAGATGAACGAGGTAGTGTGTCTTATCCCTATAAAAGTCATGATTTATGGTTTTTAACTGAAAGCATTCGTTGGGGATTTTTACCACCAGAATATTTAAACAAAGCCAAAGATTTAATAGACAGAGTTAACAAAGAAAATATTTGGCGCGAAGCTGCTAAAGAAGCAGGAATTATGGAGGCAGATATTCCTACTAATACATCTCGTGGACTAGAAACATTCTTTGATGGTGTAACTTTTGATCCAGAAAATCCCACAGCCTATTTAAAGAGTTTAAAAATCAAGAAAGTCAATATTTAGGACTGAGAATATTTGCTGAAATCAAAAATAGAAAATCAATCAACAACAATATTTAATTGATTGACTATTAATCACAAAACAAAAAATCAACAAAATTAGGAGAAAATCATGACTACATTTACCGCCAAACGTCGTAATAGTAACAATTCTGATAGTGCTATATCTGTATTTATTAGTAAACAATTACCGGAAATTATACCACCAACAATTGCTATTGTGGTTTTCCTGGTGATTTGGCAAGTATTTTCTTTAATTGCTGGAACATTACCCGGACCTATTCAAGTAGTTCAAGAAACTTGGGAGTTAATTCTTTATCCATTTTATGATCGGGGAGGAATTGATAAAGGGTTATTTTGGCAAATTTTCGCTAGTTTACAACGGGTAGCTATTAGTTATACTTTAGCCGCAATTGTGGGTATTGGTTTAGGGATTTTAATTGGTGTGAATCAAACCATGTCTAAAGCCTTAGATCCCTTATTTCAACTATTAAGAACTGTACCTCCTTTAGCTTGGGTTCCTATTTCCTTAGCAGCTTTAAGACAAAATGAACCAGCCGCATTATTTGTAATTTTCATTACTTCTCTGTGGCCAATTTTAATTAACACTGCTGTGGGAGTAAAAGAGATTCCTAATGATTATAATAACGTTGCTAAAGTCTTACAACTTTCTCAAAAAGAGTATTTCTTGAACATCTTAATTCCTGCGGCTTTACCTTATATTTTCACTGGGTTAAGAATTTCCATTGGTTTAGCTTGGTTAGCGATTATTGCGGCAGAAATCGTCATGTCTGGTATTGTGGGTATCGGCTTTTTTATTTGGGATGCTTATCAAGCTAACAAGGTTAGTGAAGTTATTTTAGCACTAGTTTATATCGGTGTTGTGGGTTTAATCCTCGATAAATTAATGGCTTGGTTACAAAACCGCATTTTACCACAACAAAAGTAGGAAATGGGAGGGTACAGGGGAGAATATATTTATTCCTATTACCAATCACCAATTACCAATTACCCATTACCAATTACCAATTACCAAAATTATGTCTATATTTGTTGGCGTTGACCAAGTTGATAAAATTTTTGAATTAACCGGTGGTGGACAATATATCGCCCTCAAAGGTATTGATCTCCAAATTAAAAAAGGCGAATTTGTTTCTCTCATCGGTCACTCAGGTTGCGGAAAATCCACCCTTCTAAACATGATTGCTGGTTTAGATTTACCAACAGAAGGTTTAGTCACTTTAGAAGGACAAAGAATTAAAAAACCTGGACCTGATAGAATGGTAGTATTTCAAAACTATTCGCTTTTACCTTGGCGAACAGTGAGAGAAAATATTGCTTTAGCAGTAGATTCAGTATTACATGGAATGCCCGCAGCGGAACGCAAAGCGATTATTGACAGACATATAGATATGGTCGGTTTACGTCCCCATGCTGATAAACAACCAGGGATGTTATCAGGTGGACAAAAACAACGAGTTGCGATCGCTCGTGCCTTGGCAATTCGTCCTAAACTATTACTATTAGATGAACCCTTCGGTGCTTTAGATGCCCTAACTCGCGGGAATTTGCAAGAACAATTAATGCAAATTTGTGAAGAGAATCAAGTTACCGCAGTCATGGTGACACACGACGTAGACGAAGCGGTTTTGTTATCTGACAGGATTGTCATGTTAACTAATGGACCAGAATCAAAAATTGGCGACATTTTAGAAGTAGATATTCCTCGTCCTCGCAAACGCATGGAAGTAGTAAAACATCCCAGTTACTACAGTTTGCGAAGTGAAATGATTTACTTCCTCAACCAACAAAAACGCATCAAAAAAATTCGGGCGAGAAAAACTGCTGCGGTGGTTCGTCATGGTTTAGAAAAAGTTAATTTAGAAATTGGCTTCTTACCTATCACAGCTTGCGCCCCCCTGGCGATCGCCAAAGAAAAAGGCTTTTTCATCAAACATGGTCTGGATGAGGTTAATTTAGTCCGAGAAAGCAGTTGGCGGGGAATTGTAGACGGGATAACAGGGGGATATTTAGATGCGGCACAAATGCCCTCAGGTATGCCCATGTGGTTAAGTTTAGGAGGAAATAAAAACCAACCTTTACCAGTTGTCACCGCCCTGACAATGACCCGCAACGGTAACGCCATCACCTTAGCCAAACGCTTTTATGATGAAGGTGTACATAGCTTATCTGACTTCAAAAATTATCTCCTGAAAACCCGCGAACAAACACACAGAATGGGAGTAGTTCATCCCGCATCCATGCACAACCTATTACTACGTTATTGGTTAGCAGCAGGAGGAATTGACCCCGACAGTGATGTGGTTATGAAAAATATCCCTCCTGCTCAAATGGTAGTAGATTTAAAAGGTGGAACTATTGACGGTTATTCTGTAGGTGAACCTTGGAATTATCGGGCAGCAGTTGAAGGTTCAGGCTTTACCATAGCCACAGATTTAGAAGTTTGGTTAGGACACCCTGGTAAAGTTCTAGGAGTACGAGAAGATTGGGCAGAAACTTATCCAAATACCCATATTGCCTTAACCAAAGCCTTATTAGAAGCTTGTCAATATTGTGCAGATCCTGCCAACGCCCAAGAAATTCGCCAAATTTTAGCAAGTCAGGAATATGTCAGCACAGATATTGAATATATCCAACTGGAAGACCCGAATAACGCTACCTGTGACTTAAATCATCCCATGCGGGAATATGCCCATCACCAATTTTATTCCGAGTCTGCCATTAATCGCCCCAGTCGCACCGAACAAATTTGGATTATGACTCAATTAGCGCGGTGGGGTGACACTCCCTTCCCCAGAAACTGGGTAGAAATCGTTGAAAGAGTTTGTCGAGTCCGCGTTTTCAGTACCGCAGCCAGAGAACTAGGCTTAGATATCAGTTACACCCGTCAACCCATTCAATTATTTGATGGTAAACCCTTCAACGCCGATGATCCAATTGCCTATCTTAACGACCTAGAAATCAAACGCGACTTCTCCATAGCCGAAGTCATTCTAGATGCCCCCAGAAGAACCGCAGCTTAAAAAAACCCTTTCTCGTTCCCATACTCTGTATGGGAATGAATTACGGAAGGCTCTGCCTTCGATTATACCAGAGGCAGAGCCTCTTGATAGCATTCCCAGTCTGAGACTGGGAACGAGATAACGAGATATTAAAAAATTCAAAACTCAAAATTTAAAATGCAAAACCGTAACTTGAAATCTACCAACACAGCTACAACCACAATCAGCCGTCAGCCTTTCCTAGAAATTAAAGACGTTTGCAAAGTTTATCCCACCAAAAATGGACCATTTACCGTTCTTGATGGTGTTAACCTCAACGTGGAGAAAGGTGAATTTCTTTGCGTTATCGGCCACTCTGGTTGCGGTAAATCAACTTTATTAAACATGGTTTCTGGTTTTAACTTCCCCACAACTGGACAAGTTTTATTAGAAGGAAAACCAATTATAAAACCAGGTCCAGATCGCATGGTAGTATTTCAAAACTATGCGTTATTACCTTGGAGAACAGCTTTTGAAAATATTTATTTAGCTGTAGATGCCGTTTATCCCACTAAGCCAGAAGCCGAAAAACGGGCTATTGTCAGAGATCATTTAGCAATGGTGGGTTTAGCTGATGCCATGGAAAAGAAACCCATGCAAATGTCTGGGGGAATGAGACAACGGGTTTCTATTGCGCGGGCTTTGGCAATTCGTCCGAAAGTGTTGATTTTAGATGAACCTTTTGGGGCATTAGATGCGATTACTAAGGAAGAATTACAAGAGGAATTGTTGAAAATTTGGAATGATAACCGTTGTACAGTTTTGATGATTACCCATGATATTGATGAGGCTTTATTTTTGGCTGATAAGTTGGTAATGATGACCAATGGACCTCATGCCAAAATTGGGGAAGTGATGGAAATTCCTTTTTCTCGACCTAGAGATAGAGCGAGAATTATGGAAGATCCTCAATATTATCAATTGCGGAATTATGCGCTAGATTTCTTGTTTAATCGTTTCGCTCATGATGATGTAGGTTAGGTTAGTGAAATAATCTAATACGATGAAAGTTAAAAGTCAGAGTCAAATTCTTACCTTGACTCTGATAATTTTCAACCTAATCTAAAATTAGAAAGTGTAGCGTTTTTGTATTTACTTGCCTTACAGAATTTAGTTCTATACAAAGACTTTGTTGCACCTGTTATGGTCACTAGTTCGCACAAATTATCAGTTGCCGAACGTAATTTATTTTCCAAATTTCTTTCTGAACGAGCCACATAAGTATGCAGTGGCATTCCACCTGGTACAAATATCTGCGAACTTTTATACTCTTTCATCGCTGCTTTCCTTCAAAGTATTACCCAAACAAATGCAATTATAACCATATACTGTGAGTAATATAGGTTAGTTTAAGCGACAACGCAACCAAACAACAGCTTTAATAACCAGCCCACTCCAAAAAATCATTGACAAATACCACCAATCACAATTAACATCGAATTAGATGCTAATTAAACTTGCACCCATGATAAACCTTACTAAAGATATACATTCCCTCACCGAATTTAAGCGTAACACCACTGAATTTCTACAACAGATTAAAAAAACAAAACATCCCTTAGTTCTGACTGTCAACGGAAAAGCCGAGTTAGTTGTTCAAGATGCAGAATCTTATCAAGAACTATTAGATGCTGCTGAATTAGTAGAAACTTTAAAAGGCATTAAATTAGGCTTGGAACAAATGCAGCAGGGTGAAGGAAAAAAAGCCGAAGATTTCTTTAATGAACTATTTAATAGATTAGATAGTTCCAATGAATGATAAATATCAAATCATCATCCAACCAGAAGCGCAGAAAGCAATAGAAGACGCTTATTTCTGGTTTAGTAATATTTCTCACCAAAAGGCTAGAACATGGTTAGAAGGATTATATAAATCCATTTTATCACTAGAAAAAATGCCTTCTCGTTGTTCTCTAGCATTTGAAAATGAATTTTTTTATCAAGAAATACGACAACTTATATATGGAAAGGGAAGAAACGCCTATCGAATTATTTTTACAATTGTTGATGATAATGTTCAAATTATTTTTGTGCGACACACGGCTCAAAAACCAATCAGAGACGAAGAATCAGAATAACTAATGTAGGTTGGGTTAAGCAACAGCGCAACCCAACAACAGCTTTAATTATCAAGTTTAATAATGTTGGGTAACATACGTCAACCCAACCTACTAAAATCAAAGATTAAGCATGAACCATTAAATATTGGCCATTACCGTTGTATTCACCATTGCAACTGGCGAAATTAGCAACAAACCAAATTAAATAAAACCGCCAGATGCGGCGAAATTTGGCATAGTC
>Ga0164295_10003851_pt1 | contig 11957 bp, 13 predicted proteins | sample GEODES006metaG_FD_111798 | JGI IMG/M metagenome (GOLD analysis project Ga0164295, IMG submission 111798) | Oligotrophic lake water microbial communities from Sparkling Lake, Wisconsin, USA - GEODES006 metaG | ecosystem: Environmental > Aquatic > Freshwater > Lake | place: USA: Sparkling Lake...
CGATTTGAGGTGTGTCGCTATCATTCGTGGACGGTTTTGCCGGATACGATGCCATTGGAATTAAAGGTGACGGCGGAGGATGCGGGCGGAAATGTGTTGGCGGAGGCGCATTCGAAGTATGATGTGCGTGGGGTGCAGTTTCACCCGGAGGCTTATTTGACGGAGCATGGATTACAAATGATTAAAAATTGGATGAAATAAGATGAAATCGATTATACAAAATAGAGTGCATGGGGAAGCTTTGTCTTATGAAAAGGCGAAAGAGGTGATGTTGAATATTGGTCGGGGTGAAGTGAATCCAAGTCAAATTGCTGCTTTTTTAACGTCGTATTGGTACCATCCGATTCAAGTTCAGGAATTGACTGGATTTGTGGATGCGATGTTGGAATTGGCGGTGACTTTGGATTTATCGGAATTTGAGGCGATGGATGTGTGTGGCACGGGTGGTGACGGAAAGGATACGTTTAACATTAGTACGACATCGTCTTTTGTGATCGTGGGTGCGGGTCAAAAAGTGGCCAAGCATGGTAATCACGGGGTTTCTTCCTCGGTGGGCTCGTCGACGGTATTGGAGTTTTTGGGTTTGAAGTTTACGAGTGATCCGAAGGTGCTTCGTCGGAAAATGGAGACGGCAGGAATTTGTTTCTTGCATGCGCCTTTGTTTCATCCGGCGATGCGATTTGTGGGACCGATTCGGAAGGAATTGGGGATGAAGACCTTCTTTAATTTGTTGGGGCCTTTGTTGAACCCAGCGAAGGTGACGAAGCAATTGACCGGTGTGTATTCGAAGGAAGTGTTTGATTTATACCGTGGATTTTTTGAGGCTAGCGAAAAGAAATTTGGGATTGTCTATGCGGCGGATGGCTACGATGAGATTTCGTTGACATCGCCCTTTGATATTTCGACGAGGGGGGGCTTGAAAACGTATCAACCCTCAGATATTGGTTTTGATACCTTTGCGCAGGCAGAACTTTCCGGTGGGGAAACTGTCGCGCAATCGGCAGATATTATGTATAAAATTTTGCAAAGGGAGGGAACTCCCGCGCAAACACAAGCCGTTTTGGCGAATGCGGGAGCCGCTTTATGGGTGGCTGAAAAGGCGCCTAATTTGGCTTATGGTATTTTGATGGCCAAAGAAAGTTTGGAAAGTGGAAAAGCATTCCAATCCTTCAAAAAGTTCATTATGGATTAAGGCGAATATGCCATAAATAAGATGAATATATTAGAACAAATTGTAGCGACGAAGCGTTTGGAGGTAGCGAAGGCGAAGGAAAAGGTGTCGATGGGGGCCTTAGAGAAGTTGAGATATTTTGCGCGGACATGTCATGCGCTGACGATGTCTTTGGTGCAGCCGGCTTCTACTGGCATCATTGCTGAATTTAAGCGTAAATCGCCTTCGAAGGGGGTCATTAATGATCGTTTGGGGGTGGATGAAGTGACGAGGGGCTATGTGGCGGCGGGTGCGGCTTGTTTGTCGGTGCTGACGGATGAAGTGTATTTTGGGGGAACGGCGGCTGATTTTGAATTGGCACGTCGGACGAATCCGAATACGCCGATGTTGCGTAAGGATTTTATGGTGGATGAATACCAGGTTGTGGAGGCGAAGTCGATGGGGGCGGATGTGATTTTGTTGATTGCGGCGGCTTTGAGTCCGAGGGAGATAGAGGTGTTGGGGACTTTGGCGCGGAGTTTGGGGATGGAGACCTTGTTGGAGGTGCATGATGAGGAGGAGTTGGAACGTAGTTTGGGGGATTATATATCGGTGGTGGGGGTGAATAATCGGAATTTGAAGAATTTTTCGGAGCAAAATGTGGAGGCGTCGAAGCGATTGTCGGAAAAGATTCCTGCCCGATTTGTGAAGGTTTCGGAGAGTTGTATTTCGGGGCCGGAGGTGATTAAGGATTTGAAATCCTATGGCTACCGGGGATTTTTGATTGGGGAGAGTTTTATGAAAACGGAGGATCCTGGGAGGGCTTTGACCTCATTTTTAAATCAATAGGCGGATGAAATGGAAGGTTTGTGGCATGCGGGAGCGAGCGAATATAGCGGCGGTTGCGGCATGCAAGCCTGATTTTATGGGTTTTATTTTTGTGGAAAAATCGCCGCGTTATGTGGGAAAGGATTTTGTCATTCCGGTGGATTTGTTAGGAGCGACGCAGGCGGTTGGGGTTTTTGTGAATGAAACGGTGGAGCAGATTATCGCGATGGCTGAACATGCTGGATTTAGGTGGGTTCAATTACATGGTGAGGAGGGTGATTCAGCTATAGAGGCCTTGAAAAGGGCAGGCCTGGGTGTGATTAAAGCGGTGTCGGTGGCGGAGGAAGGGGATTTGTTGGCCTTACAAGGGGCGCCTGATTATTATTTATTGGATACGAAAAAGGGCTCACAAGTGGGTGGAACGGGGGAACGATTTGATTGGTCGATTTTAAAGGCTTATCCGTCGAAGGTTCCGGTTTTTTTAGCGGGGGGTATTTCGGGGGAAAATATGGTGGAGGCGATGGAATTGAGAACAAAATGCCCGTTGGCGGGTTTGGATTTTAATAGTCGTTTGGAGATTCAGCCGGGGCTTAAGGATTTGGAAAAAATAAAGGACATTGCAAAAAAAATAGCATTATGATACAGGAGCCATTATCGTTTCATGTGAATGAGGAGGGTTATTATGGGGATTTTGGAGGGGCATTTATTCCGGAGATGTTGTACCCGAATGTAGAGGAATTGCGGCAAAATTATTTGAAAATCATGTCGGATCCTGCATTTCAGGCAGAATTTCATGCTTTGCTGAAGGATTATGTGGGTCGGCCTACACCCTTGTTTAAGGCGGAGCGTTTGTCGGCCAAATACGGCACGAATATTTATTTAAAGCGAGAGGATTTATGCCATACGGGTGCGCACAAGGTGAACAATACGATTGGTCAGATTTTGGTCGCGAAGCGTTTGGGGAAACATAAAATTGTGGCAGAAACGGGTGCGGGGCAGCATGGAGTGGCTACGGCAACGGTTTGTGCCTTAATGGGCATGGAATGTATTGTGTATATGGGGGCGATTGATATTGAGCGTCAGGCGCCGAATGTGGCGCGGATGCGGATGTTGGGCGCCGAAGTGGTGGCGGCAAAATCGGGTTCCCAGACTTTAAAAGATGCGACGAATGAGGCGATGCGGCACTGGATCAATCATCCGGTGGATACGCATTACATCATCGGTTCGGTGGTGGGGCCGCATCCTTATCCGGATATGGTGGCGAAGTTTCAATCGGTGATTTCTGAGGAAATCAAAGTGCAATTAATGGAAAAAGAGGGTCGGGATTATCCGGATTATGTGATTGCATGTGTGGGGGGTGGATCGAATGCGGCGGGGGCCTTTTATCATTATTTGGATGAACCTCGGACGGCTTTGATTGCGGCGGAGGCGGCGGGTCAGGGTGTTTCGACGGGACATTCGGCGGCGACGACATTTTTGGGGAAACCGGGGGTATTGCATGGAAGTAAGAGTTTGTTGATGCAAACGGAGGATGGTCAGGTGATAGAACCGTATTCGATTTCGGCGGGATTGGATTATCCGGGTATTGGGCCTATGCACGCGCATTTGGCGACATCGGGTCGTGCGAAATTTTATGATATTACGGATGAGGAGGCTTTGGAAGGGGCGGTAGAATGTTCGAGGTTAGAGGGGATCATACCGGCCTTGGAATCTGCGCATGCATTTGCGGTTTTGGGAAAATTAGGTGCGGGGGCGGATGAGGTGGTGGTGATTAATTTATCGGGCCGTGGGGATAAGGATTTGGCGACGTATCAAAAAAGATTAAAATTGAATGACTAAGATGAATCGAATTACGGAGGTTTTTCAGTCGGCGCAGGGTCCGATTTTAAATGTATATACGACGGCGGGATATCCTGGTTTTGGGGATACGATGGAGGTGTTGGAGGCATTGCAGGAAGGCGGTGTGGATATTATTGAGATTGGGATGCCTTATTCGGATCCGGTGGCGGATGGGGAAACGATTCAGCAATCGAACCAGTCGGCATTGGATCAGGGGATGACGGTGGCGAAATTATTTGATCAATTGGCCGATATGCGGTCTAAAATTCAGGTTCCTGTACTTTTGATGGGGTATATAAATCCGGTCTTGCAGTTTGGGGTAGAGCGTTTTTGCCAAAAATGCAATGAGGTGGGTGTGGATGGATTGATATTACCTGATTTACCGATGGCGGAATATGAGCGGGAATACAAGGCGATTTTTGAGCGTTATGGCTTGTTTAATATCTTTTTGATCACGCCACAGACTTCGGATGAGCGTATTCGACAGATTGACTCGGTGAGTGAGGGATTTATTTACATGGTTTCTTCGGCGAGTACGACTGGGGCTAAGACGGGGATTTCGTCGGATCAGGAGGCGTATTTTGAGCGGATAGAGGGAATGGACTTGAAGAATCCAAGATTGGTGGGTTTTGGTATATCGGATCGGGCGAGTTTTTTAAAGGCATCGAAAGGTGCGTCAGGGGCGATTATTGGAAGTGCCTTTGTGAAATTAGTGGGTCAGGCGAAGGATATTCGTTCGGAAGTGGTGGCATTTGTGAAGGCTATCAAGGGTTTAGCTTAATTTTTAGGGATTTTTTTAGCCAATTTTTTTTTAAAGAATAGATTTTTTCTATCTTTGCAACCCAAATCAGTGTGCCTTATGTACAAAGTGGACCGCTAAGGACTGATAATCATCAAAAATCGAAACGAAGATGAGTGATTTAATTAAGTTAGTAGAAGCAGAAAACTCGGCCCGTCGGGCTCAGCATCCAGAATTTGCTGCAGGAGATACGGTAAATGTTCACGTGAAGATTCGTGAGGGTAACAAGGAGCGTATTCAGGTTTTCCAGGGTTTGGTTATCCAACGTAAAAATTCAGGAGCAGGTGAATCATTCACTGTTCGTAAAATTTCTAACGGAATTGGTGTAGAGCGTATTTTCCCAATTTTGTCACCAAATTTGGATAAAATCGAAGTATTGCGTCGCGGTAAAGTTCGTCGTGCACGTTTATTCTACATGAGAGGTAAGCAAGGAAAAGCGGCTCGTGTTAAAGAGAAGAAGAAATAGGTTTGAGATATTTTATATAGGAAAAGGTCGTTCAGCAATGAACGGCCTTTTTTGTTTCCATTAATTTAATCGTGTTGGTTTTCGTATTCTAATTAGGATCAGCTGATGGCTGATTTTATTTGTTTTAGTTCGGCACGAGCCTTGCTTAGATCGTATTGCATTTGAAGGCGGAGCCAATACTCGGCCGATATACCTAATGCATTTTCAAGAGCAATAGCCAAATGTGCATGAACGCCTCTTTTTCCTTTGATTACTTCGTTCAGGAAAGAAGGCTGTACAGCTACTTCTTTGGCCATTTTTAGCTGAGATATTTTTCGCACTTTCATCTCATCGAGTATTAGTTCTCCTGGATGTGTTGAAAATAATGGGACAAGAGCTTGTTTTGAGTTCATGATTGGGAATGATTCGTAAGAGACATGATTTTACCGACTAACAAATATATATCATAACTGATGATGCATTCAACCCGGTATTTTTGATTAACACGTATGGAATGAAACATTGATTTTGCACCAATTAATTTTTTAAAATGCAGGCTTTTAATTTGATAGAGTTCTTCTAATTTCTCTATCGCAAGCATCATGTTAATTATTTTGATGTATTGTTTGATCACACTCGGCTGAAACCTAACCCGTCGATTTTCCGAATAGCCTTTTTCATACAATTCTTGCAATTCGTGTTTGTCGAAAACAATGATCATCAGCCAAACAAAAGTAGATATTTATTCACATATAAGTGAATAAAAAGAATAAAATTTATTTGACAAAATTATTTAATTGCTTGAAAAAGCTTTAACAATAAACTGATTTAATCGGAAGATTATCAGTTTATTTATTTTGCTAAAATGGATTATTTGAAATCGAATTTAAAGTAAAAATGATGCGCTTCTTACAATTTCTCCACTTTCCTCACATTCGGATTAATGGTATCGGATTCGATGAGTCCGTCGCGCAGGCGGATGATGCGGTGCGCGTATTGTGCGATGTCGTCTTCATGGGTAACCATCACGATGGTATTGCCTTTTTTGTGCAATTGGTCGAAGAGGTCCATGATCTCATAGGAGGTTTTGGTGTCCAAGTTACCTGTCGGTTCATCGGCCAATAAAATCGAAGGTTCGTTGACTAAGGCACGGGCGACGGCCACACGTTGGCGTTGTCCCCCAGAAAGTTCATTAGGCTTATGTCCAGCCCGATTATCCAAGCCTACTCCGCGAAGGGTTTCCATGGCGATTTCGGTGCGTTGGGATTTCGAATAACCTGCGTAGATAAGGGGCAGGGCTACGTTTTCGAGGGCGGATTGGCGAGGTAGCAAATTAAAGGTTTGGAAAACGAAACCGATTTCTTTGTTGCGGACCGCGGCTAATTCATTTTCAGACATCTCGCTGACATCTTGTCCATTCAAAATATATTGGCCCGTGGTGGGCGTATCTAAACAGCCCACAATATTCATTAAGGTAGATTTTCCTGAACCCGAAGGGCCCATAAAAGCGACATATTCGCCTTTATTGACGGAAATATTGATGTCTTTTAAGGCATCAATCACCTCTTCGCCCATGACATAGCGTTTTGAAATATTTTTGGTAACAATAATTTTGCTCATAAGGACATTCATTCAAGCTTCAAAAATACACGCATTGTCGCAAAGTCTTCATTCTTTTCTACAAAAGATACGGGGAGGGGATAAATAAGCATATAGGTGGATAAGAGGTTTGATTCCTATGCGGGTTTTTTTAGCTTTGTGTTCGATAAAATGCGATGAAATACATTCCTGCTTTAGATGGGGTCAGGGCCCTTGCTATTCTATTGGTTCTTTTGTTTCACTGGTTTCCGGTGAATCATTGGGTGAATCTATTGCCAAACGGCCCGATCGGCGTGACACTTTTTTTTGTCTTGAGTGGCTATTTGATTTCGACGATTTTGATGGGCCAACAAGCCGCCGGCAACTTCGTTCGTTCATTTAAAAATTTCGTGGTTCGTCGGGCTTTACGCATTTTTCCTATTTATTTTTTGGTGCTTTTAGGCTTGCTCGTGGCCAAACGAGTTGGGATTCAAGTGGTCACCGATTTTTATGAGCACCCGGTTTTTTATTGGACGTATTTGTATAATCATTGGTTAGAGCGCCAACAAAATTGGTCCGATATGTTATCGCCTTATTGGTCTTTATCGGTGGAGGAGCAGTTTTACATTGTTTGGCCATTTTTTATGTTATTGATTCCTTCAGGCAAACGCCTGCTTGGTTTTTTATGGTCGGTCGTGGTGCTGGGAATCGTGGCGCGTTATATTTCGGTGCATGAATTTCATGGGATTGGGGTGTATATGATTACCTGTGTGGATACGTTTGCGTGGGGGGCTTTGTTGGCCTACTATGTACGCACCGGTCGCACTTCGGAACTGGGAAGATGGGTTCGCCGATTGTGGATTCCGGTGCTAATTTTATGGATTATGCTGTGTCTGTTGCATACGGATGCGGATTTGGTGAAGCAATTGTTCTTTCGAACCTTGACCTCGATGGTGTCTGTGGCCTTGCTTTTTCAGGTGATGCAAGTAGGGATTTTAGCCCGTATTTTTTCTTGGACGCCCTTACGGAAGGTGGGTCAAATGAGTTATGGGATTTATTTATATCACATGCTTGTCCCTGATTTATTTTATCAAATCGCCGCTCGATTACACATTCCTTTGCCAGCCGACCCCTATCATGTGATCGGTTTACTGGTGCTATTTTTAGTTGCCTCGATTTCGTATCGATGGATCGAAAAACCAATTCAGGCGTTGAAGCGGCATTTTGTGTAGGGATTTTTCAAACCCATTTTTTCTCTAAATATCAGCTACTTGATTTTCCCTGAACAGGTTTTTGATAATCCTTTTCCTCCTATTTTTCGTTTTCATTACAGGCCGTACTTTCGTCAAAAAATGACGCATGTATGCCCACAAATAACTTTAGGTATAGCCTTGAAAATCTGATTGTCAAAAATCGGGTCAACGAATTTTCTGTCTATGTATTCATCCTCTTTTTGCTTCTTATCGCATTATTCGCCCTTCCTTTTATTCAGGTCGATGTATCGGCGCAGGCCCGCGGTATACTTCGCTCCGCCCAAGACCCGGTACCCATCCTATCCCTTGTCAGTGGTAATATTTTACAAATGAACATGAGGAATAATCAAGCAGTTCGCCGCGGTGATACGCTCTTGCGCATCGATTCCAAACGAATAGACGAGGACCTTGCCCATCAAATATCCGTGTTTAAGCAAAACCAAGCGCTTCTTCGAGATCTTCATGAAATGATAAGTTCTTCGGAAATGCCTTTGTTGACACAAGCCACCCTTCGTCAAGATTTTGATAAGTTTTTAGCTCAAAAAAAGGAAGCTCAAACGCATATACAGGCGGCTAAAAGTGTCTGGGTACGCCAGCAAAAACTCTTTTCCGACCATGTTATTCCGCCAGCGGAGTATGAACGTGCTGAACACGAATATCAAATGGCTCTCGCGGCTTGGCGATTGGCCGAAGCCAACCAATATGCCATTTGGCAACGGCAATTCAAAGAATTTCATGATTTGCAACAAAGCAATGAATTGGCCATTCAAAAACTGATACTTGAGAAGAAACAATACGTAATTCGCGCGCCCATTGATGGGACGCTGACCCATGTAAAGGGATTTGAATCGAATTCATTTGTGGTTTCGGCTGGGTATTTAGCGGAAATTACGCCGGATCATGCCCTGCTGGTAGAATGTCAGATCGGCTCCAAAGACATTGGACTTTTGCGGATAGGTCAATCGGCCCGACTGCAATTTGATGCATTTCCATATCACCAATGGGGCTTTGTTCCTGCCAAAGTCTTGGAAATTGATCGAAATCCTGAAATTCAAAATGAGGCGGTTTTTTTCCGAGTACGTTGTCGATTACTCCTTCAAAAATTACAAAGGAAAGGCGCACAGGTTCAGGTGAAAAAAGGGATGACCTTGACGGCCCGTTTTTTTTTGGCAAGGCGCTCCTTGTTGCAATTACTCGTGGATCGAATGGATACTTTTTTCAACCCAATGAAACTTTCTAATGAACCATGAAAAGCAAGAAAATTAAACAACATGATATCAAAGATTGTGGCGCGGCCTGTTTGGCTTCCATCGGAAATCATTACCAGGTTCACATTCCCATTGCACAAATAAGGCAATTTTCCAGTACGGATTTGCGAGGGACGAATGTATTGGGACTTGTTCAAGCGGCTGAAAAAATGGGGTTTTTGGCCAAAGGGGTTAAGGCTCATGTAGATTCCTTACCTAATATTCCTTTGCCGGCAATTGCACATGTTGTCTTGAAAAATCAATTGCATCATTTTGTTGTGATTTACCAATTGACAAGCAGGCAAGTTCAATTGATGGATCCGGCATTTGGGACGATGGAAACGTATGATTTGAAGGAATTTGAGGAGATTTGGTCCGGGGTCTTGGTCTTGCTGGCGCCTGGGGACGGATTTAAGCGGATGGATGCGACGCAATCGGTAGTTAAACGGTTTTGGAACTTGGTCTGGCCTCATCGTGTGGTAGTGACCCAAGCACTGGTAGGCGCCTTGTTTTTTACAGTTTTGGGGCTTTGCATGTCAGTTTATATTCAAAAAATTACGGATTATGTGTTGGTGGATGGGAATCGGAATTTGTTGAATTTGATGAGTGTGGGTATGCTAATCGTGATTACTTTGCAGGCATTTGTGGGTATTTGGAAATCGATGTTGATGATGAAATCAGGTCAATTAATGGATGCCGCTTTGATCTTGGGTTATTATAAACATTTGTTGCATCTGCCTCAGCGCTTTTTTGATACGATGCAGATTGGGGAGATTACTTCCCGGATTAGTGATGCTATAAAAATTAGAAACTTTTTGAATGATACCTTGATTGAGTGGGTGGTGAATGTGTTTGTGGTTTTGTTTGCCTTTGGATTTATGTTTTTGTATGATTGGAAATTAGCGCTCGTCATGTTAGCCATTCTCCCTTTGTATGCGTTGATCTTTGCGGTATTTCATTGGCTGAACAAAAAAGTGGAACGAGAGGTGATGGAGGATTCGGCGGCATTGGAAACGCAATTGGTCGAGTCGCTGAATCATATTCGAACGGTGAAGGAATTTGGCATCGAGCTTTTTATGAATCAAAAAACGGAGCATCGCTTTGTTAAATTATTGTTTACGGGCATGCGGTCAGGCTATCATTCACTTTTTGCGGGTTCGAGTGCCTCTTTTTTAGCTTCCTTTATTACGGTAGTTTTAATCTGGTTGGGGTCTGGATACGTGCTGGATCAAGAAATTACGCCGGGTCAACTTTTCTCATTTTATGCATTAGTCGGTTATTTTTCGGGACCGATGGCGGCTTTGGTCGGGGCGAATAAATCCATCCAAAATGCTCGCATTGCCGCGGATCGATTGTTTGAAATCATGGATTTGGCATTGGAGAAGGGTGAAAATCAAGAAGTTAGTTTAGGGGAAGAAACATTGGGGGATATTCGATTTGAGCAGGTACATTTTTCGTATGGGAGTCGAGTGCAAGTCTTTACGGGTTTGGATGTGCGCATCTGCCAAGGAAAAATGACGGCTATTGTAGGGGATAGTGGGAGTGGAAAGACCTCGCTTTTTTCAATTTTACAGGGCTTGTATCCGATTCAGTCGGGTCGAATTATGGCGGGTGATTATGATATACGGCATATTCGCTTGGCGGATTTGCGAAGAAGAATTGCGGTGGTGCCCCAACAAATCCAATTGTTCTCCGGCAATGTCATCGATAATATTGCGTTAGGAGATCCATTTCCGGATGTGAAACGCGTGTTGAAGCTTTGTCGGGATACGGGCATCGCTGAATTTATCGAGAAAATTCCGAGTGGCTATGCTACACCTTTGGGGGAAAATGGTGCGATGTTGTCAGGGGGTCAGAAGCAACGCATTGCCTTGGCGAGGGCTTTGTATCGGGAGCCTGACATGTTATTATTGGATGAGGCAACTTCCTCCCTGGATTCCGCTTCCGAGCAAAATATCTTACAAGTTCTCGAACGTTTTCGGCAAATGGGAAAAACCTTAGTGGTTATTGCGCATCGTCTTAGCACGATTATTCAAGCCGATCACATCATCGTGCTTCAAGATGGCCAAGTCGTTCAGGCAGGTACGCATTTGGACCTGATTCGGATAGAAGGAGCGTATGCGCAAAAGGTAGCCGCGCAGGGATTATTTGTTCAATAGCTTATGGGAAAGCCTTTCATGTTTACTTGACGAAAATTCAAATACCATTTTTCTGCTAATCTGACATAAATAGCTTTTCATCTTAGTTTAGGACGGGACAAGGAGCAAAAAAAAGCCTAGGCGGTGAGGCCCAGGCTTTTGATTCTATGAATTGGAATATTATAAACCTTTTGCTTTCTTAACTACTTCTTCCGCAAGGTTTTGTGGAACAAACTCGTAGTGAGAGAAAGTTAAGGATGCTGTCGCACGTCCAGAAGACATGGTACGCAAATCCGTTACATATCCGAATAATTCAGAAAGAGGCACATCAGCTTTCAAGATAACCGCACCTTGGCGAGAATCCATCCCTTTCATGATACCGCGACGACGGTTTAAGTCACCCGTAATAGGTCCCGTATATTCATCTGGAGTAACTACGTCTACCGCCATAATCGGTTCCATTAATTTGGCACCCGCTTGTTTCGCTGCATCTTTATAACCCATACGAGCCGCTAATTCAAATGACAATGAATCTGAATCGACATCGTGGAAAGAACCGTGGAACAAACGAACTTTCATCGAATCCATTGGGTAACCCGCTAAGGCACCGGTTTTCATCGCTTCTTCAAATCCTTTTTGAACCGCTGGAATAAATTCACGTGGAATCACACCACCCACAA
>Ga0164295_10003853_pt1 | contig 11957 bp, 5 predicted proteins | sample GEODES006metaG_FD_111798 | JGI IMG/M metagenome (GOLD analysis project Ga0164295, IMG submission 111798) | Oligotrophic lake water microbial communities from Sparkling Lake, Wisconsin, USA - GEODES006 metaG | ecosystem: Environmental > Aquatic > Freshwater > Lake | place: USA: Sparkling Lake...
CTGGGCCTGGCCAACTGCCTGGCCGCTTACGAGGCGGGCGTGCGTACCTTCGACGCCTCACTGGGCGGGCTGGGCGGCTGCCCTTATGCGCCGGGCGCCTCGGGCAACGTGGTCACCGAAGACCTGGTCTTCATGTTCGAGGCCATGGGCATCGACACCGGTATTGACCTGGCCCGGCTGATCGCCGCACGCGCGCCGCTGCAAGCCGGACTGCCGGGCGAGCCGCTGTACGGCATGACGCCTGACGCCGGTCTGCCGAAAGGCTGGACACAAGTTAGGCACCAAGGAGCCAACCATGTCTGAAGCCAGCAGCCCGCCGCAGCGCCTGCCTCAACGCCTGCCCTACGAAGGCCTGCGCGTGGTCGAGTTCACGCACATGGTGATGGGCCCGACCTGCGGCATGGTGCTGGCCGACCTGGGCGCCGAGGTCATCAAGGTCGAGCCGATTGGCCACGGCCGCGAGGGTGATGCCACGCGCCAGCTCATCGGCTCGGGCGCGGGCTTTTTCCCGATGTTCAACCGCAACAAGAAAAGTCTGGCGCTGGACCTACAAACGCCCGAAGGCCTGGAGGCCGTGCTGCGCTTGATCGCCACCGCCGACATCGTCAGCGAGAACTTCAAGCCCGGCACCATGGCCAAGCTCGGGCTGGACTACGCCAGCCTCAAGGCGCTGAACCCGCGGCTGATTTACGTCAGCCACAAAGGTTTTTTGCCCGGCCCTTACGAGCACCGCACAGCGCTTGACGAGGTGGTGCAGATGATGGGCGGCCTGGCCTACATGACCGGGCGACCCGGCGACCCGCTGCGCGCCGGCACCAGCGTCAACGACATCATGGGCGGCATGTTCGGCGCCATCGGTGCCATGGCGGCACTGGCCCAGCGCGACCACCCGGCGCACGGCACCGGCCGCGGCCAGGAGATTCAAAGCGCGCTGTTTGAAAACAACGTCTTTCTGGTGGCCCAGCACATGATGCAGTTTGCCGTCACCGGCCAGGCCGCCGCGCCCATGCCGGCGCGCATCTCGGCCTGGGCGATGTACGACGTGTTCGAGGTGAAAGACGGCGAGCAGATTTTTCTGGCGGTGGTGAGCGACAGCGCCTGGGCGGTGTTTTGCAAAGTCTTTGACTTAGCTGACTTGCTGGCCGACGAACGCTTGAGAAGCAACAACGACCGCGTGCGCGCCCGCGCCTGGATGATGCCGCTGCTGCGCGAGCGCATGGCGGCCTACAGCGCGGCCGAACTCTCCGCCATCTTTGAAAAAAACGCGCTGCCCTTTGCACCGATCACCCGGCCCGAAGCCCTGCTGCAAGACCCGCACCTGCTGGCCACCGGCGGCTTGGCGCCCATCACGCTGCCCGACGGCCGCCCCGGCCAGGCCGTGCTGTTGCCGATCACGCTGGACGGCCAACGCCCGGGTGTACGAGCCTCAGCACCGCAACTGGGTGAACACACCGCGGCGCTACTCAGTGAACTGGGTTACGACCAAGCGGCCATTGCCGGCATGCAGGCGCGCGGCGTGGCGCGGGGGAAGCCGGCGCCGGGCTGAAGGAAGACGGGGATGGATCCCTGCCTTCGCAGGGATGACGGAAATGGGGCAGGGATGGTGGCCTTTGGAGCGGGGATCCATCCGTGATTCTGACTGCGCTTTATGCGAAGACCGCCTGCCACAAGGCCTGTATCGCAGCGCGCTCGGTTTGCACTGCCCCTGGGCTGACCTGGGTGGGCTCTTCGTTGAGGCGGGCGTGGTGTTGCACGCGGCGCAGTTCGCGGTAGGCGTCGGCGGCTTGCTGACCAACGCCTGTGGGTAGCAGGCCGGCTTTCTCAGCACGCAGCAAAAGGGCGATATTGCCGACGTTGTCGGCCAGTTCCGGATGCCGCGCGGCTTCGGCCAGCACCAGGTATTGCATGGCAAATTCGGCGTCCACCATGCCGCCTGCGCCGTGTTTGACGTCAAAGCTTTCAGCCTCGGCGGCTGCGGCTAGGGCTGCGGCCTGCCCCGGCTTGCGTTTGACCGGGTGCGCAGCGCGCACCTTCTCGCGCATGGTCACAATCTCGGCGCGCAGCGCGGGCAGCTCGCGCGGTGCGGTGATGACGGCGCGGCGCACCTCGTCAAAACGCGCGGCCAGCGCTGCATCGCCCAGCACGCAGCGGGCTCGCGTCATGGCCTGGTGTTCCCAAGTCCAGGCGGTGTTGCTGCCGCGCTGCTGCTGGTAGTTGGCGTAAGCCGCAAAGCTGATGACCAGCAGACCCGAGCCGCCATTGGGCCGCAAGGCGGTGTCGATCTCAAACAAATCACCTTCGCCGGTCTTTACAGTGAGCCAGTTGATGATCTTGCGCACCAGCGTGGCATAGACCTCGCCGGCTTGCTCGTGCTCGTCTTCGTAAACAAACACAATGTCGAGGTCGCTGCCGTAACCCAACTCTTTGCCGCCCAGCTTGCCGTAAGCAATGACGGCGAACTGCGGCTGCTCGCGGTGGCGGGTTTTCAAGCGCTGCCAGCACCAGTCGGCGGTCAGGCGCAAGACGGCTTCGGCCAGCGCGCTCAGATCGTCGGCCACCTGCTCAACACTGAGCACGCCTTCGACGTCACGCGCCAGTGTGCGAAACACTTCGGCGTGGTGGGCCCGGCGCAGCAGGTTCAAACAAGCTTCTTCGTCGTCTTCGCCGGTACGCTTCAAGGAAGCCAGCCGCTGCTTGAGCTCAGAAATAAAGACCCCGGCGTCAAAGCGCTGCTGCAGCAGATCGTCGCCGGCCAGCTCGTCAATCACGCCAGGGTGCTGCAACAAATAACGGGCCGGCCACTTGGCTGCGCCCAGCAAGCGCAGCAGGCGCTCGTGAACCGACGGGCGCTCCAGCAGCATGGCCAGGTAACTTTCGCGGCGCAGCAGCGGCTCGATCCAGTCGATCAGGCGCAGCGCCGCCTCTTCACTGACCTTGCCCTCCAGCAGCCAGACCGCGGTGCGCTGCACCAGTCGGGCCAGCCGGGCGCGCGAGTCTTCGCGCAGGGCCTGCACGCGCGGGTGCAAGCTCCACGCCACCAGACGGTTTCGAAAGCTCTCCGGCCAGGCGGCTGACATCTGCGCCAGCAACTCGCCGAGCTCTTGCGGCTCGCTGACGCTCTTGTTGCAATTCAAGCAGACCTCGGTGCCGCCCAGCAGTTTGTCAAACTCACTGGCCACCAGCTCGCGGTGCGCATCGAGTTCTGTCAAAAAAGCGCTGCTGCTCGCAAAGCCCAAGGTGCCGGCGATCCAGGCCAGGTCGTCGTCGCGGGTGGGCAGCACATGGGTTTGCTGGTCATCCAGGTATTGAATGCGGTGTTCCACATGGCGTAAAAACTCGTAGGCCCGCGCCAGCGCGTCGGCGGTGTCCTGCGGCATCAAGCCGGCGCTGGCCACGCGCTGCAAAGCGCCCACCGTGGGTCGCATCCGCAGCTCGGGAAACTGCCCGCCGCGCACCACCTGCAAGAGCTGCACGGTGAATTCAATTTCACGGATTCCGCCGCGTGAGAGCTTGACGTCATTGGCGCGCTCGGGGTGGCCGGCGCTGCGGCGATGCGCTTGTTCGCGGATTTGCCGGTGCAAGCTGCGCAGCGCGTCAAATACGTTGTAGTCCAGGTAGCGCCTGAAGACAAACGGCAGCACCACGGCACGCAAGTCCTGCAGCGAGCCGCCACTGTGGCCGGCCGGGGCCTTGCGCTGCAAGCTCGAAGCCGGCGCCACCACCCGGCTTTTGAGCCAGGCAAAGCGTTCCCACTCCCGGCCCTGCACCTGGAAATATTCTTCCAGCGCGCTCAGGGAAATGGCCGCCGGGCCGGAGTTGCCATTGGGCCGCAAGGCCAGGTCAACGCGAAATACAAAACCGTGTTCGGTGGTGTCGCCGATCAGCGCATAAAGCGCTTTGACCTGGTGCGCAAAGTACTCATGGTTGGAGATCTGACCCCGCCCGTCGGCGCGGCCTGCCGTCTGGCCGTCCTGGTCATACACATAAATCAAGTCAATGTCGCTGGAGACATTGAGCTCGCGCGCACCGAGCTTGCCCATGCCCACCACCCACAGCGTGGCCCGAGCGGTGTCGCTGCCGGGCAGCAGGGGGGCGCCGTAAAGCGCGTCCAGCGACTGCTGCGTGCTGTTCATGGCCACATCCAAAGCCAGTTCGGCCAGCTCGGTCATGGCCAAGGTCACCACCGACAGCGGCGTGGGGCCGGGGCCAGGGGGCTGACAGTCCAAAACCACCAGCCGCTCCAGCACGATCTGGCGCAGCACCCGCAAGGCGGCAGCTGTGTCCAGCTCACGCGCCAACAAAACGTTGAGCGCAGTTTGCATGGTTTGGCGCGTAGGCGCACCGGCGGGCAGGAGGTCAAGACAGTCGGCATAGCGCCGGCGCAACCGCTGCGCCAAGCGCGAATAAGCCGCCGCACCCGGAGCGAGCGCCGATGGCCCGGCGTCCGCGGTCAGTGCAGGCAGGCCGGGTACCGGCTCTGGCGTCTTAATAAACGTTGAGGACATTAAGAGCAACCGTCATAATTCCAGAGCCCATGGTTTCTGCTCCTCTTCATCCCCAAACGCCAGCGTCCCGCTCTGTTCGGCTGCTTGCACGCATGCTTCAGGGACTGTTGTGGCTGGTCCTTGCTTTTTGGATGGTGGTGGTACTCAGCTGGGGCCTGCTGCATGGCTTCATTGTGCCGCGTATCAGTGATTTTCGCCCGAGCCTGGAAACGCAGGCCAGTCGCGCGCTGGGTGTGCCGGTGCGCATCGGCGAGATTCAGGTGCTGGCCAAAGGCCTGGTGCCCTCCTTTGAATTGCATGAAGTCAGCCTGCTGGACAGCGACGGACGCACCGCGCTTCGCCTGCCCAGGGTGGTGGCGGCGCTGTCGCCACAATCAGCATGGCGCCTGGGGCTTGAGCAACTGGTGATTGACGGCGCAGAGCTGGACATTCGCCGCCGCAGCGATGGGCAACTGGAGGTCGCCGGCCTGAGTTTGTCCCCCGACAGCGGGCGCAATGCCTTTGCCAACTGGGTGCTGGCGCAGACTGAAATCGTGCTGCGCAACGGCACGCTGCGCTGGACCGATGAGCTCAGGGGCGCCCCGCCGCTGGCACTGACCGACGTACAAGCTTTGCTGCGCAACCCCGGCCAGCGCCACAACTTTAGACTGGACGCGACGCCGCCACCGGCCTGGGGGGAGCGCTTTAGCCTGCGTGCGATGCTGCGCACACCGCTGTTGAACACCGGCCAATCGCCTTGGCAGTCCTGGTCAGGCGAGTTGTATGCCGACTTCAGCCGGGCCGATGTGTCGCTGCTGCGTCAATACATTCAAATCGACCATCCGGGCGTGACCATCAGCAGCGGCCAGGGCGCGCTGCGCGCCTGGGTTGATGTGAACAAAGGAATGATGACCGGCGGCATTGCGGATGTGCTGCTGCAAGGCGTGAATGCTCGCCTGGGTCAGGAGCTGGCACCTTTGGTCCTGAACAGTTTGGCCGGGCGCTTTGGCGGCCAACAGCTGGGTCGGGGCTTTGAATTTCGCACCGAAGGCTTGTCCTTTGTGGCTGACGACGGGCTGGTCTGGCCCGGTGGCAATGTCTTGTTGCTGCACACCCCCGGCGAGGGCGGCCGGCCGGCCCAAAACGAACTCCAGGCTGACAGGCTGAACCTGGCTGCGCTGGCACGTATCGCCAAGCGCTTACCGCTGGAGGCCGGTGCGCATCAGCTGATCGACAGCTTTGCACCGCGCGGCCTGGTAGAAAAAATCAACGCCAGCTGGCAAGGTCCGGTGTCTGCCCCGCAAACGCTCAGTGCGCGCGGGCGCGTCAGCGGCCTGTCGCTGGCAGCCGGGCCCGCGCCTGTCGGCACGCCCCTGCCGGAGCCAGGCCGGCCCGGGATTGAAAACGCATCCCTCGATTTCAACTTGACGAATGAAGGCGGCCAGGCCCAGCTGCAAATTACCCAAGGTGCGATGACTTTCCCCGGGGTCTTCGAGCAAACCCGCGTTCCCCTGGCCGAGCTTTCCACCGAGCTGCAATGGAAACTCGGCAGCTCAGAACAAACCCTTTCTTTGCGCAAATTGCGCTTTGCCAATGCGGACCTGGCCGGTCAGGCGGAAGTTCAGTGGCGCAGCGCTGACAGCGCCGACCCCGGTCATCCTGGCGTGATAGATTTACAGGGCAGCTTGAGCCGGGGCGACGCTGCGCAAGTGCACCGCTACTTGCCGCTGGTTTTGCCCGACTCAACGCGACGCTATGTGCGGGACGCGGTCACGCAGGGCCAGCTGCGTGAAGTGAGGTTCAAGGTCAAAGGTGATCTGCGCAAAATACCGTTTGCAGACCCGCAACAAGGCGAGTTTCTGGTGACCGCCAAGGCCAGCAACGTGCAATTGGCTTACGTGCCAAGCATGACGGCTGGCGCTGCAGGTAAAAACTGGCCCGCCCTCACAGGGCTGCAAGGCGATCTGGTCTTTAACCGCATGGGCATGGAAGTTCGCCAGGCCCAGGGCCGGGTGGCGGGGCTGCCCGGCTTGCAGCTGACGCGCGGCAGTGCCAGCATTGCCAACTTTGACAAACCCGTGGTGGAAGTCAACACCGCCATCAAAGGGCCCTTGGTGCAGGGTCTGCAGTTTGTCAACAACTCCCCGGTCTCTGCGCTGCTCAACGATGCGCTCAAGCAAAGCAGTGGCACCGGCCAGCTCGACTACACCATGCGCCTGCTGCTGCCTCTGGCGGATCTCGCGCAGACCTCCTTGCAAGGCAGTCTGACGCTGCCGGGTAACGACCTGCTGTTCGGGCCGGGCATACCGGCTCTGGGCAATCTGCGCGGCGCTATGACATTTACCGACAAGAGCTTTCGCGTGAACAACGCCCAGGCGCGCATGCTGGGCGGTGAGCTGCGCTTTGAAGGCGGCCTGCGTGCAAGCCCTCCGCCAGCCGCCGCCGGCCGCAGCGTCGAGCCTTTAGAAGCGCCGATGCTGTTCCGCGGCCAGGGCACGATCAGCGCCGAAGGTTTGCAGCAAGCGCGCGAGCTGGGCCTGATCAGCACGCTGGCAGCCAATGCCAGCGGCAGCACGCCTTACAGCGCCAGCCTGGGTTTCAGACGTGGCCGCACTGAGCTCAGCATCAGCAGCAGCCTGCAAGGCCTGGCACTGAACCTGCCGCCGCCGCTGAACAAAGCCGCCGTCGATGCACTGCCACTGCAATTTGACCAAAGCCTGGTGCGTGAGTCGCTGGCCCCGGGCCAGAAAATGCAAGACCAGATTTCTTTCAGCTTAGGCCGGCTGGCCAACGTGCTGTATGTGCGCGATATCAGCGCAGCCCAAGCCCGTGTGCTGCGTGGCAGCCTGGCGCTTGGGCTGGACGCCGGCGAAGCAGCGGCCCTGCCGGCAAGCGGCGTGTCTGCCAACGTCAAACTGCAACGCGTTGACTTAGACGCCTGGTCGCGCGTGATGAACAAAGCCGGCATCCAAACCGATGCCGCTCCGGCCGCTGGCGATTCAGAAGCCAGCTACCTGCCCAGCGTGATGGCGCTGCGCGCCAGTGACATCAGCGTGCAAGGCTACCAGCTGCGAAATCTGGTGGCCGGGGCCTCGCGTGAGGGCGTCACCTGGCGCGCCAACATGGATGCCGATGAACTCAGCGGCTACGCAGAATACCGTCCGCCCGGCACTGGCGCCAGTGCCGCGGGAGGGCGGGTTTATGCCCGGCTGGCACGGCTGAATTTAGCTGCCAATACCGCGCGCGACGTCGAGACCCTGCTCGAAGGCCAGCCCAGCGCTGTGCCGGCCATGGACATCGTGGTTGACGACTTTGAGCTCAAGGGCAAAAAATTTGGCCGACTGGAGGTGGATGCGGTCAACCGCAATGTGCAGGGTACGGCGGCCGGCGGATTGCGCGAATGGCGGCTCAATAAACTCAACCTGACCATGCCTGAAGCCGTGTTTTCTGCCAACGGAAACTGGGCGAGCGTCAGCGGCAAAGAGCGACGCCGTGTCCAGATGAATTACCGCCTGGACATCGCCAATTCGGGCGAGCTGCTCAAGCGCCTGGGCATGGACGGATTGATCCGCCGCGGCAAGGGCCGGCTGGACGGGCAAGTCGGCTGGCTGGGCTCACCGCTGAGCCTGGACTACCCGAGCATGGACGGTCAGTTCAATGTGAACATTGAAAGCGGGCAGTTCCTCAAGGCCGACCCCGGCATTGCCAAGCTGCTGGGCGTGCTCAGTTTGCAGTCGCTGCCGCGCCGGCTGTCACTGGATTTCCGGGACGTTTTTTCCGAGGGTTTTACTTTTGACTTTGTACGCGGAGACGTGACCATCGAACAAGGACAGGCGCGCACCAACAACTTGCAGATGAAAGGCGTGAATGCCGCCGTCTTGATGGAAGGCAAGGTCGATATTGCTCGCGAAACACAAGACCTGCGGGTGGTGGTGGTGCCCGAGATCAATGCCGGCACGGCTTCACTGATCGCCTCGGTGGTGAATCCGGCTGTGGGCCTGGGCAGCTTTTTAGCGCAATTGTTTTTACGCAGGCCCCTGATTGAAGCGAGCACACAAGAGTTTCATATCGACGGCGCATGGGCTGACCCGCAAATCACCCAGGTCGAGCGCAAGCCGCGCAGCAATGCGCCCGCCAACCCGCGACCATGATGCTGAGCATCCGTCCACGCTGGTTACCCTCCTCGCTGAAATGGAACCGCCGCTGGACACTGTGGGCGCTTTTGGTAGCGCTGGTTGTGACCATGCTGGGCGCACTGGTGTGGCTGGCGGCACGCTACGAAGCGAGCCTGGTGCAAAGCCGGCTTGAACGCGACACCGCCGAGATCGTCACCGACATTCGCGCCGGGCTAACGCGCAATATTCAGAGCCTGCAAGCCTTGCCGGGGATAGAGCGCAAGCCCATGGAATGGCGCGCCCAAGCAGGAGAGCTGCTGCGCCAGCGCCGCGAAATCGTTCGCATCGAGTGGCGCGATACCTCGCTGAAATTAGGCCTGTTCTACGAATCGGCCTACCGCGCCTCGGTGTTTGAGCGCATGGGCCGTGAAACGATTAATTTCGAAATCTCCCAGGCCTGCAACACCGCGATGCGGCTTGGCGTGCCGGCCTACTCCAGCAGTTACTTCACGTCGCAATTCAACGGTCTGGGGCTCGAGCTGATCGACGTGTGCCTGCCACTCAAGGTGGAGGGCCGGCTCACAGGCTACACCTTGGCCACCTACTCGCTGCAAGAAATTTTGAAAGAGCTGACCGGCTCCCAATTGACGCGCGGGCAAGGCCTGTCGTTCACAGAAGCCGACGGCACACGCCTGGCCATCACCGGCACGCCCGTGCGAGGCAACCGGTTTTACAACGCACAACAACTGCTTGATTTGCCGGGCAGCACCCTGGTGTTGCGCATAGACAGCTGGAAAGGCTCGCCGGACTTTTTCCCCAACATGCTCACTGCGCTGGTCAGCAGCCTGGCGCTGGCGCTGATTGCGGTGCTGCTGCTGCTGGGCCGCGATATTCGCCGGCGCCTGCGCGTAGAGCATGACCTGGCTGACGCGCTGGCTTTCAGGAAAGCCATGGAAGACTCGCTGGTCACCGGCTTGCGCGCTCGTGACCTGGAAGGACGCATCACCTATGTGAACCCGGCTTTTTGCCAGATGGTGGGCGTCCAAGCCAAGGACTTGCTGAACCACAGCTTTCCCAGCCCTTACTGGCCGCCCGAGCTGGCCGGCGTTTACCAGGACCGGCAAACCATCCGGCTGGCCAGCAACAGTTTGCCGCAAAGCGGATTTGAGTCGGTCTTCATGCGCAGCGATGGCACGCGCTTTCCGGTGCTCATCATTGAAGCGCCGCTGATTAACGCCAACGGCAAACACACCGGCTGGATGAGCGCCATACTGGACATCAGCGAGCAGCGCCGCGTAGAAGAAATGTCACGCGCCAGCCAGGACCGGCTGCAAGCCACCGCGCGTCTGGCCATGGTCGGCGAGATGGCTTCGCTGCTGAGCCATGAGTTAAACCAACCGCTGGCAGCCATCTCCAGTTATGCCACCGGCTCTTTGAACCTGCTCGAAGGCGCAGGCGCCGGCACAGCGCCTCTGGCGGCCGACCTGCAACTGGCTCTCAAGCGCATCAGCGAACAAGCTGAGCGCGCCGGTAAAGTCATCAAAAGCGTGCACGACTTTGTGCGCCGCCGTGACCAGGTGCGTGAATGCGTCACACCACGCGCATTGCTGGACGCCATCATGCCGCTGGTCAGCCTGCAGGCGCGCAAGCTGCATGTGCGCGTGTTGATCGAGGTTGACGAAAGCTGTAGCGACGTGCTGTGTGACCGCACCATGGTTGAACAAGTTTTGCTCAACCTTTGCCGCAATGGCATGCAAGCCATGCGCGAAGCCAACACACTGTCCGCCAGCGAACGCGTCCTGAGCTTGCGCGTCATGCCGGCTGAAGACCGCTGGGTCATGTTCTCGGTGACTGACCACGGCGTGGGTATTTCAGCGGCGGTGGCCGACAGACTCTTTACGCCCTTCTTCACCACCAAGGCCGAAGGCATGGGTCTGGGCCTGAGTCTGTGCCGCACGGTGATAGAGCAGCACGGCGGCTTTCTGGGGCATGCGCCGGCAGCGGCGGGCGGTACGGTTTTCAGCTTCACGCTGCCCGCCAGTCCGGCTGGCGAGCCTGCGACCCCATCTGCCTTCCCGCAGGTTTATGCTGCAAGCTCTATGACCACCGAAACCGCACGATGAGCAGCCCTTACGCCACCGTCTACATCGTGGACGACGATCAGGGCGTGCGCGACGCGCTGGCCTGGTTGCTGCGCTCGCGACGGCTCACCAGCGAATGCTTTGACAGCGCCGAAGCGTTTGACGCCCGCATCAGTGCGCCAGGCAGCGTGCGCGAACCTTCTTGTGTGCTGTTGGATGTGCGCATGGCCGGCCTGAGTGGCTTGGCCATGTTTGAAAAGCTCATCGGCTACGGCCTGTTGCCCACGTTGCCGGTGATTTTTTTAACCGGTCACGCTGATGTTCCCACCGCGGTGGATGCTGTCAAGCGCGGCGCATTTGATTTTTGTGAAAAGCCATTTTCAGACAATGCTCTGGTTGACCGCATAGAGCAAGCGCTGGCACTGTCTGCTGAGCGGCTGTCAGCGCTGAACCGCTCCGGCAGCCTGCAAGCCCTGCTGGACGGCCTGACCGAGCGCGAGCGCGATGTGCTGCGCCTGGTGGTGGGCGGTATGTCCAACAAAATGGTGGCAGACCAGCTCGACATCAGCGTGCGCACGGTGGAAGTGCACCGTGCACGCGTGTTCGAAAAAATGGGTGTCAAGTCAGCGGTGGAGCTGGCCAACTTGCTGCGTAATGCCTAAGTGCAAAAGTGCAAAAGTGCAAAAGTGCAAAAGGGCTTTAGTGCCTAAGGACCCGGTTTGTTAACGTCGTCACGCGGGTCCGGCTTGATTTCACCGCCTTTTCGCCCTGAGAACATGGTCCACCAAACGATGAACACCAGTATCAGCAAAGCCCCTAAAGCTTCAAGCAAGAGCAAGACCATGAGTATTTATTCCCGGTTGGCAAAGACATCGCTCATTATCTGCGGCAGCGTTTGGCTGGCTTCTTGTGCAATCAATACCCCGCTGCCGCCATGGCCGGCATCGCTGCCCGAGGCCGCTGCGCCGCCACCAGCGCCCGCCGCGGCCCCTTCCGCTGCACCAGCCGCCGCCAGCGCCTGGCAAGCCAGCAAAAGCCGCTGGGTGCCCGTGCCCTGGAGCGACTTGCCCGGCTTTGACAAAGACAATTTGTTTGAAGCCTGGAACGCCTGGATCAAAAGCTGCGAACGCCCGGGGCCTACATTTGCCCCCCTTTGCGCCGACGTGCGCCGCTTGAGCATAGGCAGCGCAGACGAGCAGCGCGCCTGGATGATTGAGCGCCTGCAACCCCTGCGCGTGGAGTCCCTGAGCGGCGTCGCCGACGGCCAGCTCACCAGC
>Ga0164295_10003856_pt1 | contig 11954 bp, 9 predicted proteins | sample GEODES006metaG_FD_111798 | JGI IMG/M metagenome (GOLD analysis project Ga0164295, IMG submission 111798) | Oligotrophic lake water microbial communities from Sparkling Lake, Wisconsin, USA - GEODES006 metaG | ecosystem: Environmental > Aquatic > Freshwater > Lake | place: USA: Sparkling Lake...
AAAATCTATGATTAAAGTAAAATCAACTCCAAAATTAGTTTCAACAATATATAATACACCACAAGTAATTGATAATAATGGATTAAGAGCAGTAACTAATAGAGTACCAATTGGTGTTGCAATTGGTTTAGATGAACTTAGAGACTATCCTAATGAAATTGCTAATAATTTTAATTTACTAATTACTGGTAATGATATGAAAATGGCATATTTACATCCTAGAAATACTAGTCCATTAACATTTAGCGGATCTTATGATTTAAAACAAGAATATAAAATATTAAAAAGACAATCAACACCAGGATATGTACCATTTGATTTTGAAGCTGGATATTCACTGTCTGATTATGAGTTTAATAAAAGAGAAAAATATCTTCAATTTGCTCAAGTAAATAATATAAATTTAAGAGGTCATGTATTAGTTTATCACGTTAGATATCAAGTTCCTGTATGGTTAAGAGATACAAATATTACAAGAAAAGAAGCAATATGTGCAGTTATGAGACATACATATAATATAGTTAATTATTATAAAACTAATTATCCAGGTATTATTAATTCTTTTGATGTAGTTAATGAGCATTTAGATATAAATGAAGATGAAAATAAGACTGTTCGATGGTGTTCTGGAACAAATGATATAGAATATATTATAGCTTCTTTTATTGCTGCAAGAAAAGCTGATCCTAATGTTAAACTCTTTTATACTGATTATAATATGGAAAGAGCAAATAGAAACGATAAAAATTCTCGATTATATAAAAATTATACTATTATTAAAAATATTAATGATAATTATCCTGGTTTAATTGATGGTGTTGGATTTCAAGCACATATTGGTTTAGATTTTGCAGAAACAACAAATATTAACTTAAAATCTTATATTAAAAATATTTCAGATTATATGAATTCAACTATTATACCAAATATTGAAGTATTTACTAAGCAAGGATTAGAAGTTCAACTTACAGAATTTGATATTGGTATATTTAATAAACGTAATTTAAAATATTGGGGATCAAATAATGAAACAATATGGAATAAAAATGCTATAACAAATTTTCATACAGTTTATGCAGAATTAATAACTCAATTATATACATATTTGAATAGAAATCCACGATGCACTGCATTTTGTTTTTGGGGATTTATAGATCAAAAATCTTGGATTTATAGTAAGAATGCATCAGGAGAAACATTAAAGGGTCTTAATAAACCATTATTATTTGATATGAATCCAGATACAAAAGCAATAACACCAAAATTAAATTATACTCTTTTTAAAAATAATTTATCTAAACTAACACCAACTAAACAAACAATTAAAGTAACAACTAGACCAGTAGTTAAAGTAACAAATAGACCAGTAGTTAAACTAATAACTAGACCAGTAACAACTAGATCAGTAACAACTAGACCAGTAGATACAACTAGACCAGTAGATACAACTAGACCAGTAACAACTAGACCAGTAACAACTAGACCAGTAACAACTAGACCAGTAACAACTAGACCAGTAAGTACAACTAGACCAGTAGGTACAACTAGACCAGTAGGTACAAAAACAGATGACGAACAACCTACTGACGAACCACCAACTGATAATGAACAACCTACTGACGAACCACCAACTGATAATGAACAACCTACTGACGAACCACCAACAGATGATGAACCACCAATAGATGATGAACTACCATATAGTGAAACACAAATAGATGAAACTGAAATGTGTGAATATCTAAATGAAAATGGTGATTATATAGATGCACCTTGTGATGAAGTCTGTGAATATAAAGATGAAAACGATGATGATATACCTGCACTTTGTAAAGACATTTGTGAATATGAAGATGATAATGGTAATGTTATAAATAGACTTTGTGAACTACCAACAAATGAACTACCAACAGATGAACCACCAACAGATAAACCACCAACACAAGAACCTTCATCTAATATAAAATTAGTATTATCTACTAATAAATCTATTAAGAAAATACCTGGATATTTAATTATTAATGATTTATCTATTTTAGAAAATTTTAGTAATACTCGATCAAATTCTTATGATATATATTATGATATAAATAATAAAAAATATTTTATTATTATAAATAATATTAGATATAATGTAAATTATGATTCAAAAAATAAAATAATGATTAGAAATTCATTAAATAATAAAGTTATTAGTTCTTCTTCAATAAAATATCAAAGTTCAGATAATTCTATTAAAAAGATTACAGATCAAGAATTAGATAAACTTCCAGTAACATCTGTAGAATATAAAATTATAGATAAACCAACTGATAAACCAACTGATAAACCAACTGATAAACCAATAGTGAAACAAGAATCGGCACGTCTATTTGGTTTAAGTTATTATGTATTAATTTTAATCATTTTATTAATTTTACTAACTATATTTTTAGTTTTAATTTTAATTTACTAACTATATTTTTAGTTTTAATTTTAATTTAAATTTATTTAAATTTATTATTAATAAAAAAAAATCTAATATCATTTATATAATATGTATTCTTATATAAATAATAATTTTGTAGAAGGATTTGAATCAACACCTCCAGCTGGAACTGCTCTAATATCTGAAGAATCAAATAGACTAATATCTGATGAAACATCAAATACTCCATTTATAGCAAGAATTGCAGATGAACCAACAGATGCACCAGAAGATGGAACTACACCAACAGATGCACCAGAAGATGGATGTGGATATGAAGATGAAAATGGCGAGTATGTTGATTTACCTTGTGGAGAAACCGGCGAGCCTCCAGAAGAATGTGAATATGAAGATGAAAATGGTGAAATTATAACTGCACCTTGCAATGAAGTAGATCCTCCAGGAGGAGGATGTGGATATGTAGATGACAATGGCGAGTATATAGATTTACCTTGTGATGAAGTAAATCAAGAATCTTTAGAAGAAGTACCTGAACAAAGAATTCTTGCCCAAGAAAGCGTAAAAATTCCTACAGGACCCCCATCTAAAAATAATACAAATTATGAATTAGCTGCAGATACTAAAATTGAAAAAATTTTTGGCATTTCTAAAGTTTATTTATATTATGGTGGAATTGTAATATTAGCATTATTTATCTTATATATTTTATATATTTTATTTAGATCTTCACCTAAAACAACAGCAGTAGTAGCAACACCTACAGTTACTGAAACACCTACAGTTACTGAAACAACTACAACAACCTAAAATTAATATAATTAATCATAGAATAATTATTCTATTATTATTTATATAATGACATCATTTATTTGTTTTCCAAATAATAATATTTTAGAAAATTTTGAATCTAATTTATATATTGTTGTATATAGTGAATGTAATTATCAAGGGAAAATGGCAAGATTAAATATAGGTGCATATAATTTAAATGATTTAAAATCATTAAAAATTAATACAATAAAATCATTATATATACCTAATGGAATGAATATTGTAATTTATTATTCAAATTTTTCAAATGATTTAGATGATTCAAATGATTCAGATGATTCTTCTATTAGTTATTTAAATAGTGAAGCTTGTATAAATATTACTCTTGATTCTAATGATTCTTTATTAGTAATGAAAGCTAATACTACACCAAAACTAATTAAAACAATATCACCAAAAAATTTATCAACAACTAAACAAATTAAAAAAATTAAACCAAAAAATTTATCAACAACTATATCTGATATGAAAGAAATAGATAAAGAAAATAATATTAATAATGAACAATTATCAGAACAACAAAATAATTCTAGTTTTAATATATATTTTTATATTGGTATTAGTATAACAAGTTTAGTTGTATTATTAATTATTTCATATTTAGTATATATTTATTATATTAAACCTAAACTATTAATTAATTAATTTTGATTTTATAATTTCTTTATTATTAGAATTATAAATAATAATATGATTTTTATTATCAATCAATTTAATTATATAATAATGATTTGGTAATGCAAATTGAAAATCATATTCTATGAAATAATTAAAATTAAGTTTTTTAATACTACTTGGAAATAAATTTTTTAATAAATGTTCAGATATATTTATATCAGTAATTTCAGATTCTGATTTGATTCGATGTATCATTTTCATCACACTTGATGTATTAATACTTACCATATCTTTAACATTTTCACAGATTATATTTTCATTATTATCTGTATAATAAACTTTTCTTATTCCAACTGCTTTCATCATTTCTAAACAATTATAACAAGGTCTTGACGTACATATTTTTTCTTCTTTATTAACACGAATAACAATTAAATCACATTTAATTTTTTTATTTTCTTGTACAAAGAAACTATTTTTCCTTTGTGAATACATCAGATCTTTACCAAAATAATCAAGAATAGCGTGAGCTTCTGCATGAAGACTTCCTCCAGCGTGACCTCTACACATATTTCTTGAAATATTTGAACATGGTTTTGAAAGAATTTTAGTACCTTTCATAATTGCAGCAGCTAGTTGACATTTGATTGTACTTTTTGAGGCCACCTCAATTAAGCGTGGGAAAACAGAGATAAACTTATTATTGTATATCATTAAAGTTTATTATTATACTTTTTTAAATAGAATTAACTGTTATTTAGATCAATTTTTATTTATTAAAGATTTTTCATAATCATTCCAATTTCTAATACCCATTTTTGTATTACATAAAGCACAAATAGGTCGTAAATTATTACTTGTTGTTTCTCCACCATTTGCTTCGCTTATTATATGCCCACAATGAAATCCATTTTTTCCACAATGAATTACTGAATTACAAAGTGGACAATGTCCCGTATCTTCTTTTCCATAATATAGTGTCCAAATTCTTATTCGTAATGTTGGACCTACTGGATCTTTCATTTTTTTAAATTTATGTTCTGGTATAATTTTATTATCATTATCTAATAAATAATTAATAAAATTATTATTTTTTAAAGCATATATATATCCATTATCAATTGGTGTTTTTTCATCTTCATAAAAAGAATTTGGGTCATCATTATAATATTCTTTATAATCTATTGATTTATAAAATATATTATTTTTATTTTCAATCTGTTGAATTATTTTTTTTGATGACAAATTTTCCATATATTTTTTATCAACTAATATATCCAAAAATTCATTAATAGAATATAATTTATTATTTAATTTCCTTTTTTGTGAGAAACCTATTGTTCGTTCTTTCATAAAATAGTCTTTCATTTCATCATAAGTAGTTTGATTAAATTCATTTAATGAAATATATTTTGAATTTTTCATAGAATCTTTATTAATCTCTTCAAATAATTTTTTCATTTCTTTATTTGTACTTGTTTCATAATAACAAAACCATAAATCTTCATTCTCATTATCTTCTTCTGCTAATCTTCTTGCCATTTCAACACGATGTTGTCCATCAAGAAGATACATTTTATAATTATCATTTTGTTGTAAATAATCAGTTATTTTAGGAGGAATAACTCCAATTACTATTTTATTTTTAAAATATAAATAATCTTTATTTTTTTTGAAAGAACATATCATTTGATTAACTTTATCCTCATCCAAAGCTCCTTGAAAATGTGGAGTTAATAATCTATTATGTTTTATTAATTCTGCTATTTTTTTAAATCCAATAATTTTTTCTTGAAATTTCATTCTTTTCCCTCTATTAGATGCAAATTGTCCAGGTAATGTTAAATTAGCCATTGGAATCATCTTATATTAAATTAATATTAATTAGTCCTTAAAATAAATAATTAATTTATCAAATTTTTAAAAACCAATTTAAATAAAAAATACTTTATTATTTAATGGAGAATAACAATGGAACTTTAAAAATTTCTGATGTAATTACTATTTTTGAAACTATAAACGAATATACTCTTCCTGAATATATAAAAGAAACAGTAACTTTTTCAAACTTTATTCATGTAAATCAATTAAATGATATTAAAAATCAAATTTATAATCATATTACTTTTATTGGTAATTATACTGATTTATTTAATACTGAACATAAACAATTGAAATATGAAAATAAAGTATTAACAAATGATATTAATTTTGTTTATTTAGATAAGGAATTAAATACAAATGAATTTAAACCAAATCATACTCCTTTTAAATTTCAATCTAAATATGTACAAAATTTAGATGATGTTTTTAATGGTATGGTAAAACAAAATGATTATTACATTTTATTAAATACATCTAATGATGAATTAAGATATAATGTATATGTTTATAATAAAAATTATTCAAAAGAAACTGATACTAATTATATTTTTTTAGTATTACTTGGTAAAATTATTAATCCAACACCATATAAAAAAGAAGATATAATTACATTTGAAAATAAATATAATTTAAAATTAACTGAACAATTAAAAACACATTTTGAACATTCATTGAAAATATTTGGATTAGAAATTGATAATAAAAAGAAAATTTATTATTTAAATTTAAAAGGTAATGATGATTTATATACAAATTTAGATAAAGTTTTTAATAATGATAATGATTCATTTAGCTTAGAAAATTATAGAAAACCTCTTCAAACTTTATGGGAAAAATCTATTCTAGAAGAATTAAGTGAAGATGATTTAAATCAATATGAAAAAATTAGAGAAGAATTAGAAGTTAAAAATAAAAATTTTCTAAATGGATTCATGAGAATTGGAACAGTAGAAAATCAAAAATTTTTATTCAGTGAATTAAATCAAGATTTAGTATTAGAATTATATTTATTATTAAATGTAGAAGATAAAGAAATAGAAGGAACTGTTTGGTTTCATCAATTAAGTGATCCCGGAAATGCTACAAATAAGGATTTAAATTATTTACCTATTAGAAAAATGGTAAAAATTGGAAAAATTTATGAAATTGTAAATTAAAAAATAACTTATATTAATGTTTGAAATTTTATATAAAAATATTTATTTAAATTTAGATGAAAATCATAAATTAAATATTAATCTTGGATTAATTATAATTATTTTAACTATTAATGGTTATTATGCATATCAACGATTTGTAACAAATAAATATGATAAAAAATTTATTAAATTTTATAAAGATTTATATTATGATTTTTTAAAATATTTATTTATTGAGTCTGCTATTATATTATCAGAATTAATTGAATCAAATACAATTAATTTTACTCGATCATTAGGTAGAATTGCATTTGTTCATATTGCATTAGTTTTATTCCATAATTCAAAATGGGTAATAGAAGATATAACATAAAATTAATTTATTTATTTAAAGACTTTTTATTTATATTATTTAAAAATGGATTTATCAAATAATATATTTGTTATAGGAAAACATAAGGGAAATACATTTGAATTTGTAAGAAAAAATGATGTTTCTTATTGTAATTGGACATTAAAACTGGTACCACCGCTTGGTCGAGATATGTTACAATTTCAAAAATATCTTAAAAATTATACCCGAAAAGTAACATGTGATTGTTGTAATGGGTCAGGATTAATTGATTTAATGTAATATAATAAAAATAATGTAGTCACTTTATTTTTATTATTCAACTTTAAAAAATTTAATGTAATATAATAAAAATAATGTAGTCACTTTATTTTTATTATTCAACTTAAAGAAATTTTATTTAAATAATTAGAAATGGACTTATTTACAATAATGAAATCTGAAGATATCAAGTTAATATCTGCTTTTGTTGAAGGTGGTATTACAAAATTAAAGAAAGCAGATAAAGACAAATTACAAAATGTAATGACTAATTATAAAAAATCTGATAAAGAATATTTCTTTGATGATAATTCAATTCTTTTAGACGATGAACAATATGCTGTTATTAAAGCACCATCAGAACAACATATTAGAATATTAGCTGGTGCTGGTTCTGGAAAAACCACAACAATTTTATGTAGAATAAAATATTTAGTTGACAATTTTACAAATCCAAATAGAATACTAATTTTAACTTTTAATAAAGATGCATCTGAAAATCTTAAAAATAGAATAGTTAAATTATTTGGTTTTCAAATTAATATTGATATATATACAATAGATGCATTCTGTTGTATGTTATACCATAAATATAATAAAAATAATAATTATATATCATTATCTGAATATATTATATTTGGAAGAAATATTATGATGGAATATGGTAAAGAAATTTCAGCAAAATATAAATATATTTTTTTTGATGAATTTCAAGATGTTAATTCAAAACAATTTGATATTTTAAATCAATTTGCAATTAATGGTTGTTATTTAACAGTAATTGGTGATGATTCACAAAACATTTATCAATTCCGCGGAACTGATAATTATTTTATGATTAATTTTGATAATATTTTTAAAAATTCATCAACCTATATTTTAACAACAAATTATAGAAGTACACAAGCAATTGTAAATTTAGCAAATAATTGTATTTCTTATAATATTAATCAAGTTAAAAAAACAATGAAACCTAGCAAAAATGAAAATAATAAAGAATTCCTCCCTCGGTTCATTTTATCTCAAACTGAAGATGACCAAATTAATTATATAATTGATAAAATTAATTCATACAAAGATAAAGGAATTGATTTAGGAGAAATTGTTATATTATCAAGAAATGGTTATCATTTAAAAATAATGGAAACTGAATTATTAAAACATAATATTTCGATGGTATCTTGTATAACAGATAAACTTGGTGAAAATATTAAAAAGTTTTTAGAACCTCATAAAGTTGCAGTAACAACTATACATAAATCAAAAGGATTAGAATGGTCAAAAGTTTTTTTATTAGGATTTTGTCATCAACATTTTCCATCACAGTTAAATAATAATATTAAAAATATAGAAGAAGAACGACGATTATTTTATGTTGGTGTATCAAGAGCAAAAAAAAGTTTATTTTTAATGGGTACACATTCAGAAATTCCAATATCTGTTTTTATTAAAGAAAATAAAGATTTAATGAAATTTATTTATTATCCTAAATCAAGTAAACCAAAATTAGATATATTTAATACAAAAGATGATAATTTAATTAAACAAGAATATAGTATTACTGACCTTATATTATTATTAAATACAGAAAATATAGAAGCAATGAGAAATAAAAAAATTATTATTGATTTAAATCCAAGTATTACTGATTTATTTATAAATTTAGATTTAGATAATGAAAAAATAGAATATACAAAAGAAATTAAATTAGGAGGATATGAACCTGATTTTGGAGAATTTGTTGATAGATATGTTACAAGAGATATTATGATTAATACAAACAAAAAATTTATAGATAATGATGCTTTATCAATTTTAAATGCAATAATTTTATCAAATGATGAAATGGAAATATATAATAAATATAAAATTAATAATTTAAATATTGAAGATATTCAGCATACTGATGATATTTTAAATAAAATTCTCAAAAAAATTAAAAAAAATAAAAAATCGTCATATAATAAAGTAATAAAAGAAAATACATATCCAACCCATTTTATAACAAAATTAAAAGAATCATATGATATATGTCAATCAACAAGTTTATCAAATAATATTTTAATAGATGTATATCATGTTTCATTATGTAGAAATTTTAATTACGATAGAAGACGATTAATTTATAGAAATGTATTTTCTTTATTTCAAATAATGTTAGATAAAGGAATTAAAAAAAATATGGATAAATATATTGATTTAAAAATAAATAATGATACTACATGTAAAAAAACTATTCATTATAAATTTGATAAAATAGCTATTCTAAATGGTGAAATAGATTTAATAGATTGGACAGAAGAATCATTAATTGATATTAAATGTTCTGAATCTGATTTTAAATTAGAATGGTATATACAATTATTATTTTATTATACTTTTTTAAATGAAGAAGAAAGAAAGAAAATAAAATATTTAGCAATAGCAAATATTATGGATGGTAAATGTTATAAATTTGAAATTCCAGATATAAATTTTGATAAAGTAATACAATTTATTGAATTAATGATTAAAAATGATCAAAATAATTATCGTGTTTCAAATGGATTAAATATTAAAAGTATGGAATTTAAATTTCAACCAGATACTATATTAGATAATAAAATAATAGCAAATCCATTAGAAAATAGAAAAAATATTATTATATTAGATACAGAAACAAGTGGATTTTATAATGATATATTACAATTAGCTTATGTTATTTGTAATGACAAGGGAACTATAATAAAATCAGTAAATAAATTTGTTAAAGATAGAATACCATCTATTGATTCAACTAAAATCCACGGAATAACTAAAGAAAAAATTAAAAAAGAAGGTATTGATTTTCATGAAATAATAAAAGAATTAAGTAAAGATTTAGATACTTGTGAAATTATTGTTGGACATAATGTTCAATTTGACTTAAATACTATTAAAAATGACATTAGAACATATGGTATTCATATTGTAGATAATAAAGGAAATAATAAAATAAATATATTTGATAGTGTTAAAATAATAGATACATTAACATTAGCAAAAAAGAAAATTAAATTGGAACAGTTATATTTTGAATTATTTAATAAAAAATTTAGTGGAGCTCATGATGCATTAAATGATGTACTTGCAACAAAGGATTGTTATTTTAAATTAATTTTTAATAAGTAACATCAATAATTTTTTGTAATATTTTTGTAGTTTTATGATATTTATTTAATTTATTTTTTTGAATAAATACTGGAGGATACATATTATTAATTTTAAAAATTAATACAGTACTAATTAAAAATATAAGAATTCTAATAGTTATTTTATTGAATAAATAATTTTGAATTGTAATTAATAATATATTAGAATTTATAGAATTCTCATTTATTATAGATGATACATTTTGATTTATTATAGATGATACATTTTGATTTATTATAGATGATACATTTTGATTCATTATAGATGATGCATTTTGATTCATTATAGATGATGCATTTTGATTTATTATAGATGCATTTTGATTTATTATAAATGATACATTCTCATTTATTATAGATGCATTCTGATTTATTATAAATGATGCATTTTTATTTATTCTTGATTTATTATAAAAACGACGTCTTGTTGGAACTGTAAGAGGATGTTTTATAATTTGATTATTAATTAATGAAATATTTTGATTTAGTATAGGAAAATATTTTTGTATATCATAAAATGTTAGACTATAGAATAGTGAAAAAAATAAAATTACTAAAAGCGATAATCCTACAAATATATGATTATTCTTATTATTCTTAATTTTATTTTCTAAATCCATTTTTAATAAATTAGTATAATCTATCAATCTAAATATATTAGAAACACTTACTGACTCTAATTTTTTAGTAAGAATTTTTTCTATATTATTTATATTATTTTTATTAATTATATCTACATATTCTTCAGTACTCAATATAGTATACTGTTTAATTACATTGGTATTAATAGTTGTATATAAAAGATATGAAGGCTTTGTATGTCTTTTTTTCATATTTCTTTCATTAATAAGCATTACTTTAATGTTAATTAAATTTATAATATTTAAAAATCAATTTTTATTTTTTTTAATAAAAATTGATTTTTAAATATTTAATAAATAATAATATATTAATCATGATCAATATTAACGGTAAACACGATGAATCTTACAGGTATAAAATGCCTCCTATTAAAACAAGTATTAAAAATAATGAAGTATTACTTAATTTAAATGATATTTGTAAATATATTAATCAACCACCAATTTTAATATTAAAATTTTTATCTTTATATTTTGGTTCAACAATAAATGAAAAGCAAATTTCAATTACTGGAAATTATTCAGATGATGAATTACAGAAAGCATTACAGATATATATTAATCGTTTTGTAATTTGTTCATCATGTTTAGTTCCAGAAACAATTCCACAATTAAATAAAATTAATAAAA
>Ga0164295_10003858_pt1 | contig 11952 bp, 10 predicted proteins | sample GEODES006metaG_FD_111798 | JGI IMG/M metagenome (GOLD analysis project Ga0164295, IMG submission 111798) | Oligotrophic lake water microbial communities from Sparkling Lake, Wisconsin, USA - GEODES006 metaG | ecosystem: Environmental > Aquatic > Freshwater > Lake | place: USA: Sparkling Lake...
ATGTGAAGAAAAGTAAAATCGCCCAAAACTCTCTTCCTGTTCCCAGTTAAGAGTTCCCTGTTCCCTTGCCCCAACGACAATTTTTAACGCCAACCTACTTACATTGAAAGTTCCTGATGATCCAAGCGATTGGAAGTCACAACTACATAGACAAATCCTCAATGTAGTCTTAGTCCGCGCATGCGGACTTAGTTTGTATAGCAGCGATTTCTAATCGTCGGGGCTTGTTTTCAATAGTGGGGGTTGCTTTGGCAGCAAAATACTTGAGGATGACCTCAATATTTTTTTCCACTTCACGGAGGGAGTAGCTAGGATAGGTTGGCAAGTACAATAACTCTTTCTCAACTTGTTTGGCGTTGGGGCAATCCCGATAAAACTCCTCAAATCGAGGTGAATCTGCGGTACTGGTAAAATGACCTGCGGCGATATCTCGACCTTGCTCAAACATAAACTTGAGGAGATCATCTCTGTGAGAATAGAGAACTGGAAACCAAAGGTAGGTATGAGAGCCATCATTACGGAGGGGAGGTAAGATTAAACCATGAATATCTTTTAGCCCTTCATAATAAATATGGGCATATTCGATTCTGGTTTTGATATTCCGATCAACATTTTTAATCTGTGACAAACCAAGACTAGCTTGTAATGAGGTAAATTGAGATTTGTAAATATCAGGAAGTTCTTTTGCTGGTTTACTTTCTTGAGGTTTTCTCCTAACTTTACTGTTAACAAATTCAATATTATTGAGATAACTGAACCGCAGAATTGGGTAGGTTAAAAGTTGAAAAAGAATAGGCAAACTAGCAATATCATGTATCAACCCTTTTTTAACTTTTTGGGTAATACCAGGCAGGGGAGGATGGGAAAATTCCTTTAATTCAGAGCGAATTTTCTCAATCACATCTTGGCGATTAGAAACTACAACTCCTCCAAGAAACGTAGGTAGATTTTTGTGCATTTCCAAACTAAATATACCAACATCACCAATAGTACCAACTGGTTTTCCTTGTTCTTGTACGCCAAATGATTGGGCAACATCTTCAATCATCGGGATATTGAAGCGATCGCAAATTTCTTTAATGTGATGTGCTTCAGCCGCAAGCCCATGTAAATGAGTAATCAAGACTGCCCCAGTATTAGGATTAATTAAACGCTTTACTTCAGCCGCAGAAATATTACAAGTCTCTATTTCAATATCAGCAAATACGGGACGACCTCCCGCAAAAATTACCATGTTGATTACATCAACAATTGTATAGGGCGACAAAATTACTTCTTGTCCAGGCTTGATTAAGGCTTTGATAGCTAAATATATCCCCAGGCGACATTGATAAACACAAACTGCGTAATCAGTTTTAAATCTCTCGCAAAGTACCTGCTCAAACAAGTCAATTTTTTTGCTGTCTGGCCATAATCTTCCAACTAGGATGTAGTTCAAAAATGTGAGGTAGCTGTTGAGATTTGTATAAAGGCGATTCTTAGGATTAGGGCTAAAATTGAACATATATATTTCCTTATTAACAGGGTTGAAGGAGAATAGTTTGCCATAGAGAAATTAATCTATGGGCAATTTGTTCATGGGTGTAAAGTTGGTGTACTCGCGCCATACCATAGCGGGCAATTTCTTGTCTCCATTCAGCATCGTTGATTAGTCTGGCGAGGATATCAGCCAATGCTTTGTGATCTTCTTCTGGAAATATCAAATCAGCACGACCAATGACATTGGGAATCTCACCTGAATTTGAGCCGATGACGGGAATTCCCATAGACATAGCTTCTATGAGAACATGACCGAATTGTTCCTTCCACGTTGGGGTTGAGCGAGAAGGTAATACTAAGACATCAAATTGGCTCAGTTCTGCGGGGGCTTGCTGATGAGGAACTGCGCCTCGCCAGACGATGCGATCGCTAATTTGCAGATTTTCGGCTAGTTTTCGCAGTGCTGTTTCTTCAGAGCCAGAACCACAGAGAATAATTTGACTATTGATGCCGCTATCGCGTAATTGAGCAACTGCTCTAAAAATTAGGTCAATTCCTTTGCTGTGAGCTAAACGACCGAGAAAGCCGATCTTAAAAGTAGATGTATTGGCTGTGGGTGATTTTATGGATGGGGCAAAAAACTCTGGATCAACTCCCATTTGCGGCATTACTTCTAATAAGCCCCGATAGTTCCACTTTTCCATCACATTAGCTCCGTCTTGATTACCGGAGATAATTGCACTGGAACTATTCAAGACAAATTTGCATATCTGCCAACGAGCTAATGGTAACTGGCGCAATTGATTTTCCCAGCCAAAGATGATAATCGGTTTGTTGGTGATGCGAGCTAAAATGGCGACCTCGAAAGCGCAGATGGAAAAGACTTCTTCCTCGATTTGGATCAGATCGGGTTGAAAATCTTGCAATACTTTCCAGATGACCCAAGGGGCATATAAATGCGCTCCCACCCGTCCCGAAAACATCACGGGAGCCGAATAGAGATGCAGATGAGAATAAGGGCGTTCTAGTGGGATGAGACGATCCCATTCCAAGGCTTTCCAGTTACTGGGAGCTAGAAGAGCGACTTCAATATTTTCCTGCTGTGCGATGGCATTCAATTTGCCCTGGTTAACACCGACAACATAGGCATGACTGACAAAAAGAACTTTTAAAACTTTGGCTGTTATATTAATTTGGGCTGTGGGCAAATTGTCACAGTGTTTTTGTTTTAGCCTCATTTATTTTAGTTGGTTAGTATTCAAAAAACGATTTGTTTAGGCAATCAGCGCCCGAATTTTAGTCACAGTCCAATCAACTAACTTGGGTCGGTGTTGTGGTGCATACAACCATGTAATTGCCGGTTCAGCTAGAGGTAATGGCATCAATCCCACCCAGATAAACCAGAGGCTGTAGAAAAGTCGCTTTTGCCAATTAAAGTCTGAGTATTTCCAGAGACAACGAATTCCGGAGTAAATTAAATTGAGTGGGCGATCGCTCGGAACTGGATGCTTGTGAGGATCTAGGCGTAAAGAAATAATCCGCGACCATAAACGTCCGAGTGAGCGTTGTTCTAAATCAGTAGGAACTTCATAGCCCAATGCTTTGGCTTTCTGGGTTAACAAAGCAAAGTTCTGTAAATCATGGCGCACAAAGCGTTGAAATCGAGCAGCCGTTACTGTTGCCAATGCCCACTGATTTGTATCATGAATTCTGTAAGCACCCAGTGGTTTTTCTATGGCAGCAACATCACCATAAAAAGGAACTTGGAAAGATAAATAGTCATCTGCGGTAAGTTTATATTCATCAGGAATGGGAAAAAGCTTTTCCAGAACCTGCGGATTTAGGGCATTACCGCTAGTGGGAGTGCTGACATATCCACCTTGATCTAAGAGGATTTTTGACACCTCTCCATTGGAAAGAGGGGCAGATCCTTGGGGAGAAGAGTAACCAAGAGATTTTCCCATTTTATCAACAACCGTTAGGCGATAGTGGACTTTAGAAAGTTCTGGTTTCCAGACTGCAACGATTTCTTCAACTGCATAAGGGAATAAATAATCGTCCGCATCCAGAAAAATAATGATATCGCCCTTACTTTTGGCAAATCCACTATTGAAAGCCGCGGCTTGTTTGCCATTGGGTTGGAAGATGGGAATGATGCGTTGACCATATCCGGCAATAATATCACGAGAATTGTCAGTTGAACCATCATCAACAACAATAATTTCTGTATGAGGATAGGTTTGGTTAATGGCGCTATTGATTGCCTCTGGGAGAAAGCGATCGTAGTTATAGTTATTGATAATGATGCTAACCAAAAACTTAAAATTCATCATATTTATTGACTATCTTCTTTACCTGGACTTTGAGAAACTCGTGAGCCAGACATTCACTGCGGCTTTGATGCGAGAATGAGGTCTCCAGTCATACGGATTAAGAAGATTTAAGAGACTTAACCCAATGAGATCGCGCTCTTCTCCGATATTGAACTTAGTAGATCGATATGCTAAATTCTTGGAAAGATCGATTTCGATATTAAACCCTGACTGCTTCAAAAATTTATTTAGTCTATTTGCTCGCACTTCGTGATAGTGGATCTCTCGTTTTTCTGCCTCAATCGTATTGCTCCAATTGTTAGAACCATGAAGCCGCATCAGTGATAATGTTTGATCGATCCCCACAACATTTCCAAAAAATGGTGCCAAATCAGCAAGATATGTGTCTGCACAAATTCGATATTCTTTCTCAGGAATATTCATAACTTGCAATAAAAACTTTCTGGAAAAACTGAGTCCAGTTGTGGGTGGCCAAGGCCACCAGCCTCCACAGTTAACCACTTTTTGAGCAATATTTCCTCGTACCACTTTATGCGGCCAAGGTCGGTTCAAGGGCTTGCCGGTTTTATCTACATTCTGAACTTTGTGATAAATAACGGAAGCATTGGGATATCGATCAAATGCACCTGCGACACATTCCACTTTCTGAGGATGCCAGGCATCATCTGAATCTAAAAAGCAAATAATTTCTCCTTTGCTAACCGCAAAACCCAAATTTAATGCAGAAGATTGACCTCCATTTTCTTTGAGTATTGGAATAATTTGGTCGCCATATCCAGCAATAATATCACGGGAATTGTCAGTTGAACCATCATCAACTACGATTATTTCAGTATTAGAATAGGTTTGATTTAAAGCACTATCAATTGCTTCTGACAAGAAGCAATCATAGTTATAGTTATTGATAATTACACTAACGGTAGGGTTATTCTTCATATTAAATTCTCGACGCTTAGATAAGGCTAATTTTAACAACTCTTACAGCAATCAAAACAATAAAGAATTTTTCTTCATTCTTAAATTTCAAATACTATTAACAGTCAGAAATTCCATAATAAACATCAATGATTTAGGAAAAGTGTGTCTAATAGTGCTAATCAGACCTCTTATACCTCCATACCTCCAATTAAAAGCTGCTGCGTGGATAATGGCATAGGGAAGATAAATTATGGCTTTAAATTTATTATTTTCCGTAGCAAAATATCGCTTAAATGTCACATAAATTCGGCTGGCATCATGATAAGGTTCATAGTATTTGCGATTAATTTCTGATGGAAAGTGAAAATTAATTGCTTCTGGCAAGAGTACGATTTTAAATCCTTTTTTGATCGCTCTAGTTGTTAAGTCAACTTCATCATTTCCGTAAACTAATTTCTCATCAAATAAGGTATCTTTGAATAAAGATGCGGGAAAAACTGCACTATTTATCACAACTGTTTTGATTGTATCACCTTCTTTATAACTAACATTCTGCCATCCTACAAAACTTTGTTCTCCAGGAAAGATAAGTTGTCCATTTTTGTTTTCAATTCCACTGATAATAAGTTTATTAATATTTTCTTTTTCGGCAATTTTTGCTAATTTATTGCACACCATTTCTAAGAAATTCTCATGTAAAACTACGTCATCGTCAATAAATAGTACGTGTGAACCTGTTACCGATTTCAAGACATTATTTCTGTTTGCACCCAAGCCTTTCCGTGAACCTTCTAGATATTTCACTGTTGGAAAATGGGAAATCATGAGTTTTTTAGTATCATCATTTGTACTATCGTCAGACACAATCACTTCAAAGGCAGGATAGGTAGAACGCTCAACAGAATGTAACGCTTTGCTAAGTTCTTGAGGACGATTTCTGGTGCAAATACAAACTGATACGTTAAAATCAATCCCTATTTTTTTATTAAGATTATTCACAAAAATCTCCTATTATATTCCTACAATTACTTGCTGATAACTGCCTGATTTGAGAATTCGACCTTGTTCCAGTTGATAAATACAATCGCAATGCTCAATTGTCGAAAGGCGATGAGCAATAATAATAATTGTTTTAGTACCGGCTAAAGCTTTTGTTGCTTGAGTAATTAGATGTTCTGTTTCTGTATCTAGCGCGGCAGTTGCTTCATCAAAAACTAGTATTTCTCTTTCGTGATAAAGTACCCGCGCAATTCCCACTCTTTGCCGTTGTCCTCCTGATAAAAGAACTCCTGCCTCACCAACAACAGTTTTTATACCGTCTGGAAGTTGCTCGACTACTTCGCTAAGTTGAGCCATTTCAATTGCTTTCTTGAGGCGATTTTTGTCAATTAAATGATCGGCAACCCCGAAGGCAATATTCCGCTCTAAAGTATCATCAATTAAAAATATAGACTGGGGAACATAGCCAAGCATATTTTGCCAAGCGCGTAAATTGTTATAAACTGAAACCCCGTCAACTTTGATATCTCCAAATTGCGGGATAAAAAGACCGAGAATAACATCAACCAAAGTGGTTTTACCAGCACCAGACTTACCAATTAGTCCAATAGACTCTCCCTTGCGAATAGATAAAGAAATATCTTTTATTACATTTGTTGTACTGTTTGGATATTGAAAGGTGATCCTATCTAAAATAACTTTATCAGAAAACTGAAATGTTTGCTGATTTTGGTTTGGTAATAAGTTCTGAGAATGATTAGGAGAATTAACGTTAGTTATCAGCTTTTCTTTTTCTAACTCTTTAAGATCAAAAAATAGCCTGTCAAGAGAATAACTGCTACTTCTAATCACATTAATCCCAGAAATTAAATTTCCAACTGCCGGCATCAGACGAACTGAAGCCAGTGCAAAAATTCCTAAAACTCCAGTCAGATTATGTGTGTTATTTTGATTTAAGGTGATAAATAAAAATGTAAAGCTAATCAAGAAGCTAATCATTAATGGCTCAAGTACAAAGCGGGGAAGATTACCATAGGCTGAACTTAAAGTAGTAGTTTTGGCGTAAATTTCCGACTGCTCTTCTATCTGATTTTCAAAATAGGATTCACAACCAATAACACGAGTTTCTTTCAAGCCACCTAGTCCATGATTTGTAATGCGAATCATTTCGCCATAAGCATGAAATCCCTCTTCATTCCAACGAGCTAAACTATCTTTCATTGGATGTAATAATCCAAAAAAAATAAGTAGAATGACAGCAATGAGAATCAAGGCAACTGCATTAGTTTTGATTAAAAGAAACATCAATGCTACAATAATTGTGCTATTACAGATAGAGGTTAAAAGCGTAGAGACTACACCAATACAGACTGCATCTGTTGTGTTAATGATATTTTGAACAAGTGTTGCTGAATTAATCCGCAAATGATAGCTATAGGGAGCTTCAATATATGCTTTTAGTAGCTTGCAAGATAGTTCTCTTTTTAAGCCAAAGCTAAATTTGAAGACTGTTTTTTGAGCATTAAAAGCTAAAAAAGATTTGAGATAAAAAGCAATAACAACCACCAATCCTAGAAAAATCAAAAATTGGTGTTCGGAGTGAAAATTTATCTGGTTATAAATTCTATTTAACCAGTAAATATTTTTAATTGTATCTGGCTTAACAGCGATCGCAATAAATGGAGCAATCATTCCAGTTCCGATAACTTCTAAGCCAGAAACAAAAATGAATAAAAAAAGCAACTTTACAAGCGACTTATGATTGCCTTTTGTAATATATAAAAGCTTAGGTAGAAAATGAGTCACAAGTGTTTAATCTCAGATAAATTGAATTTATGAAGAGAGCTATTTAAAATTAAGTTATCCCAATAATTAAGATATCCATAACATACAGCACTTTGCTCAACGGTTTGGCACAAAATTAAATTCTATAACCCTTGCCCCGTAAAAAATTTGGATATTTAGCTGTGGCAATTTAACAAGAGAAGTGCTGTATTTGTTACTTAATTAAGATAAACCAATAATTAGTGGATAGAATGACAAATGATGCCATTTTTACTCTAAAGGCGAGCGCAACGAATAATAATAATATTTAATCCATTCAGGTATTAAAAGAGTTAGCGGACTATTATCTGAGTTATGCTTCTGGAGTATTGTTAACCAATAGCGAAACTTTTCTGGAAATGGCATAAACTTTATATATGGTGCAATCAATTTGTCAATAGCATGATCTGTGCCATAAATTTTTGGCAAAAAGACATCTGGTTCACCTGTAAACATCTCATCTGTCAAATCTGAGTTCATAGTTGGTCTAGGTGTATTAGCAGCAGCATAGTAAATATTATTCAGAAAATTCTGACAATTATTTCCCCAATGAGTTGCTGCAATTTTGTTTTTGGTTGCTTCTCCAAGTGATAAGCGATAATCTTCATCTTCAACTAAAGATGACAGAACTGATGTATACATATCAATATCCTGGACTCGAATCAAATTTCCCTTCAATCCAGGTGCATCCCCACCAAGAATATCGCAAACAGATGAATAGGGAAAGCGAGTTACTAAAGGTATGCCGTAGCTTCCTGCTTCGAGTAGTGATGTATTCGAGGAGATAGGAAATGAGTCAATATAAATATCAGCAGCCTGATAGAATATTGCTGTGTTTTCAGTGGCTTTAACTACTCTAATTCTTCCATCGGTTTGCTGAATAGCTGATGACCAATCCTCTGTATTATCTGCACCAACAATAAGTAAAATCGCTTGCTTGTATTTTTTCAATAATGGAATATGTGTATCAGCAAAGATAATTCCATCAATTGTTCTGTATTTCACAGATCTAGCAATTGAGACTATTAAAACGCAATCTTGCGGGATACCAATTTGTTGTTTTGCTTCTGATCGAGAAAGCAATCTTTGACTAGGTTCTAAAATAATGGGAAGCAATAAATTACGTTTTTCTTCAACGCCTCTTCTTTCCTGTGATAGACGCATACTAGCTTCACTCAGGTTAGCAATAACATTGCTAATTCCCATTCCTAACCAAAATAGATGATCACCGAGATTTATATAAATAATTGGTGGAGATTCTTGCTGATTGGTAAATGCAATCATCGGAATAACATCTTGACTGTATATATGCAGAACTACTAAATCTGCTTTTTCAGCAATTTTTCTTAATTCTTTGGCTGAAGAAATAATACTACTACTATTGATGTTTTTATTCAGGTAGTGTATCTTGCCTTGACTATTCCTAACAGCATCACTTAACAACTTTGGTAATTTATGTACTTGTCGCGTTAATACAATTGAGTGAGAACGCTCTTTATCTTGATTAATCCAACGCCAAATCATTCTGGAATGTCCACCAATTGAGGCTACATAAGTAGAAACATGGAGTATCTTTTTTGGTGGGCTGAATCTAGAGATCCGATTAGTGTTTGCTGGTATAGCCTGTTGGCCAATTTTGATAAGAAGTTGTTCAAGTTCCCAACTGGTAAAAAGACCGGGATGTTTTCCACAGGCATATGCAGCAGCAATTTCTGCATATACAGCACCCATAGTATACTCGCCACGCTCTACATAATCCTGTGCCTGAGTCACTAGGCTATGGAATTCCTTGAAGTTTTGTTGAATAATGAGTTGGCCTTCTTCTCTCCAAAAGTTGAGTCTATCGCTACTTAATATTTCCATATAATGTTCCTTTACTTATTTCTGCTTTTCATCAAGATTACAATCAAACCAAACAAACTCTTTTCAAAACCTCAACCACATAATCCTGTTCTTCCTCGCTCATCTGATGAAATAAGGGCAGCAAAATAGCTCGATCTTGTGCCTGTTCGCTTTCTGTTAAGCGATCGCTCCCACAAGACCAAGTTTCATGAACATAAGCTGGTTCTCGGTGGGCGCACATAATCCCCCGTCTTGTACCAATTCCAGCATCTAGCATTGTTTGCATCACTTGCCGTTGGTCAGACTGTGGAGATAAGCGAACGCAGTAACTTTGCCAATTGCTTTTCGCCCAGGTTGCCTCTGTTGGTAATTTCAATCCTGGTATATCTGCCAACTGATGATGATATCGCTGTGCTAAATAACGACGGCGTTCTAGAATTTCCGGTAGGCGTTTGAGTTGTTCCCGTCCGACTGCTGCCTGAATATCAGTCATGCGGTAGTTGTAGCCCAACATGGGGTAGGACTCGAAAATCATCTGTTTAGCCCCGTGACGCACAGTATCAGGGACACTCATGCCATGTTGTCGCCAGAGGCGAAATTGTTGATCCCATTCGGGATTATTAGTGGTAATCATCCCCCCGTCACCTGTGGTAATTACTTTACGAGGGTGAAAGGAAAAGCAAGCAATATCTCCGTGGGGTTTACCGATTTTCTCCCATTGTCCATCCCAGAGAATCTCACTACCAATGGCACAAGCTGCATCTTCAATCACTGGTAAATTGTAACGCCGGGAAATATCTAAGATGGCTTTGAGGTCGCAAGGCATTCCCATCTGATGAACAATGACAATAGCGCGAGTGCATTCATTAATTACATCTTCAATTAAAACCGGGTTGATGTTGTATGTCTGCGGTTCAATATCCACAAAAACTGGAATCGCGCCACAGTAGCGAATGCTGTTAGCAGTGGCAATATAAGAGTGACTGACAGTAATCACCTCATCTTCTGGCTGTACACCTACGGCTAAAAGTGCTAAGTGTAATGCTGTGGTGCAATTAGAAACAGCACAAGCATATTTTGCCCCTACATAAGCCGCAAATTCCTGTTCAAATCCGGCAACTTCAGGTCCTTGAGTCACCCAACCAGACATGATAGCGCGTCTAGCTGCTTCCGCTTCTGGTTCGCCAATCCAAGGTTTAGCAATGGGGATATTCTGCATTTTTATGGCTTGCATCACGCTATCGCTATTAGACATGGCTCGTTTCCTTTGTCAGCTTTTGTTTATGCCACCAAGTAACCAAGCGAGATAACCCTTCTTCTAGAGATACCTGGGATTCAAAGTTCAATAACTGCTTGGCTTTGCTCACATCTGCCAGTCGGCGCTGCACGGCGTTAACTTTACGTTCTGGTTTATATTCTGGTTGGAGATCAGAACCCATCACTTTCAGTAAACTATGGGCTAAATCATTTAAACTAGTTTCTACACCACTGGCAATATTGAACACTTCATCTGTGATATTAGCTTTAGCAGCCAAGATATTAGCTCTAGCTATATCTTCGATATACACAAAATCCATTGTTTGCTCACCATTACCAAAAATTAGTGGTGACTGTCCGGCAATAATTCGCTCCATCCAGCGAATCAATACTTCAGTGTAAACACCGTAAATATCCATGCGGGGTCCATAAACATTGAAGTAGCGTAATCCTACATAATTCAGTCCATACATTTCATTAAAGCTGCGGAATAAACCCTCATTAAAGGTTTTCGCTGCACCGTAGATGGTGCGGTTATTGTAGGGATGATCAGATTCAGTTGTGGGGAAATTATCTGCCATGCCATATACTGACGCTGAAGAAGCTGCGACTACCTTTTTTACTCCGGCTGTAACTGCTGCTTCGAGAACATTGAAAGTACCATCTGCGAGAACTTCCAATGCTAGACGGGGTTCTTCCGCACATTGGGTAATCCGAATAGCAGCTTGATGAAAGACTATATCCACACCTTGCATGATATCAGTAAGGAGTTGGCGATCGCAGATATCTCCCTCAACAATCACCAAAGGTCCATTTGCCTGTGTCCAAGCTAAGTTATCACGACATCCGCGGGTAAAGTTATCGAGGACAATAATTTCCGATACTCCCTCTTTTACCAGTAAATCGGCAATATGAGAGCCAACTAAACCAGCACCACCTGTAATTAAAATTCGTTTATTTTGCATATTCTTTGAGTTTTGTAATTTCGGTTTCTAAGCTTTGAATACGAACAATAAATCAGACATTTGTAAACCTAAAGTGCTTTTAATGGATTTAATGATATTGCTTGCTGCTGTTTTTTCTTCTCCCTCAATTTGAACTTCATAAATCCGAATAATTCCATCACCGCTCAGAACGTCCACATATTCTTCTGATTTTGATATGTTTATAACTCGACCGGGAATACGTCCCTTGTATGTTGGTGGATTATGTACAGGTTTTGCTTTCCAAATGAACAAATGCTTTCAAATTCAATCGGAATATGTTTTTGTGCAACAATATCTCCTCCATCCATTAATTC
>Ga0164295_10003859_pt1 | contig 11951 bp, 6 predicted proteins | sample GEODES006metaG_FD_111798 | JGI IMG/M metagenome (GOLD analysis project Ga0164295, IMG submission 111798) | Oligotrophic lake water microbial communities from Sparkling Lake, Wisconsin, USA - GEODES006 metaG | ecosystem: Environmental > Aquatic > Freshwater > Lake | place: USA: Sparkling Lake...
GCCTCCTTGCCTCCTCTAACACTGCGTACCTTCAAGCCCTTCAGAGCATCTCCGTTGCTCTTCAATCAGCTCGTGTGCATTCCATCTCCGTCGCTCGTGAATTCCTCACTCTTGACAGCCCTCCCACCCTACCTTATACTGCTGGCCCTTTACCGCAAGTCCCTCCCCCTTCCTAACCACGTTTCTACGCCTTAAACCCCACTCCTACCCGTCCCCTTTTTGTACTCCTTGCTCGTTGCAATCTTGCTTCTCAAACCTTCCCTTAACCTTAACTCCCAGTCCCCCTGGCTGAAAAATGACCTTGGTCAATTTATTTGGGCGGGTTTTTGATTCGTCAAGTACGGTAAGTTAAAATTACGTACGTACATAGTCGAAGGCGATGATGTTTCGAGGGTGCTTAACATGTCCGAAGGTGTTGATGATGCTGCTGATGGCATATCTAGCTCACCTTCACACTGCATTGTTCTTCGGAAGGATAGATAGGATGGTCACAATGCGCGGCAGATCATTTGCTGTTGTTGTTTCTGGCAATAACTTTAAAGTTATTCAACATGATAATTCTGCTAAAAGGTGCACTGCAATAGATGGGAGCAGATGCTCAAAACCAGGAGATGAAAACAATGGATTAAGACTGCAGCCTTTTCTAGTGCTTCTGTCAGTTAGTGCTGTAGCTGGCCTAACTTTATTGAATCCGCAGGTCTCATATGCTGACAGCACCTCCACTGCTCTGTCGACCATCGGGAACGGTATCTTAGCTTCGAAGGCAGCGTCATTGATCCATCCCATATCTAACTTCGCCTTCTATGGTACTTCAATCTACTCTGCATATCTCGGCTATCAATGGAGGCGACTACGTGAAGTCAATGAGGAGATCAAGGCATTGAATAAGCAACAGTCCACTCTATCAGACGAGACAGCTGCTGTTATCGACAGCGGTAACGGCACCGACGCGATGAGGCTGAAGGATCTACTTGCGATAAAGAAGGACCTGACGGCTCAGAACCTGAAGGACAAACACTATCTCAGTGGCTCCATCTTGCTGGGAGGAGGGATCACGGTATCGCTTCTGGGTGCCTTCAACACATACATCAGAACAGGTAACTAGCTGATTACTAGCCGCCCTATACGCACTGCGGATTATTGCATGTAATCATCTTGCTATTGACATCATCTTGCTATTGTATATGCAGTCCCCTACCATAGAGTTATCTGTCGGTGTTATTGCTTTTGCAGGTGAACTATTCCCAGGTCCCCATCTCTATGGTGGCATGGCCATCACGATCCTATGGGCAGGTAAGCCATCTATCCCGCATGCATGCTGATGCAGTGATATATCATGCGATGTGATTGATTGCTCTACGCAGTGGCTGCATCCTTGGTGCCCGCCATGCAGAAGGGCAACGACGTCGCTCGCATCGCCCACATCACAGCCAACACCGCCAACCTTCTGCTCTTCACCTACCAGATCCTGACCGGTCTGACTGAGCTGTCGTATCTATTCGAGGACTAGGGGGCTATCATTTGTCTATCACTTACTCACTCTAGTGTCGTAGTTCTTTCATGATGTACTGTACCTACTGTGTATTGTACGATGACAAGCGATGTTCCTTTTCATGTTCCATTCAATTTCCATCATTAAGATAAAGAAGCATGAAGTATTCGTCAATTAAGATCATACTGCTAGTACCGACTAGAGGCTACAAGATACATCCCACACGAGCTGATTGCTGCTCGTTCTTTAGAGCTGACCACATGCAGAGATGGTGATCTTCTTAGAGGTCTTGCCATTCTGACTTCCGTAGGTCTCGATCTTCTTGACTAGGTCGTAGCCACTGACCACCTCGCCGAACACCACGTGCTTACCATCTAGAGGAAGAGGAGTATAGATTGAGGGTGACATAAGAAGTCATTTAACCATGACAGCATAGAGAAGCGAATCGTAAGCTTACTCACCTAACCAGCTGGTGACCACGGTCGTGATGAAGAACTATGTCACAGAGACACAGCAACAGCGGACGAGAAAAGGTCATTCAGATCACAGTTAGCGACGGTACCGTTGATGTCGCGATAGTTCATTTACCTGAGATCCGTTGGTGTTGGGTCCAGCGTTAGCCATGGACTGAAGTAAGGAGACGAATTATATCATGAATAATGATCAAAGATAATGCTCAATAGAGTATGCTCACCAGCAACCCAGGCTTGGTGTGCTTCAACTTGAAGTTCTCATCTAAAAATGTATGATGCAACCAGAATCAAAACAATAGGTAGGCAACACCACAAGCAGTGGAATACATCCTCACCGGCGAACTTCTCTCCGTAGATGGACTTCCCCCCTACGGTACGGTACGGCAGTTCAATGAGGAATGATCATGATCATATAGAGAGAGATAGCACGATTGCGATTACTATACCAGTTCCGTTGTGGTTAGTGAAATCGCCTCCCTGTTAGAGTATACACGCATACACATATTTATTTCCACGAACAATACAGCGAGAAGGTGAGGAGTCAATTAACTTATAATAAGACGACGCTAACTTACCTGCAACATGAACTCCGGGATAACTCTGTGGAATACGGAACCTTTGTATCCAAAGCCCTTTTCGCCGGTGCACAAGGCTCTGGAACATTAGTTTAATGAAGTGATTATTAAGTAATTGAGAAGTAAAGTAAATTCAAAATTGCAATAACTCATTATTTAATGCTTTACCTAAAATTATCAGTGGTCTTAGGGACAACATCGTCGTAGAGCTTGAACTCGATACGACCGGATGGGGCACCGTCGATGGCGATATCAAAGTATACTCGGGACATGGCGGTGAATGATATTGAGTGAAATGAACAACTGAATCTGCGTCTCCACAAAAAAACAAAAGTAAATGTACGATTAACATCATCGTAACTTTACTCAATTTCACGTTGAGTAAAGTCACGGGAACTTGCAGAAAAGTTGATTTGTATCGATAATGTCTACCGTGAAGTTGCCCAATGTGAGATCATTCCAAGACAACCCGCCGCCTGGTGGATATCCTAGAGTACGTTGCAGTAGAAAGTTAACATTGCATAAAATTCATCACTCACTCATCGGTTGTTGTATCGGTAGGTGCCACTGCAAAGAGGCATTCGACCGCGCGGTCCTCCAGGATGGCTCATCTGGGCATCCATCATAACGGCAACTGTGTACGGCTTCTATAAGGTGCTTGGAACTAGACTGATACAGTAGTTTGATTGATTATTATCGTTGCTAAAGGTTGTTTATTTACTGTTTTTTTTTGAAAATCTAGATCGGACAAGCAGGCACGAAGAATCGGCTTATGATAAAGGAGAAGAGGGAGGCACGCATGGCGACCATGCCATATTTACAGGTACCGCATTAGTTAGTTACAATACCCCATCAGCTATACAACTACAGGTATCGGTTCACTGTGACGTAACGGCTGACCCGTACCGCACCGTAGGCTGAGAAGGACCAGGAGATGGTACTGAAGATCAACGCCCGCCTAGCAGAGGAGGCGGATATCATGAAAGGCAACCCCGACTGGGTGGTGGGGGCGAGTGTGTATTCGAAGTAGAGGGTCTGTAGTCTGTTGTTTGACATTTGTATTTCTTGAAGAATCATCATCATGTGCTATTCATGAGTTGCTTCACTAAGATAACAGCATATCTCAGTTTATCTTCCGGACCACTTTTATAATGCCCTCTTGGTGGTAAGTCATATGTTCTACGTCAGGACTAGACTTCGAAGAATAGAGCTACTCTGGAAATTACTATCTATATCGATATACTTACAAAGTGTGGTATGCTAATACGTGTGAGATCAAACAGGCATTCTACTGCGAAATTCCATTTGAGCTTTAAAGCTGGTAGTGGTCGGCTACTTAACGATTGGCCTCGCCTTGATGGCATCGAACAAGTTCGCCGGGGCTCCTTCAGTGGAGTCTTTCTTGGCATGCAGGGATGAAGGGGGTGGCATGGGCATATCGGGTCTGTCCTTGGCATCGGCCGCCGCAATCGAGCTTTTATTCGCCTTCAGTTTTAACTCTTCCAGGAAACTCATTTTAGCGGGAGGTGCAGCACTATTTCCAGTGGTACCACCCTGAGGTCTGTTGGCTTTCATCTTGAGTTCATCCAGGAAGCTCATCTTAGTTGGCGCAGCCATCGGCTTCATCGGAGAAAGAGATTTTCTCTTAAGAGATGAGCTATCGGACTGTTGTGGAGGTGTGGGGGGAAGAAGGTTCGTGATGTTTCTATTGATCGCGTTCTCCTTGTCCTTGTCCTCTCCAGTATTCGATTCGTCTGCGTTACTACTCATGAAGGTCTTAGCTTTGGCCTTCAGCTGGTCTAAGAAGTTCAGTTTGCCTGGCACCGCAAGAGGCCGCTTTGGGGATGTGGAGCCACCACCCGAGGGCTTCGGAGACAGGGACTTCCTCTTGGGAGACAACACGTCGGCCCCGAGGAGCTGTCTCAGTAGTCGGGACTTGGTCTTGCGCAGAGTGGACAGCCTCTTTCTCCGCTGCTCATCGGGGTCTTCTGCTGGCCCGTCGATCGAAGTCGTCGCCATCATGGATCCGAAGGAGGGTATAATGGACCCGAAGATCGATGCGCGGGTTGACGACTTCGGACAAGGCGTGGCTGGAGATGAACCTGTCATCAGCATCCGATTCAAGTTAGAGACGAACTCCTGGTTGGCATTAGTCAGTACGCTGTTCCTGCGGCGGGGAGTGCAGCTCATCGGGATATGGTTCTCGATCTGCAGCTGCTGCACGGGCTTGTTGAAGTTAGCGATCAAAGCCGAGGTGAGTCGTCTGCACTCAATAGGCTTAGCGATTGGAGTCGCGGTAACATCATCTCCAGTCCCGTTGTCGTCGCTGCCGGCCTTCATCAAGGAATTGAGCTCCTTCTTACGCTGCTCCGCTTCTTCCTCTGCACTGACAAATTTAGCAGCTTGTTTCTCTTGCTTTCGTATAGTTGGTGCAGGGTCGAAGGGTGCATCGATCTTGAATGGTGTCAGTCCCTTCTGCTCCCAATCGACGTCGTGGTTCTTCTTGATATACTCTCTCAACTCGCTCTCCATCTCAACGAATTGGTCCCTCGAAATGGGCAAGCTCTTGATCGTATTCCGCAGCTGGTTGATCTCCATGTTGAGCCGCTTGACCTTCTTCTCAGTGGTCTCCTTCTGACTACGTGCGAGCTCCTTTGCCTTATGCACCACTTCTTTCTTCTCCATTAGCAACTCGGCGAAGTCTTTGTCGCGCATCTCGTTGAGTAGGATGTCATATTCCTCCTTGGCATCCTTAGCCTCGGCCTCCGCGATGGTCAGCTCGCTTTCTTTCTTCGCTAGCGATGACAGCTTGATGTTATACACTCTCAGCTTTACTTCCGACTGCTCCTTCGTGCGAAAGTAGTATACAGCTCTGCGCTGCTGTTCCGGCTTCAGAGCCGGTAGCTGGATGAGGCTGCGGCAGTTCTCCTTCGGGTCCCAACACCCTTTCACTTTGACACCCAGGTCTTGGTCGCTTAGTTGCTTCGCCCGTGCCATCAGCCTCGCTCTCCATTCCGCCTTTTTGCCGTCATTGTCGAGCTCAAACTTGGCTGGCAGACACAACGATAGTGCGCGTAGCTCGATCACATCCAGACTCTCAATGTTCTCGAAGAATGCTTTTTTCTCTCCAGCCAGAAAGCTTGAGGTAGCAATGTCATCGGGATGGGTGATAATCCAGTGCAATAGTTTGTTTTGCTTCAATTCAGTGGCTAGTTCTAGAGAGTAAAGGGCTCCTTCAGCTTTAGCTCCGTCCAGAATCTCGTTAACGCTCATCTCCGCGATAAGGACTGGTATGAAAGACCTCATTGACACCAGTGCCTCCGTGTTCTTCTGTAGGTTCTCCTCCAGCCACTTGTGCTCCTCCTCTCGCATCACCTTGTGGTAGTCGTCCGTCTCCCTCTCCCGCTTCGACCACTTCTCCATGTTGATCAAGGCATCCTCCGACTGCTGGTTGGCATTGCTGAGCTTGTTCTTAGCGGTCTGCACCTCCGCTGGTAACGATCCATTCAGAGTCCTGGCGAGTACCGTAATCTTATCGATCTTAGCTTCTATCAATGCAAACAGACCTTTCGCAGAATTCTCACTAAAGCTCTCCTTGATAATCTCCTTATCGAAGTCGACGAGCTTCTTCAGCTGTGACTGGAGCAAGAGGATGTTCTCTACGATTGCTTTGTCGTGCACGTTTTGATACCACGACTGATGAAGCTTAGCAATCGCATCCACCTGCTTTACTACCTTCGCACACACGCCTTCAGTATAGAGAAACATCCGCTTCCCGAAGTGGTCGATCTCGTATAAACACTTGAAGTACTTGTCCTCGGCCAACTCATACTTCTTGTGGGCGAAGTGGTACGCTCCCTTTCCTCTTGATACCATGGTCCACTCTAGCTCCTCGTCATTGTTATTGAAGTAAGTGGTCTTCATGAATTCCCATTGGTGCTGAATAGTGCCGAAGGAAGGCCTGCCTGTACCATCGGCATTGCGCATGAGCTTAGGACTGCAGAACAGATCGGGAGAGGTCATACTTTTCCTCTTCGATTTCCCAGCTGTGAACTCTTTACCATTCATGGCTGGAGTCCCTACTGCACCTACAGAGTTCTTGCGGAGGTTGTTGTCGAAGTTGATGACTGATTCCCCGCAGGTTCGCCCTTCAGGGTATACATTCCCCTCGTTCTTCGTTACCTTCTTCGCGGAGGATGAAAACGTACTGCTAAACACACTCTTGCCGATCTTGTGAATGGCACTACTAATACGCTTACTGGCGACAGGGGTCTTGTTTTTACGTGTGCTGCTGACCGATTGTTTGGAGATAGTCGAGCAAACAGATATGTCGGCAATGGAGTTGAGGTCATCTGTAGAGTTGTCGTGGCCATAATCCTCAGACTCGTTAGCAGTGCTCACAATGATTTCATGGACATCGACATCATTCTGTTCGCTAGGGGCTTCATGCTCATGATCTCCTTCATTGTCTGCTTCATGTGTAGTGTCTTCACATTGGCCCTCTCCATTTGCTGCATCGAAGAACTCCTCCTCCTCCTCCTCTGCGTCAGGAGAGGCAGCGGCGGCAGCAGTGGACGTCACCTTGATGGGAGAGAACGTCTGGAGTTTACCCAGATACTCCTCATCCTCGTTGTCATCTTGATGATCTCCTACGTCCTGCCAAGTGCAGCTGAGCAATTGCTGCGCGGACTGCTTGAGCTTTTCATTGATCTCCTCAATTGACACTACTTTCTGACGAACCCGCTTAGTGACATTGGGCAAGGGTGCCTTGGGCTTCGGTTGCTGAACAACAATGGATGATGGTCCCATTATAGCTTCTGTAGTCGACTGAGTAGCCTTCGGTTGAATCTTAGCAGTCGACTGAGTGGGTTTCGATTGGCTACTGTCAGAGACGGAGTGTGGAGCTTCGATAGCGATAGAGGTGGGTGCTTGCTTCTCGAATAGCTGCATCAAGTCATTGCATTGGGAGCTGCTGTCATGATTCAATGGCTGCTTTTGCGCTGATGAATGAACTGTACTACTGCTGCCATGGTTTTCATTGACAGGCTTTTGAGCAGACAACACTCCGTGGCGTGGAGCTTTCTTGAGGGATTTCACTGAGAGAAATAGTATTTGATTTGCAACCTAGTCACATATAGGCATATAGAGAGAAGATCAGAACTACTGCTTACCCGGTGTTTTCACTGGGAAGGTCATCCTGTTGGACAGGTCAGAGGTGTCCATCACGGGCTTCATAATGGAAGCCACCTTATAACGGTCGGTAGCTTCAATGACTGGCTTCACGTACACCTATCGCATTTCGGTAGATGAATTAGACACAGCAGATACGATCAATTCATGCTTTATAGACGATCTTACCGTGAGATGCACTTTACTTCCTGTCTCCTTCGCAAAGACGCTTTCTTTGAAAGCTTTCATATTGTCTTCTGTCAATTCATCCTCCTCCTCACCATTCCGAGTAAATACTCGGAGTATTTCGTAAGGATCATCATCTGGTGCAAGCTGCAAGCTCATCTCCAGTTGTTTCTTCAGCTGTATCAGGATGTGACTGCTCTGGTAGCTCACTTCCACGTACGGGATCTTCTTGATGACCTTCCCAGCAGCCACAATCTTGATGGAGGTAAGTCTGTTCACTGTTTTAGGAAGCTTCGACATGCCTCTACTGTATGGAGACGACCTTCTCTCGAGTCAATTATTACTTACAGTATTTATTGTCAATCCAAAGCTTTGGAATATTTAGCGATAAATTGCTAATTGTGCATTGTCCAAACGGCTAGTTCAGAGTTAACTTACGGAATAAAGTTTTTTCTGTCGCTGAAATCGCCATGTTTCTCAAATTTGCGCTAAGCTTGTGATATTTATTAGACACACTTCAATTCTCGAACATTTTTGAGTTACAGTATCAAGGTCATCATGACAGCTTCTCATACGAAGGAGGAAGCGGACTCGTTGTATAAGCAATCGAAATTCTTGGAAGCTATCAATATTTACAACAGGGTGATAGAGCACAGGAACAGATCGACCTCTGTCGATAGTGAGAAGGGGGATTTGCACATCCTGCATTCCAATCGATGTGCATGTCACTTACAGGTCGGAGATATCCTGAAGGCATTAGAGGATGCCAATAGCTGCATCCGCTTGAGTCCTGGGTGGTCTAAAGGATACAATCGCAAAGGGTCGTGTCTGTTGCGTCTCAGCTTGACTAACGAGGCTATCCTGGCGTATGAGAAGGTCCTGGAGCTGGACTCCAGTAATGCAGAGGCCATCAGCGCGTTGATCAAATTGAGAGGCTCCGCTACAAGATCCAGCGCTTCTACGAACCATACCGCTGGTATCAGTCAGTTTCCCACAACCTTGTTGAATTACTGGAATGACTTTACGACCAATGCGACGAAATATTCCAAAGATGGGTTCGCATATTTGAAATCCTTCCTAAATATCTTATTGAAATATATGCGGCAGTGTTACTACAGCATATTAGCCTGGTGGTTCTCGTTGGGGGATCAGACCAAGAACTTCATAGGGATTGGGCTGTTCGTGTTTATGCTGTACTGGCTGTTATTCCCCAAGACACATTCCTATCGTCACGACTATCACGATGACTCAAGCTTGCACAGTAGTCGACATAGCGACAGTTCAAGCTACTCTTACGGCAGCAGTTACAACAGAGGAGGCTATGGAGGAGGCTACTATGACCCCTCCTATGGAGGCAGCCACGACTCTGCGTATGGAGGGGGTAACTATTACAGTGGTGGAGGTATGTCGTGGACTACCTGGGGACTGATTATGCTCGGTAAGCTTTGTGCTTGTAGTGCTTGATTTTTGTCTGTCTGTCTGTCCCGTCTCTAATGGTCGCTGTGTGTCTACGCAGGTGCATGGAAGCTTCCCCCTATGTTCCCAGACGTGCTAGGAGACTATGCCCGTCCCTTCTTCGGGATGAGCTGGACTACTTTTATGTGGCTACTCAATATGTTCAGTCGTAACTTTTCAGGTATAGGTAGAGGCATGCCGGGGATGTATGGACACCGCCGACGATGGTAGCCAGACCTCCTCCGACCGAGTTTATCATCAAATGGAACTACTGTAGGAGGTGACTTTGGCAAGCGGCAACCATGGAGCTCTAAGCCAACTGCAGACAAGCACAAGAGCAAGGGTTGATAATGCTTGAATTCTGGCACGAGCGGCTATGCTTACTGTAGTGCTATCTGTAAATGAACTAAATATGTCCTTTTCTCTACTTGTTTGAACTATCTTCGCAGAGACAGTTTACAACAAACATTTTCATCCTGTAGCCGTTACACATCGGCATGTCGCTATGATCGACTAGTACGTAAAAACTAACATTGTTTTTTCAACAGATAAGACAGTCGTAGATATTTATAGGTTGGCTTCGACGACCAGTGACCATATGCACTACAGTGTAGTTAATCTGTCTTGAAAAATTCAAGTCGGGCGGATGTCCGCTGTTAATTTATAGGATATGCTGAATTCTCAGATTTAAGAATTGCATTATTGGTGTATCGCACTCTTATCGAGTGGATACAATAAGGATTGCTACCTACGGTATGATGACATAGTCGTTTGCAGGAACAATGCAGATTTGATAGTACAGTACTGCCACCGCAAGCACGATGAACGACACGAGGAGGATATAACTGACTGAATACGAGAGAAAAGTCCATACTCTCGAAAGGTATTCACTCAGGGCATTCCTTGGTAGCTCGTCATCCGATCGATTTCTATCCTTATGATGCGAGTCGACAGGCATGCAGGTGTCGACGAATTTCATTTCCGTAGAAGGGTACCGGGTCACGAATCGTTCTTTGCGAAGGACCTCACCAACCCATCGCGAATACAGGGCGGGATGCACCTCTATGCGGGTGTCACCCCATTGCTCCCCGGGGGCATGGTTCTTCCTCCACATGTCCTGACTATTCCAGTCGCAATTGATATAGCTCCACATACGGACCTCGTGTCTGTCAATATAAGCCAGCACAACAGAAAACCAGATGCTCCAGGTATCCCCTATCACCCCAGCATCGTTCGTTGCATCTTCTTCCACAATGCCTCCATATGGAGTCGACTCGGCAATCATAATAGGGATGCCTCTCAATGAACAGAACAATGCGAACCTATCCGGATGTGTCATGTCGCCGTAGGGTTGCTGGAAGAGTGATACCCCGCAGAGGTCGACGAAGGATTGCCCTGGGAACCAGTCTTGGTATTCCAGTGAGTCACGTGGTCCAAAGCCTGCAGCATGCCACACAAATTTGATATTGCGCACTCCTAGTGATCTAAACCGAGAGACAATTCGCTGGTACGCATTGACATAGTCTACGACTGGATAGTTGTTTAGAGCACTGTCGAACTCGTACCCAATCCTCAGGAAGTAATCGGATCTGGATTGCTTTATATAAGATGCTAAGCGGTCAATAATGGCATCGTAAGTCCCATTAGCGATAGTGGCGCATTGTCCCACTACCCACAAGCCTAACTGTATCGATGATTGCGGATACCTAATCGATAAGCCCTCTGACCACTCCACCCCTGATCCATAGTCGATCGGATAGGTAGTACCAGAAAGCTCTCCGTAATTGTTCTTCAGAGCAGTGTACGACATCAGGCCAAATGGTGCTGAATTGTCCTTCACTTGCTGGGTGTAGTTGCTGATGCTGTCGTAGTCTTGTCCTATCACGAGTGCTGTCCTTCCTTCGACTGGGATACAGGGATGCGATTCGTATCGCTCATAGGTTCTAAGGTTGGTCGAACTCGTTGAGATGCTTTCACAAGTGGACTGATGTATGTATTGAACGATCCAGACTGCTAGTATTAACATGGATCGATCCCAATACAGCTTATAAGTTGCTTTGCAAAGTAATACAGCTTATTTATCTACTTCTGCCAGCACTTACATTGTCTAACTACTTGTTGTACAGTATGAGCAGTGATTTGAGTTTTAAAAAAGTATGAGTTTAAATAAAACCTCGATTAACGGTTACATAAACTCAGAGTTTATGTTACGAAAGTTTAAGCTTCCAAAAAAATACACTGAGTTACACTCAAATTTAAAATAAACCTGTGTTTTTCCAACTGCTTTGCTGACAGCAGAATTAAACTGAGTTTAATGGTCATTAAACTCATTAGTTTAATGACCTCACTTTTCAAAACCCAACTGAGAACTGATCAAACAGTTCAAAAACCAACTAAAAGTTTAAAACCCAACTTAACTAATTTTAAAATCCCACTGAGAAGTGGATTTTTTCAAATCGTTCCAAAGGCGTTCCTCAAACCTTCTCAATGATTTTCAAAATTCTCTCCAAAACCGCACTTAAACCCTTAGCTTATGTTATAAAATGACAATGATGCTTAACAAGATAGCTAGTCTACAGCAATAAAAGTGAACACGTGATA
>Ga0164295_10003862_pt1 | contig 11945 bp, 13 predicted proteins | sample GEODES006metaG_FD_111798 | JGI IMG/M metagenome (GOLD analysis project Ga0164295, IMG submission 111798) | Oligotrophic lake water microbial communities from Sparkling Lake, Wisconsin, USA - GEODES006 metaG | ecosystem: Environmental > Aquatic > Freshwater > Lake | place: USA: Sparkling Lake...
ACACACAGCATATAACATGCTCATAGTATCCACTCACCTGTACATGCTTCACAGGGAGTCCGAGGGCATCAGAGAAAGCTTCAGCATAGTGGCCCTCACTGCAAAGGGCTCCGGTCAGATTCAAAGTCATTCCCGCATACTGCTTGGCATTGATCATGATCTTCGCAATGCATTCACCGATGTCTCCAACGGAGGCAGCATTGTAGAGGATGTTCGATGCGATGGGAGAGTAGAACTCTCCCTTGCAGGCAATAGACTCGAGCTGACCCAGTACGTTCTCCATAAATAGAGGCAGACGGACAATTGTGTGGGTAAGGCCTGAGTTCTTCACATAATCCTCTATTTGAATCCCTTGATCAGCGAAGACAGTGCCAGGTACACTGACGGATGTGAAAGAGAGCACAATAACGTGAGGCACACCGGCATCTTTACATGCTTTGATGGCAGCGATAGAGAGATTGGTACGCTCTTTGTCACCAGGAGTGACGATGAACACACAATCCACACCAGTGAAAGCAGGTACCATTGTATGGGGAAGGTTCATGTCAGCCTTCACTAGAGTAACGCCCGGAATCGCTAGTGGAGCATTCTTAGGAGAGTCCAAATTACGGACACCAGCGAAAATAGTGAAATCTTTCTTGTATTTCGCCAAGGACTTAATAGTAGCGACTCCGACGTATCCAGAAGCCCCGATTACCATAAGATCATTCGTCTGTGATATAGAAGGCTTCAATGGATTTTCCGCATAAACAAAAGCCTTCTCCCATAGAGAGAAGGCCTCAGCAGTGGGGGCACCGAACTCCACACTACTGCCACTCTTACGAGACCCAGAGCTGGATACTTCGATGGAGAACGATATTTGACCGACCTTGGTGAATTTGCAATCACGCGCTAAGAGAAAGGTGCCTTTCTTCTCGATCTTCTCGGCATCAGTGTAATAATCGAACATAAATGTTTTACCATGTGCTGCAACTGTTAGCACACAGTATCTCTTCTTCGATGAGCCTAATGCTCCACCGTCTTTAGTCAACCAACCTTCAAATAATACAGACATGATAATTACGATGATAAATTAACTTAAGTTACTGCGAACACCAAGATTGAGTGATTGGCGAGAAAAATCTTTCTGAGATAAAGTACGGCAACGGGAAAAAGAGGAAAAGGGGATGTTCATGGAAGCTGTTCAGTCGTAAGTTGATTTACAACCCTAATATTTTATTCTAATAAACATGTGATCTTTTTTACAACACTCAGAAAGGTAAGTAGAGAAAATATCAGTACATAATGTGTGAGCACAGAAGTCATGATGAGATCGAACTACAACTGTTAATTTATATTAATTTTCTGAGAGAGGACCATGGTAACAGCAGACGTGCCGATGAACACTGTATATTCGCCTTTCACCAACATCCAGCTGTGGCTGTCCGTATTCCATATCGATACATCTCTTTTCGTGATGGTGAAGAGGATTCGGACATGATCTTTCTCTACGAGGGTAACCTTTTTGAAGTACTTCAGCTGCTTGATTGGTTCGTTGGCATCAATTGGAAAAGATAAATATAATTGTGGAACATCCGAGCCAGACAGGGAACCAGTGTTCGTGACAACAAAAGATACTTCCGCCACTGGTATAGCAGACGTACTAACACCTACTCGCATTGATGGATCGGTAGATATGACTCTAACATCCAACGATGAATAGTGGAACGAAGTATAGGACAGCCCGTATCCGAAAGGGAACAACGGGGTGACATCATTTGCTTCATACCATCTGTATGAATAAAGAGAGAGTGGAGATAATCATTAGGAGTCAATTGCAATGCATCCACATCAATCAACGACAATCAATACCTGTAACCGATCAGCAATTCCTCGATGTATGATGATTCTGGAGGGTTGCCTGTCCCGGGGAATTGCTCCGGAGTGAAGCCCACCTCATTCTCCTTGTTGGGCATGGTGACTGGCAGCCGACCGGACGGGTTCACTGCTCCGAAAAGAACATCTGCTATGGCGTTACCAGCTTCTTGTCCAGGCAGCCAGCTGATCAGAATAGAAGGCACCTGGTCATGCCATGGCAACAATACAGCTCCAGGGGCATTCACCACAACGACTGTGCGGGGATTGGCTTTCGCTATACTTGCCACTAGCTCATCTTGATTATTTCCCAGCTCTAATGTTGGTCTATCCACTGCTTCGGTGCTGCTTGTCGCCACAACTACAATTGATGTTGCACATTGTTGTGCAAGTTTTATAGCATCGTCCAGAATCTCACCAGAGTTATAGATCACTTTAGTTTGGCCTCCCTTTTCATTCAACGCATTTTTTATCCCCTGAGAGGGAGTGACCACATAAGCAGGAGTCACATGACCGCTGCCTCCACCAGATACTGTAGTCTCGTCTCCAAACACCGCGATACATGCACCTAGTTCATCCACAGAGAGAGGCAACACGGTAGCTGTTGCCAGCTTCTCATCATCTCCCATAATCTTCGGCATCTTATCGTTCTTTACAAGCACTATGGAGTTTGCTGCTAGTTCCCTCGCCAACTGATTGTGGTCATCACAGGTCACATTTGCGTGAGGGTTACCTTCGTTAAGACCGTTAAAGAGGTCACTCTCATACATAGCTGACAGTATACGCAGCACGCTACTGTCTATTTGCTTCAAGTCGATGTCTCCTATGGTGCATGGACGACATCGACAAAGAGATCAGTCACAGCAGGGTAACAGTTCCAAACAACACGACACGACGGTCCTTACCTTTGATCAATGCTGCTTCAAGTTTCTTCTCACTATAATGATACTCGTATGGCAGCTCTTGATCAAGACCTGCGGCAATCGATGGGGCAGTCGAGTAAGTTGCCAACCAGTCAGACATGACCCATCCATCGAAGCCCATATCATCTCGTAAGTGATGAAGGGTATCGATATTCTCACACGCAGAGACGTCGTTGATGCGATTGTAGGCACACATGACAGACAGCACTCCAGCATCAATAGCAGCTTGGAATGGCACGTAATACATCTCGAATCTAACTCTCTCATCCACATTGGCACTGACTTTCTTACGATCAGTCTCGATCTCATTGTTAATGAAGTGCTTTGCAGTCGCTATGATGCCATTGTCCTGGATACCCTTGACGACGTTCTTGACTAGGGCAGCACCCAGCACCGGGTCTTCACCGCAGAGGTACTCGAAGTTGCGTCCAGCGTTGGGTACACGCGCGATGCCTATGCCAGGCCCTAGAAACACATTCGCGCCTTTCTGCTTGAACTCCAGCCCCATAGCTTGAGCCCACTTGTACATGGCATCTACATCCCAGGAAGCCGCGACAGACAATGCTGACGGCCATGCGGTAGTGGTACCGACGGGCCCCGTCCTAGAGGGCTCAACCCTGAACCCTTGCGGTCCATCTTGCATCTTCAGCTCGGGGATGCTCAATCTCTCATTGCCCTTAATATTCCCGACATAATATCCTGGATATCCATGCCTTTAAAATAGTTAAGATATGAGAACAATCATAAGCTATTCGGATGAATATGGATCGATTTGATTACGTTATGCCTTACATCATGGCAACTTTTTCTGTTAAATTCATACTTTGCAGTAGATTTAAGGCTTTTTCTTTTGAGCTAATACTGATAGATCCGAACACATGAACATGCCCAGCGATTAATATAGTCACAACGAGGATCTGAGTAATCATCATGCTTTCGCAACAACTTTAAAAATCAACTTAACTTGACCATCTTGAAGATTGGGTTCGTAAGTTGCCTGAGGGAAGAGGTTTCGAAGAAAGCGCCTACTTTATTGATTTAGATGTGTAATTATCATAAAGATAGGCGTCAATGTAAAAGCTGGCCAAAGTTGAGCCCATCATCGAACTTAAATTACAGGACACATTGGTCGTGAGTTATACAATACTGAAGACACCCAGTCTGCAACGCAATTATCATGATCACTGAAGATAGTGAGGATGTACTGAGTGTTTTCGATGCACTTGTGAAACGGTCTCGGCAGCAGACATATAACAGTGAAAACATCGAGAGTGTAGTCCATTCCAAAGATAATGTTATATTCGTTGAAAATAACATCTGCATAGATGATTTCATGGCTGTTCTACTAGAAGATAGCATACTGCTAAGCTCCGATGTCAGCTACGATAATCGCAGTGGTAGCACCAGTTCTAACATTGACGTCGGCCCAGCAGATGATGATGATTGTGATAATGGCTTCAGCAACAGTAACAGTATCAAATACAGAGATAGATTGAGGGCTACAGCCTGGAAAAAATGCCTTAATGTGGACACATGTTCGAGCGAGGAAGGCTCCGATACATACTTATCTCTGAGTAGGGTATGTCTTACACGATTATGTCTAATCAGAAGTCTTTCCATGCTTGATGATTCTACACTATTGTTTTCTTATGTACTTGCATTATTTCTAGAAGATCTCGTCTTATGAAGCTAAGATCAAGAATGACGCCTTTCGCACCTTCAAAGGGAATGATGTCTTCTGGAACAAAATTAAAGATGAAGGGCCTCTCATTCGAGTGCTAACTGCTGTGTCCAATCAATACGGATATGTGCAAGGGATGAATGTATTGCTGGCACCCTTTCTTCATATTATGTCGGAAGTCGATAGCTACTATTGCTTCCGATCGCTAGTGCAGCATCGTATTCCACGATATGTTATGAAAAACCTAGATGGTGTACATGCGGGCGACAAATTGTTCTCCAGGTGCCTGAAGTTGCTGGATCCTGTGCTGTATGAATACATCATAAAGAAGATACCGACGACCTCCATATTCTCGTTGCCTTACATACTGACTCTATTTGCAAATGCTAAGCCTCTATCTGAGGTACTAAAGCTGTGGGATGGGTTGCTCTCCTTCGGGGTCCACTACAATATTCTTTACCTTTGTGGACATTTGATCAAGCTGAGAGACAGCATTATGGTGGAGAAGAAGGCGGCTAGGTATTGATTATACTATATAGTTTGTGAGTGCGATTGTATATTATCCTCTCGTTGTTTACACGTACAATTGTAGAATACTGAGCATCATTCACGACGAGCCTGTGGAGAGCAAGGTATTGATACATGGAGCTCAGCTTCTTATGCAATCAGTACCTCCCTCGTTGATCGTGGAGCTTATCAAGCACCCTATCAGCGATTGACCCCCAGCGTTATACTTTTTGTTGTGTATAATGTATAATATGCAGGTCATTTTACATAACAGTATGATGTCATTTTATTGTTTTCATTGTGTGTAGCGTGCTTTGACTACTAGACTATTTTTTCCCATAAGTTAAACTTGTAACTTACATCAATTTAAACTTCTCTCGAAGGAGTGACAAACTCCTTGTGTGTAAACTTACGTTCATCGTCGTTTTGCACAACTGTAATGGGTATTAAAGGTCAGAAGAAGCGAAAGGCATCGGATGAAGCAGTGGTCGACGAAGAGCTTTCAAGGCTGCTAGGTATCATATCCTCGAAGAATCATGAGCCACCACGTGTTGTGTCAAACGATGACAGTTATGAAATGCCTGCTGTCCCGAAGGAGCTGTTATTGCTTCCTTCTGGATGTGGTGTGGGATCAGTGACTAATCGTGAGCTGGAGGTGCTGCAAGGTATCCACTGGAAGATCGATAGCGGTCTGAAGAGCTACATCTCCTGGGGTGAGTCGAAGTATGACCGACGAGCAAGAGGCTATGGCTACATTTTGAACGATGGAAACAGATACAATCGTATCGATCTCATCGAAGCGACCGGGATAAGGATGCACTCCGAATATGAGGGTACAAAGCATAGGCAGCTTGAAGCCCTGTCTAAGCACGACTTCACGATGAATAACTGCTTCTGTGGCGTCCATCTGACTAACTCTGAGATGGAGGTCATCCATAGAGTTGTCGAGGCTACGAAGGAGACTCTTATTGTCCACAGAGATCGATTACAAGACTATGAATTCAACAGTATTGATGTGATGGAGATTGTTGCCATCCAGCCTAATATTCACCACGGTAATCATACAGTATGTTTGGATAAACATACATACTTTCGTGTCTCGAATCGTGTACAATAACAAGTGCCTATGTGTGATTACATTGTTAGGTCAGCGATACCTGCCGTTACATCTGGACATGCCTCGCCACGATGGGTTCGGTATCGTCATAGTGACAATAGCGCTGTGGTAAGCTTGATGTGTTTTCCTTGCTCTCCGCTATGATGTCATGTCATGCGATTAAGAACATACCGTTCGGTACTTGTTTTTTTTTTCACAGGGGTAGTGGTGACATAGTGATCGTGGATGATGGAGATATCGGTACCCAGTCAGATCAGTCGAGCTGGGTATTTCCGCTTCATCCCGGACAGTTCTACGTGCTCAGTGGACACTCCCGGAACAAGTGTGCTCACGGTGTGGTGATGAAGTCCGAGGGCTGCGAGAAGGAGACCATTTCAACCCACGACAGGATATCCATGAATATTCGCTTCGGAGTGCATACGATCGAGCAGGCTGACAGAGACATCAATCGGCATTGGGAGGACTGAAGAGACTATGGGTGTAGTATTACTGCTACCGGATAGTGTTCACATTGAAGGATTGATTACCACAGTGGATGGGTTTCCTTTGGTTCCTCTTTGGGTGGTGAAGTACGTTGATGATGTGGTACTGCCATTCACATCACCGCAACGAGTCGTTTCGAATAATTTGATTTTCATCGAGGGCTCTCATCGAAGCATTCGACTTTGCTTATTAATCCGATTCATCATGCCATTTCTAGTTTACATCGTCTTCAAACACGTAATAAAAGTTCTTCACTATATCTTTTGTAGCTTCGTATATATCTAATAAAGGTGACATAAGTGCAGTAGATGACCATTTTCATTCATTCCATTTATGGATCATTCTGTACACCTCGACTCTTCTTAGGGATATTGAAGAGTCCCAACCCGATCATCAACGCCCCACCCACAAGATTACCCAACGTGCTTGGAATGAGGAACAGTAGCATATCAGCTACCTTGAATGCTGATGGGTTATTGAGCTTCGCGCAACTCATAAAGAACATGCTCGCAATCACATGCTCGAAACCACAGATAACATAGGTAGAAGTGGGCACCCAGATACCGATAACTTTACCTGACATCTCTCTGTTCAACTTACTCAAAAATAAAGCGAGACATATGAAACAACCACCACCTACGGCACGAGAAAATGTCTGCAACCACGTTAGATTTAGTCTATGAAGAGCAATCTCAAGACAAGGCTTGCAAGCAGGTAATCCCGCCCCGGTTGCCAGAAGTGCTGCGATGATTGTGCCTAAGAAGCTACCAGTCCATGATAACACCGCACACCGTAGAACATCAACCAAATAAGTCCTTTCAGGAGAGCGAACAAAAGCTCTAGCAACCAGCAACATGTCGCCAGTCCATGCCCCGCACCCAGTAAGGGAGATCAATAGAAGGCTCACTGGGAACCCAACAGCTCCGGATAAAAATCGAGCCATGCCACTGCCAGCCAACCAGGGTTTTACTGATTCACCCATATCAAAGCCAACTGAAGCTGTCAAAATACCACCTAAACCAACAAAAATACCTAGAACAATATAGTGCAGTATAGAACATAATCATCGTTAGTACCGAGGTTAAAATAAAACATAATAACAAGTTACTCTGCGTTACCAGCAGCAGTAGCTCTTAAGAGCAACGATAATGTTGAGTAATTCAACAGAACAGATCCTGCCTCTCCTAGCTCTCTCAGCGTCTGATCAATGGAGTTCATGGAGTCTACTGGTGTTGCAGTGTTCGGATCGTAAAAAGCTCTTGAGTTGGACAGCATGTTCGATTGAAATTCGGGGTGAAAGCTGCTGTTACAAGGTAATTTCCTTCTTATAAATAATGAATTAGGGATATGGAATGCACATATGCAATACAGATGCAAGTGTAGCAAGTAGACGACAACAAGGAGCCTCATTGTTGTCCACTTTACCGATAAAGTTATAGATGGTTGAAGTAGATAACAAATTGCCATTCAATTCAAGTGCAACATTCGTAACCGTAAGTTTCACAAAGATTGTCATAATCAGTGCAGAAGTACGGAGAGGGTTAATTAACGTACCTCATCTGTGAGGAGTGACTTGCTATTTTTGGTAACTTAACTTTCTGTGTTATCCTCCTTTCGTTGAGTTTGAATGAAACCCTAGTGCTAATATAGTAAGTTACTGTAGCTTCGTATCATAGCAGAACTATAGTATCATTATAGATATCATGAGTGATTATGATGTAATAAAGCCTCCTACCGTGCAACTGGCTATGGAAGAAAAATTTGTTTTAGGTTGGAAGAAAATTCAATGATCATCTTTCACTGTTGATGAATGGAATGCCTCTATTCTTGATTTGTAGGTGTAACCTACATGCTGGCGATGGGAGTTTGTGGAACAGTGTTAGTAGCGTTGGGATCCACTCTCGGCGATCTAGCGAAGAACTTTGGAGGTAGCGACTCCTCATATTATAACAATGCTTATGTATATTTGAATTGGTGATGCAATATCATATTGTTTTCGACTAGCAACTGCCACTCAGATTGGGACTGTGTTCATAGCTCGAGGAGTAGGGGCTGTGTTTGGAGCCATCTTTAGCTCTAAGCTATATATGTGGTTCCATGGAACTCACGTCATGGCATATTCACTCCTTCTGATAATGATCGTACTGATTACGCTTCCCTTCAACCAATCCAAGGAGATGCTGCATGTGTACTTCATGCTGTTGGGCTTGGGCACCTCTGTAACTGATACCGGATGTCAGATCATGACAAGGAAGATCCATGGGAAGGATGCAGGGCCTTGGTTGGGAGGCAATACGGTCTTATTCGGCATTGCTGGTTCCCTCGTACCAATGATAGAAATTCTCACTACCAGCGTTCTCTACCAATACTTCATATTGGCGACTATCGTAGCCATTGTTGCGATTATGATTATAGTAGGACCCAATCCTGAGAGCGGTAAATTAATATGCGGTAGCTCAAGCAATAACATGAAGAGCGATGAGTCTAGACCTGCAGTACTACACTACTACGTGGAGATAGTGATCTCTATCATGGTGTTCTGCTTCATTGGAGGGAAAGTCACCACCACTGCTTATCTGTCCACCTATGTGCTACAGACTGGACTGTTATCGACTCATCAAGGGTCAGTCCTGATCTTAGTGCTTTGGCTGTCGATAACTGTTGGCAGGCTCGCTGGTGTACAAGATCAACGGTACCTGACGAATAAGACTCTACCCATCCATCTGTCAGTGCTGTGCTTAGGTGGCTTCCTATCGATGCTACTGATCATGAGGTTTCCACAAGGGACGAATAGTCTGTGGATAGGGTTCGCATTTTATGGTCTGTTCAACGGACCCTGTGTAGGGTACTGCTATGACCTGAACAACCGCATCACATATCCAACGGAAATATCCATGTCGATTGTAATGTTTGGGTTGAATTTCGGAGCAGCCTTTGTTCCTTACATAACGACTCTGATCTGGAATCAAGGTGCAGGTCCTCAAGCACTCATCATCACAACTCTACTGTCCATGGCGATACCACTCCCATTACTATGGACCACCAAGTTCTTGAGCTATGACCCTGCCGTTAATCCCTTGATTCGTAACGGATACCAAGCTATATCAGATAAACCTATAGACGATACGATTTTATAGAAATATTGCATATGCATAGAAGATGAACAGTTGATTGAATCTGCAGTATGCTACTGTACACGCCCAACCCTGTTTCGATCACTTGTACTGTGTTGAATTAAAGTCAATTATAATCCATGAATGGAGCCATCATCTAGAGACGATAAGAGCATCATTTAACAGCTGGTATATTGTATTGTATTATCATTTGTAGTAAAAATGGATAGCATCGCATCAATATATAACATCACCAGAAAATCTTAAAGGAAGACTGACAACGATCGATAGTCTATTTAAGTTAATTTATGATGTTTGTCACCCCACATCATCTCTCTCTTCGATATCAGTGGTGAACAGGAAGAGCTTATCATCCGGATCAATATTTTCCTCTTCAAGCCTTGTACTATCCTTCAGCCTGGTACCGTTGCAAATGATACACTGCCGCGACACTGCTATGCCCTGAGACTTTTCAATCATACACTTGACGTCTAATATTGTTGTCCAACTATTAACTTTCAATTCCACCGCTTTTGTTAACATGATTATGATTGTGATGATGAACACTGGATCTATGCGCCCTACGAGTACATAGACTTTCTCCTGCTTCCCATCTAGATGATAATAAGAGAGCGATCTATCATGATCATCAAGCTGCTTACTCTTATATATGATCCGTAGTCTGCGATCAGGGATATTCGATATCGCCTGTATCTTCTTCTTCACATCCAGAACAGTCTCCTCAGCGTCCACTGTAAGAGAGTACTCAGACCCGTTCACGATGATGACTTTCAAAATCATTCCGCAATCTAATATTTCAACAAAATTAAGTGATGATAATTTAAATCGTCGTCATCGAAATTAAGTCGACGTCACTAAAACGACGAACGAAAAATGATTTCTCCAAACCGTTATAAGTCTTGTTCTCTTAATTTGCGGCGATCACAGTAAAAATTTACTCTCATATGCATTGACAGTTGCACTAAACTTCAACATCAAAATTGATATGATACGAATTGAATCTCAAGCTGACCTGAACGATAAATAAACATTGACTAGATGACGATTCAAATTGACTGACGATTCAAATTATCATCCCTTGCAATTATTAGATTGCGCAAAGATTTTGAAAGTCATCATCGTGAACGGAATATAGAAGAGTATCATGATAGATCGCTCTATAAAGAGTTTACCGGTATCCAAAAATAATAAGCAAAGCTCGACAGTTGGTAAACATATGGAAATATTTCAGTAGATTCACTACATTCATGTCACATGCATGCCAGGTCAGCAATTGAAAGAGTTGCTTTTCGCATCCTTCTTGATCTTATTCAACCACTTGGACTCTCGAACGGGCTCGATAGAAATTGCTCTTCGACTCTTAAGCAGTTTCTGGTGATCGCTCATCAGTGAGCGATAGTCATGCAGAATTGTCTCATACTTATTGGTTACTTCAGTGATGAGCAGGTTTGATTCAGTGAGTGAGTACTCCAGGTCAGATTGTTGAATTACAGCTTCTAATTTATACTTCTCGAAGCATTCTCTCAAATCATCCATTTCACTGACCGCCAGTATCGCCGTAACTTGTGAAGTCTCCATTGCATCATCAGGCGCAGTAGCAACAGTCGGAATCTCACCTTTGATTATCGCGTTGAAGTGGATCTCAGGGGCCCTAGTGCCTTGAAAGGAAATGTTCACAGGCTTAATGCTCATTGTGATCGAATGATGGGCGTCAACTTCGGGAAGAATGGCTTTCAGCGTCCTAGAACACTTACCAACAAAGACTTGCTCGCATTTCACGATGTCGTATATATCAATCTCGATCTAACAGAATGAGGGTTAAAATCCCTAATGTACCATCTGCAGAAATGTATCAAAACTGCCGTATGCTCTAATCAATACGCAAATTTTCCTTTATCGTCGACAGCTTGATTCTATAAGCATATCTGTATATATACCAAGTACCTGGAAGTCTTAACATTATTATCACCGATTTTAATCTTCAGAATGGGTTTGATCACATCACAGCCATCTTTGGTAAGAGGCAGTGACTTTAACAACACATCGGTAATCTTCAACATATGCATTACTGACTAATAAAGTTGGCTTACTGACTAATAAAGTTTATACTTCGTCCAAAGTGTCCGATCAAAAAAAACTAAATAGGTCATCGACTGTTTAATTTTTCCCGCAACTTCTTCAAAAAGTTCAACAAGAACAGTGCTCAACTTGCAGTGTCACAGCATACTGTACAGTAACTTCATTAG
>Ga0164295_10003863_pt1 | contig 11945 bp, 9 predicted proteins | sample GEODES006metaG_FD_111798 | JGI IMG/M metagenome (GOLD analysis project Ga0164295, IMG submission 111798) | Oligotrophic lake water microbial communities from Sparkling Lake, Wisconsin, USA - GEODES006 metaG | ecosystem: Environmental > Aquatic > Freshwater > Lake | place: USA: Sparkling Lake...
CAGTGAAGTTTTAAAATTTGATCACTTAATTGTGGCATTAGGTTCAGTGTCAGCTGATTTTGGAATACCTGGTGTTAATGAGCACGCACTTGGAATGAAAACTGTTCATGAGGCCTTAACAATTCGCGCTGAGATTATGCGCAGGTTTGAAGATCTTTGTAGATTTGAAGATGATACTAAGTTATCAATTTCAGTAATTGGTGGCGGTCCTACCGGTGTTGAGATGGCAGGAGCAATTGCGGAGTTAATTCGTGGCCCACTTAAATCTGACAAAGTAGATGCTGCAGCTAACATTAATATTTCAATAATTGAAGCAGGTCCTCGCCTTCTGCCAACATTTGCACCATCTTTATCTGAGCGAACCAAAAAAGATTTAGAAAAGCTTGGCGTAAAAGTAATGTTGAATATTCCAGTTAAAGCAATTGAACATCGAAAAATTACCCTTAACGATGATTCTGTAATTAACTCTGAGATTACAATTTGGGCAGCAGGGGTTAAAGGCTCTGATGCAATGGCTCAATTAAGTTTGCCAACTACTGGCAATAGAGTCGCAGTTGAACCAACCATGCAGGTAAAGAATTACCCAAACGTTTGGGCATTAGGTGATATCGCAGGCGCAATTGGTAAAGATGGCAAGCCACTGCCCATGGTTGCACCTGTAGCAATTCAACAAGGTAAATTTATTGCCAAACAAATAGCAAGATTAATCACTAATAAACCTCTTGGTGAGTTTAAGTATTTAGATAAAGGCTCAATGGCAACAATCGGTAGAAATAAAGCGATTGTGCAAGTGAGAGGCCTGAAAATAGCTGGTCCAATTGCTTGGCTAATTTGGGTTTGGCTACACCTGTTTTATCTATTAGGCGGGCGAAATAAAATCGGCACTATGGCAGATTGGACTTGGAACTACTTAACCTTTGATCGCGGCAATCGCCACATCATGGATTCTTACTAATGGCCAAACCAGTTTTTAGAAAGTTTATTGAAGTTAATAAACATCAAATCTGGTCAGTTAAATGGCAAAACAATGGACAACCAGTTGTCTTACTTCATGGCGGGTTAAGCCACACGGCAAAGTGGGAGAAACAGATCCTGCCGGCAGTTGCAAAAACCCATCAACCATTTGCCTACGACCGAACCGCGCACGGTTACACAAAGGTTCGCCCTGGTTACATGCACTTTAATTTTCAAGTTAATGAGTTAATTAATTTTCTTAAAACTGTTGTTAAAAAACCAGCACACATAATTGGTTGGAGTGATGGTGGCAATATTGGATTACTAGCAGCAATCAAGCGCCCAGATCTAGTTAAATCATTAGTTGGAATCGGCATGAACTACACCTATGACGCCGGTCTTTCATTTGATTTAAACACAGTGGAGGCAAGTGAGGAAGAGATTGCTAATTTTGTAAAGATGACTGGGCAGGATCCAAAGTTACTGCTTGAGATCAAGCAAAAAGCATTCAAAGTTTGGGCTACTGAGCCAAAGTTAAAGTTAGCTAAATTAAAGAAGATTAAATGCCCAGTATTGGTTTTAGCAGGAGATGATGAACCATTTGACAGCAAGATGACATTTGAGATGTATGAAGCGATTCCAAATGGCAGATTAGCAATTATTCCAGGGGCATCGCATGCAGTAGTAAATGAGAAAACAAGGTTGATGCAAGAGGTAATTAGGGATTTTTATAAGACGCTAGATTTTCCAATTACTAAGATGCCAAACCGTAGAGCGAAACAACAAGCGAAGATTTTAAGAAACTCTTAACTCACCAACTGCGCCCTTAGGCACAAATGGCTTACTTGGAAATACTGCATCCACCTTTTTATATTGGGAGTTTTGGGCAGGTCTTGGATCAGCCTCACCTTTATTTGGCCACATAGAAAAAGCTCGCTCTGCTTGAGCCGTAATAGTTAATGACGGATTAACGCCAAGATTTGCAGTAACTGATGCACCATCTACAACATGCATTGTTGGATAGTTATAAACCCGGTGATACGGATCAATTACGCCATTACTAATTGAATCTCCAATTACGCAGCCGCCAACAAAGTGGGCGGTAAATGGGGCGTTTACTAAATCACCAATGTGACCACCGGCAATACCGCCATTATTTTCAGCAATCCGGCGAGCTACCTCATTTGCTGCTGGAATATATGTTGCATTTGGAATTAGTGAATCATTTTTTGAAGTCAGGCGATATCCAAAGATGCCACGCTTTCCTTTAACAGAAATAGCAGAATCAACATTTTGCATAATTAATGCCACCACAGTTCGCTCACTCCACTGCCGGACATCCATAATCTTTAAGACGATTGATGGTTTTGTTATTACCTGACGAAGCCATTGCCTTCTACGATCTTTAATGTTTACCCCATCAGTCATAACAGTTTGCAGCATGCCCATAAAGTTGCTGCCCTTGCCATATCTAACCGGCTCAACATGGGTGTGATCATCTGGGAAAAATGAAGAGGTAATAGCAGAACCCTTACTAAAATCAGTGCCACCTTTAGGCATAATCGAGCCAGTTAATGCCTCACTATTTGTTCTAGATAACTTTCCTAGTTGATCAGAAATCTTTGGCAAGGTTCCATCTAACTTCATCTTATGCAATAACTTTTGAGTGTTATATGTGCCAGCTGCAACAACAACTTGTGCTGCGGTAAATGATCTTTTGCCACCAAACCAGACTGAGCTTTTACGAGCCATTACCTTCCAGCTACCGTCTGATAATTGTTCAGTTTTAACAACAGTATGTTCTGGGAACACCTTTGCGCCAGCTTTTTCAGCAAGACCTAAATAATTTTTTGGCAAAGTGTTCTTCGCATTATGCCGGCAGCCAGTCATGCAGCTACCGCACTGCAAGCAACCATCACGATCAGGACCAACGCCACCGAAAAATGGATCCTTTGATTTAATTCCACTGCCAGTGCCAAAATAAACACCGAGCGGAGCTAATTTAAATGTGTGGCCAACTCCCATTTGCTCTGCTACTTCTTTCATCGCTTTATCTGATGGTGAAAAATATGGATTTTCTGCCACACCTAACATTCGAGATGCTTGGTCATACCAAGGAGATAGCTCACTATCCCAATCGGTAATGTGTTTCCATTGTTTATCTTCAAAGTAAGAAGCAGGTGGTTTATATAAAGTGTTTGCATAAACTAAAGATCCGCCGCCAACACCAGCGCCAGCTAAAACTAAAACATTAGGCAAAACATGAATTCGTTGAATTCCGCGAAGTCCAAGCCGAGGCAGATAAAGAAAGCGACTTAATCGCCAAGAGGTCTTTGGGAAATCTTTGTCACTAAATCTTCTGCCAGCCTCTAAAACTGCAACCTTGTAACCTTTTTCAGTTAAGCGAAGGGCGGCGACTGATCCACCAAAACCAGAGCCAATAATTACCACATCAAAATCGGCGGATTTCATAATTAAACTCTACTTTGATTGATTGTAAATAATAAGTAGTTAGAACTGGAGCCCCCCGTCAGGATTGAACTGACGACCTGCCGCTTACAAGGCGGCTGCTCTACCACTGAGCTAGAGAGGCGGGTTGAGGGCGTAATTATGCCATGAATAAATCATGGGAAAGCACCCAAGGTTTTGTGAGTAAATCTAGTAAGTTGCCCGTATGCGCCTTGGAGTTTTAGATGTCGGATCAAATACCGTGCACCTACAAGTAGTTGATACATCCCCCGGCGCTAGACCTAATCCAACCTTTAACTACAAAGAAGAGCTGCGATTAACCCAATATATCAATGAAGATAATCTCGTATCTGATGAAGGAATTGAAAAATTACGTAGTTCAATAAAGCGAGCGATCGAACAATCTGCATCGGTTCAAACTCAAGAACTTCTACCCTTTGCCACCTCAGCACTAAGAGAAGCAAGTAATGGTGAGAAAATAATTAGTTCCATTAATAAAGATTTTCATATTGATCTGCAAGTTTTATCTGGTGAAGAGGAAGCAAAGTTAACTTTCCTTGCGGCCAGACGATGGTTTGGCTGGTCTAGTGGCAGATTGCTAGTAATCGACATCGGTGGTGGCTCGCTTGAAATGGCAGCCGGCGTAGATGAATCTCCAGAGATAGCAACTTCACTTCCACTTGGAGCTGGACGATTGACTAAGGATTTTCTAAAAGGAGATCCATATACGGATAAAAGCCTAAGAGCTCTCCGTGATCATATTGAAAATAAGCTAGAACAAATTTTGCCATCATTAGTAAAACATCAAGAGAGTGATCGAGCGATTGCAACTAGTAAAACCTTGCGCACCCTGGCTAGATTAGCTGGTGACTGGTTTGATGGCACCGGTAAAAATATAACTGTTGAAGCGATTAGAAAGATAACTGCAAAACTTTCTGAGATGGATGAAAATACCAGAGCAAAATTACCTGGAGTCTCTGAAAATCGTGCCTCGCAAATTGTTGCTGGCTCACTTGTTGCCGAAAGCGTAATGAGAAATCTAGATATTAAAGAGTTAGAGATTTGCCCGTGGGCGCTACGTGAAGGTGTGGTACTTAAGTGGATGGATTGGATGGAAGCTTAAATAATTGGTGCATCAATTCGGTCTATCTGAATAATCTCTTTCCCATTTCGATGAATCACCCAAGCATCACCCGGTGATAACTTTCCTTCATCTGTATCAACATCTGACTTTTTTGTCAACCGATTAAGCATTTTAGGCAAAATTGGATTATGGCTGCAAAGCAAAATTCTGGCATCTTCCTTGATTAAATCCTTTGCATAATCAAAAGCTTTTTCTTTATCTTTTTTATAAGTACTTTCACTCAATTTTCCAGTAACTTCAAGTTTTATTCCCAACCCTTTAACCATTGGGTTAATCGTGTCATAACAACGGACCGCATCTGAGGTATGAATTTGATCAAGATTATAAACTTGATAAATTGCAAGTAATCTATTGGCTTGATTTTGTCCAAGTGAATCTAATGGCCGATCGTCATCATCGCCTTGCCATTCATCTCTAGTTATTGCCTTTGCATGGCGAAGAAGAATGAATGGTTTTGTATCAAAATCTAACTTCAAAAATTGAGCAAGAATCTTTTTATCAGTTTCAAGTGTTAGTAACTCTTTAACCTTCTTTACCTCAACCCACTTTAATTGATCTACTTCAGAGTTTGGCGTGAAATCACTTTGGTTAACAGCCTTTGCGGCCCAAAATGAAACCTGCTTTTTCCCATCCTGCGTTAAATACTCAATATCACCCAAAAATGCGCCAAACTCAGTTTGAATATTTGTTTCCTCTAATACCTCACGGTGCGCACAGGCAATTAATGATTCATTAATTTCTAGCTTCCCTTTCGGAAGACTCCAGTCATCATATTTAGGCCGATGAATTACTACGATCTCTGTTTTACCTTTATTTTTTCGCCAAACAATCGCACCAGCAGCCTGAATGATTGCACTCACAGGTTTACTCGATATGAATCAATCATCGTCGCTTGTAAATCATTCAATGGTGAACCATCTGGCGCTTTATCAACCTTGAGCCATTTTCCAGTTGGTAGTAAATGCCAACCAGATGTGGTTGATGAAACATACAAGTCAAACACTTTGATTAATTCTTTCTTATGCTCAGGTCTAGTGATTTGCACTAAAGATTCAACTCTGCGATTTAAATTTCTATCCATTAAATCTGCGCTTCCGATATAAATTTCGTCCTCTCCGCCATTTGCAAACTGAAATATTCTAGAGTGCTCTAGAAATCTTCCCAGAACTGATCTAACTCTAATGTTCTCTGAAACGCCTGGAATTCCTGGCAATAATGAACATATACCTCTAACCACTAAGTCGATCTCCACGCCTGCAATTGAAGCGCGGTATAGCGCTTCTACAAACTCTTCATCTAATAATGAGTTTAGTTTTAACCTTATGAAAGCGTGTTTGCCAGCTTTTTTATTTTCAATTTCTCGGTTGATTTTCTCAAGTAAGCCAGATCTAATTGTTCTGGGCGCAACTAATAAGCGATTGTAAGAATACTGTGGAGCAAATCCAGAGAGTTGGTTAAAGAGTTTATTTAAATCCTCACCTAGTTCATCATTTGCGCTAAGTAGTCCTAAATCCTCATACATTCTGGCAGTTTTTGGATTGTAGTTACCGGTTCCGACATGTGAATATCTGCGGACCGTATTTCCTTCTTCTCTAACGACTAGTGAGAGTTTTGCATGTGTCTTAAACCCTACTAAGCCATAAACCACATGCACGCCAACATCTTCTAACTTTCGAGCCCAACGAACATTTGCCTGTTCATCAAACCGTGCTCGAATTTCAATCACAGCAAGTACCTGCTTTCCAGCCTCTGCTGCCTCAATTAATGCATTAACTACGGGCGAATCACCGGATGTTCGATAAAGAGTTTGCTTGATAGCCAGCACATTTGGATCAGTAGCTGCTGCTTCTAAAAACCTTACAACAGATGAGTTAAATGAGTCATATGGATGATGGAGCAAGATTTCATTTCTTCTAATTGCTGCAAAAAACTCCTCATTTGAATCTGGATCAACTTCGCGTAATTCATGAGCAACTTGATTTCTAAATGGCACAAACTTCAACTCTGGTCGATCTAAGTCTGCAATACGGTTTAAGCCAGTTAGATCTAAAGGTTCTTTGTAGCGAGAAATATCCTCTTCGCGGATTGAAAGTTCGGTCTTTAGTCGATTAAGTAGATCTGAGCCAATATCACTAGCAACTTCAAGTCGCACTGGTGGTCCAAATTTTCTGCGAAGCAACTCTTGCTCCATCGACTCAAGTAAATTTTCAGACTCCTCCTCTTCTAACTCTAAGTCTGCATTTCTAGTAATTCTAAAGGTGTAGTAATCCTCAATCTCCATACCAGGAAATAGTTGATGTAAATTAGCAATAATTACTTTTTCAAGTGGAATAAATTTAGTACCTGCAAACTCAGCAGTTTCAATAAAGCGTGGCAGAGATGCTGGGACCTTCACTCGGGCAAATAACTCTTCATTAGTTTCAGGTTGTTTAACTAAGACCGCCAAATTCAAAGATAACCCTGAGATATATGGGAATGGATGGGAGGGATCAACCGCCAGGGGGGTGAGGACTGGAAAAATTTTGTTGGTGAATATTTTATTTATATAACTTTTTTCATCCTCGGTTAGGCTTTCCCAGTCGGTAATTTCAATTCCGTTTTGAGCTAACTTAGGCAAAATATCTGTTTGAAAACATTTTGTTTGGCGGGCAATCAGTTCTTGTGTTTTTTTAGAAATCTCAGCCATTAGTTCAGCTGGTGTAAAGCCGGCTGTATTTTTCTTTGTTACGCCGCCTCCTAATTTACGCTTTACCGATGCAACTCGAATCATAAAAAAATCATCTAAATTTGATGAAAATATTGCTAAAAAACGGCAGCGCTCTAATAGTGGAATACTTGCATCTTCGGCCAGTTCTAGTACGCGTTCATTGAATGCCAGCCAACTTAGCTCTCGATCAATTAATCGCTCGCGGGGATTAGTTGAGATTAAATGTTTACTCACGGGGATATTTTGCTTTATTAAGGTTAATAAGTGGTAATCGGAAGGCTAACTTAGCGTGATAACCAACTTATTGGCTCATTGTATTTAGCACTTCTGCCATCGCCAGAGGATTTACCTCTAATCCGGCGCCAAATCCACGGTAGTAAGAAGATTCCAATCCAAGCTAGGTTAATTACAAAACTAATTACCTTATTTTTTTTCTTTGCCCGCGGTAGTGGAATTCGCCAAGTTTCATCAAACTCATAATTTAAACCTTCTAAAACTGCGTTTGCTAACCGTCGATGACCCTCTGGGTTCATGTGTAATCGATCAAACGCTAAAAATCTTCGATCATTTAGAAACTCAGCTTTTTTTGCTTCAAATAATATCGATGGATACTTTGCTGCCACCATTCTGACGTTCTCATTAAAGCTACTAAAACGTTGGTGCCATAGGGCAGCAGTTTTTCCTTTTCCCTCAACCTTATCTATTACTGTGAAAAGCATTACCGTGGCGCCAGCATTAGTTAACTGTTTAACCCCTTTTTCATACTCTGCAAATGAGATCGCGTGATTGTAATTTGGACGCAATACATCATTTGCACCAGCGTGAAATGAAACTAAGGTTTGTTTTCCATCAATATATTTAAGAGCTGCTGGAATTTGATCATCAACAACCTGTTTAAGTAATTTACCTCTGATAGCTAAATTCATATAGGTAAAACTTGGATCTTTTCTTGCAAGTACATCAGCGACGCGATCTGCCCAGCCACGAAACTTTCCATCGATTACTTCATCAGTCATTCCCTCAGTCATTGAATCACCAAGTGCGATGAAGCGGGTGTATTGCATTTTACTTACTTCTTTCAGCCGCAACCTGATACATAACTATTGCTGTTGCCACGCTGGCATTCAAAGATTCAACTGTTGATTGCATTGGAATTGAAACTACTAAATCACACTTATCTCTTACTAATCTAGATAAGCCTTTTCCTTCACTACCCACAATAATAAATATTGATTCTGTTGCTAGATTCATCTTTGCCAAGGTTGCATCCCCTTCAGCATCAAGACCAACTACAAAACAGCCAGCTTTCTTTGCATCCTCAATCGACCTAACTAAGTTTGTTACCTGTGAGATCGGCATACGTGCAGCAGCACCCGCTGATGCTTTCCAAGCAGAGCCTGTCATCGATGCGTTACGCCGTTCTGGAATAACTACCCCATCTGCGCCAAAGGCGGCAGCTGATCTAACAACTGCGCCAAGGTTATGTGGGTCGGTAATTCCGTCTAAACCAATTAACATCATTGGTTTTTTTGCATTAGAAATCAACTTATCAAACTCAGTGTAATTAAATGGCTTAATAACCAGTGCAATACCTTGATGATTGGCACTTCCAGTTAGATCATCAAGTGCTCTACGTGGTAACTCTTTAATTGGTAGATCTGAGTTCTTTGCTAGGCGAATCGCCTCAGATATCTTCTCATCGATCTCAACCTTGATTGCAACAACTAACTCTTTAGCTGGCACCTTTGCACGTAATGCTTCAACCACACTGTTCTTACCAGCAACTGCATCTTGAGCGGATTGACGTCGATCAAATCTTTTTTCAGGACGATCGCCTCTTCTATCTTCTCGCTTCATCTCACGATCATTAACTCTTACCGGTTTTTTAAATACCTTGCGATCATCACGCTTTTCAGGTCTAGGGTCATCACGTTTTTCACTTCGTCGATCATCACGGCGGTCATCTCTTGTTGCAGGACGAGCAGTTGTAGATCGCTCAACTTTTTTACTGCCGCCACGTGAAAAGGATTTAGGTCCCTTGGGGCGATCTTTACGTGCTTTACCTGGCTTCATTAATAACTCCACCTTGGACCATTGGATGTGTCTTCAACTGTAATGCCTAAAGATGCAATCTGATCACGTATTTGATCAGCCGTAGCAAAATCTTTTCGTCCTCTTGCTGCCTCACGCTGTTCTAATGCAAGTTTAATCAAGCCATCCATCGCTAAATCATTTGATTTACTACTTGCAAAGGCTTCATCCTTTGGATCACATCCTAGGATTGAAAGTGCGCCCCTGATTTCACCAGCAGTTTTCGCCAATACTTTCTTATCATCTCCGGCAGAGTTTCCAATTCGCATGCTCTCAGAAATAAAGGCAAGTCCAAGTGGAACAGCCAAATCATCATTCATTGCGGCAGCAAACTCATCAGCAATCAATATTTCTGGCGCTTTTCCTAAAACGCTCTCTGCTCGACTTAAGAATGATTCAATCCGTTTAAAAGCTGTTGCAGATTCTGCTAACGCCTCAAATGAAAACTCAAGCATGCTTCGATAATGAGCACTACCTAAATACCAACGTAATTCAATACCGCGCACCTTCTTTAATATTTCAACCACCTGAAGTGAATTACCAAGTGATTTACTCATCTTTTCACCACTAGTTGTTACCCAAGCATTATGCATCCAGGTATTTGCAAACTTATATCCAGCGGCATTTGATTGCGCGATCTCATTTTCATGGTGTGGGAAAATTAAATCTAGTCCGCCGCCATGAATATCAAATGCTTCACCTAAATATGCATGTGCCATGGCAGAGCACTCAAGATGCCAACCAGGCCGACCTGGCCCCCATGGTGTTGGCCATGATGGATCTCCTGCTTTAGCAGCTTTCCATAATGCAAAATCTCTTGGATCTTTTTTATGTGTTGAATCTGAGTCTTCACTTGATAATAAATCATCTAACTTCTGATTCGAAAGAGTTAAATACTCTTTTAATTTTCTCACCTCAAGATAAACATCACCATTGCCAGGTGCGTAGGCTGATCCATTATCAATTAACTTTTGCATTAACTCAATCATCTGAGTGATATGCCCAGTTGCCCTTGGTTCATAACTTGGTGGTAAAACATTCAAAGCGTTATAAGCATCAGTAAATGCTCGCTCATACTTCATTGCCACCTGCCACCATGGAATCTCTTCATGGACAGCTTTATGTAAAATCTTGTCATCAATATCAGTCACATTTCTTACAAATGTGACATTAAAACCTGATGCAATTAACCAACGGCGCAAAATATCAAAGTTAACACCGCTTCTAATGTGGCCAATATGTGGCGGTGCCTGCACGGTGGCGCCACAGAGATAAATACCAACCTCACCCTTTTTTATAGGTTTAAATGGAGCGACAGTTCTGCTTTTTGTGTCATAAAGATTTAGGGCGCTCATTGTTTAATTTTACCTTTACGCGCTAACTAATAATGCAGTTGCAATCGCCGATAAGCCTTTGCCTTCACCAGTAAAGCCCAAACCATCAGTTGATGTGGCAGAGACAGAGACAATCGCGCCGCCTAATGCTGCAGATAATGCCGCAATCGCTTCAGCCCGACGTGGTGCAATCTTTGGTTTATTACCAACGATCTGTACCGAAACATTCTCAATTACAAAACCAGCTGCTTTTACCTTTGCCAAAGTTTCACTCAGCATCTGAGTGCCAGAAGCATCAGCATATTTAGCCTCTGCAACGCCAAAATTACTTCCTAAATCACCAAGGGATGCAGCAGATAAAAGTGCGTCACAGATTGCATGGGATGCCACATCAGCATCTGAGTGACCATCTAAGCCAACTTCTCCATCCCAAATAAGACCAGCTAAAGATAATTTTCTATTTTTATCACTACTAAATGCATGAGCATCGGTACCGATACCAACTCTGATTTGTTTTTGGGTATTTGGCAAAAGTATTCCAGTAGCAGTAGCAAGATCTGATTTGTTTGTAATCTTAAGGGCGCGCTCTTCACCGGCAATTACCTTCACCGCAATACCGAGTGCTTCAACTAATGCTGCATCATCAGTTGCATCATCTGATGCCTCATGGGCTCTGGACAATACTGACCGAGTAAAACCTTGTGGGGTTTGCACAGCGCGAAGTGATGATCGATTTAAAGTATTTCTAACATAACCGCTTGCATCAACCTCTTTAACAGTGTCGATGACATCAAGTGCCGGAATTACTGCTTGCTCACCTTTTACTAATTGCTCAACTACAGATTTAGCAAGTGTCGTAGTGGCAAGTGATCTAGCTGCATCATGGACTAAGACATACTCATAATTATTTGGAATTTGGGCAAGTGCTAAACGAATACTGTCACTTCGTAAGACGCCGCCAGTGATGACGGTTACTTGATCACCTAAAACCATACGAAACTCATCTTCAAATCCAGCTGGTGCGGTAACAATTAACAATTGCGCAACTGGGGCAAGGGATGAAACAGCATGTTCTACTAAAGTTTTATCTACTAATTTAACAAGTGCTTTAGGAAGGTTTGCGCCTAATCTATTTCCAGCACCTGCCCCAGCAATAATTGCGGCAGTTTTATTAATCATGACAGTTAGTTACTGCCAATTAAGAGGCGAGTACCTCATCTAGCAATGTTGCAGCCTTTTCTTCATC
>Ga0164295_10003864_pt1 | contig 11937 bp, 11 predicted proteins | sample GEODES006metaG_FD_111798 | JGI IMG/M metagenome (GOLD analysis project Ga0164295, IMG submission 111798) | Oligotrophic lake water microbial communities from Sparkling Lake, Wisconsin, USA - GEODES006 metaG | ecosystem: Environmental > Aquatic > Freshwater > Lake | place: USA: Sparkling Lake...
AGCGAACCCCCCCTTGGCAGGAGGGCGGTTCGCTTGCAATCCCCCTACGAGCTACGTGAAGCCCCCACAAGCATAGCGGCCAAAATTAAGGTGGCTGGCTAATGACGGTGCAGTCGATGGCGGGCTTCGTGACACTGACCAGCACGTACGGTGCCACCGACGTCGTAGTTCGCGGTCACCGGGCTCTCTGAGCTCTCGAGGCTCTCGAGGCTCTCGAGGCTCTCGCACTCGCTGCGCCGATGCGAATCTTGAATGCCTGAAGTCTGATCTCTACGCGCTCAAATTGTGGCTCAGCATCAGCTGTGACTTGAGGCGTGGATCCCAAGGGGTCGGTGTCCAAGTCAAGCTACGCGCCGCTCGCGCCGTGCCGAGCGGCAGCGCAAAGTTCATCGAGAAGTCGTTGACGAAGACGGCGAAGAAGGCATGCGTGGGCTCCTGCCCGTCGGACGAGAAGAGGAGCTGAGGACGCTCCACTGCGGCGGAAAGAGGTTGGGGGAGGGTCCGAGAAAGGTTGGGGGAGGGACCGGGAGAGGTTGGGGGAGGCGTGGCGCATCGGCGGCGTACTGCGACCGACGCTGATCGTACCGACGGGTTGCGGAGCGTCGTATTGAGCGCGGGCGGATTGCGGTCGATTGCGACGCCGGCGGTATCCGACAGGGCGTTCGATGAGCAACGTCGTCGCGCGATCAACGGGCATCCGCTCGACAGCTTCCTCTTCCTCCTCGTCCTCGTCCTCGTCCTCCTCCTCGTCCTCCTCCTCGTCCTCGTCCTCATCTTCCTCGTCGTCCATCGCTCCATGCTTCTGCTCGTCCTCTCCAATAATGTCCACCTCCGCCAGCTCCAGCGTCGCATTGTCCAGCTTCGTTGCCGCCTTGCCCTTACCGAGAGAGCGCCCCCACGCCCCAAGCGCTCGGTACGGCGCCGCCCCTTGCCGAGAGAGCGCCCCCACGCCTCAAGCGCTCGGTACGGCGCCGCTTCGCCACGGGCGCTCGGCACGGCGCGCCTTGGGCATCCCGCACGGCAGGCACGGCGCGCGCGCCGGAGCCGCGCGGCGGCAGCCGCCTCAGCTTCAGGAGCATCACGGTATACGCTCACCGTCCGGTTGAACGCAGGCCGTGGCATCGCCCAACGAAATCCGGCGGAGCCTTTGCCGGCGATCGTGTGCGTATACGCGAGCTCCCCGGCTCTCAGCGACGACTGCCCCGAACGCTTCAGGGAGGCCATGTTCTTGAAGAGCAGGTGCCACACGCCCGTTCGAGTGCACCTCCAAGCAAACGGATCCTCCGCCACCAACGGCACAGCACCCCAAACCAAAATGGGCGCGGAGCCCACGCGCGTGTACGGGCCGGCTGCCGTGGGAGCTCGCGCAGCACCTATGTGGAAGCGCACGCCCTTGCGCTGGCTGCGCTCTGGGTAGCCACAGGCGATCGACTTGTAGAAGAGAGTCACTGAGCCATCAGCTGCTACGTACGGTGCCGCATTGCTTGTGATGCCCGCGTCCCACGCGCCTGCAGGGCTTGTGGGCAGAACGGGGGCATCGAGGCGGCGCCAAGGTCCGTCGAGGGTGCGCGAGAAGGCCACACCTATCCGCTTCGAGTTCCACGCGAGCTCGTACGCGCTGCGGTTCGCAAACAGGCCGGCCGCCGGCTCGGGCGGCGGGAAGCTGTACGTGATGCCGGTGTAAAAGAGTGCATACTCGCGCCTCGAGGGGTCCCAGTGAACGGTTGGGTTGTGCGCCATGCCATCCCAGTAAGCGGGTCCGCGACGAGGCAGCACGACGGCGCGAAACTCAAACGGGCCGAGTGGGCTCGGCGAGGTGCCGTGCACCACCTCGGATGACATCACCCACGCGCCGTGGCCCAGCCTCTCATCCCATCGCGAAGCAAACATATGGAACAGACTATCGGGGCCGCGAATGGCCGAGCCGCCCCACACTAAAGAGCCGCGGATTCCAAATCCGCTGTCCTGAGCAGTGATCGCCGTGCTAAACTTGCGGCGCAGCACCCGATTGCAGCAGCACGGAGTTGTCGTGAACAGTTGCGGTCTGTCGCCGCCATCCTCCTGACGGTGCGCACGACCCACATTGCTGAGCGAGAAGTAGGTGAGGACTACGATAGTGCTCACTATCGTGTACGGCCACCACCGCATCGTCGTCCATGTATCTCTGAGGGCGTGTGGTGGCTTCATGCGTCGGAGCCTCCAGTTCGTTGGGCAACCTCCTCAGAGGTCATGTGAACCCCTTCATCATTTTCGCTGTTTCCACTTTGAGGAGTGCACGTGGCTTCACACACTTCACGGGCTTAAAGATCGATCTGGGAGGGTTCATGTGGTCGCGGCTTCGCCTAAACACAAGTGAACTCACAAGTGGCCTTTTTCACACCCCATGTCGGCGGCGAGAGTGGGAGCCGTGACGGCAGCCTTCGTGCCCTCGTGCCCTGCCAACGGCGACTTGCACAATGACGCCGCACTCGAAGCCATGCTGTCCGCCCGTGCCTCGACGGCGCGCGAGCTGCTCATCATGGTGCTCGGCTGGACAAACGGCAAGTCGCAGATAAATATGCGTGATGAAGGTGTTCGCTTCATAGAGGCGCAGATCGCGTCGCTCCGAAGGCACTCGGTCGAAAACTACCTCGTACTCACGCCCCAGCTCGGTCAGCAGAATCGCAGGGCCGGCACCGACAACATGTGCCTCAACAGGCTCCGCCCACGCGGCGTGTGCTGCGCCTACTCGAGCGTGGGCATGCGTGAGGTCGGTGTGACCATCGACCGCGGCAACGCGTCTTGGGGCATGTTCACGACGCACCCTTACATGCTCTTCCTGCAGCGGTGGTGGTTCACTACGCACGCCCTCGTGCGTGGCTACTCGATCCTCTCTATCGATTCCGACTTGCAGCTCTCGACCAACCCCTTTGTAGTGGTGCACGCGCCGGCATATGCGTGGTTCGACGTCCTCTTCCAGGGCGATGGCGGCTGGCCCGTGCGCCAGTGGCGCGTACCGCTGCTCGAGCGCAGCAGCAGAGCCGGCGGCGCGGCGCGCAAGGCGGGCGCCGCTGGCGCGACCTCCTATCGGGATGGCGATGAGGTCGGTGTCACATGCACGCGGACGGCACATCGAGCGATGCCCGAAGGCCATCCTTGCCCCTGTGACGTAACGGCCGCGCCAAGCTTGAACACGGGCTTCGTGTTTGCGCGTGCGGCCGCAGGCGCGCGCGCCGCCGGCCTCTTCAATGCCACCGTACAGACGATCCTGCGGCGCTTGACGCATGCACCATTTCGCGATCCCAAAGGGGTCATTCATCAAGGACGCCTTTGGCCGCAGGCGGTGATGAACGAGCAAGTGTTTGAGCGGGCGGGGCTGCCGGAGTGGTTCTCACACGCTCGCGCGCAGCACGAGGGTGCGCGCGTGCACGCCGGCTGCCATCCGCTCGACGTCGATTGCCAGCCCTTCGTCACACCGCACACATCCGACCCTCTTGGTGTTCTCATGCCTCGTGCCTGGTGGGTCACGACGCCACGTACACATTCGGTGTGGCTCGCGAGCGAGTGGCAAGCGGGCACGGGGCGGGCGTGCAGCAGCAGTAGCAGCGGCAGTAGCAGCGACGGCGGCGGCGACGTGGACAAGGGCGGAGGCGACGACGCGAGGGCGAGGGCGAGGGCGAGTGACGAGGCCGTCGGTACGCTTCGGCCGTTGGCTGATCATCTCATCGCCCATACGGAGGTACGTACCGGTGTCGGCGACGCTTCGAGTGCGCCCGTGCGCGTGGCGGTGCTGCCACGACCGGCCGTCGGTCGCCTGTGTGGTGTGCGAAAGATCCCACTGGCATCGCTGCATGCCATCCGGTCCGCACCGCTGCCGTGCGCCGCATTTGGAAAGCCGAGCTTCTTGGGCATGCAAGTACAGCACCTGCAGTTCATGAGCATCTTCACGCGCCTGCACATCTTCCACGCACTGCGCTGGTTTACGAACAACCGCACGGCGGGCGCGGCTGAAGGCTCCGACGCGCGCACGCCGGACTGCCCTGCGACGCCACAAGCTCTCGAGGCGGCTCTCGAGGTGCGGCTGCCACCCGCGGCTCGAATCGCCGTGCTCATCGGCACCGCCGTCTCCAACGTGAGCATTGTCTGCGCGACCCGCGACGACCAGGCGTCCTCCCGCTGCCCGTGCTGCTGGATCGCACCCGAGTCTCTCGCGAAAGAGACGACCGGGTGCCCTACCTGGAATCCAAATGTTTGAGCCGGGGCCGTACTTTATCGTGTATGCCGTACGTGCCGCGTACGCGCCGTAGGAGAGAGCACGGACATGCCGTTGCGCGCGCGCGCGCGCCGTGTCACGGCGCGCCTCTGCATCGCCGGCGCCTCGTCTCGCGTCTCCGCCGTCTATCCGCCGTCTATGCCTCTCGAGTCTACAGTCTTGCGGTCCCACCGGCGCACGCGGGGAGGGTCCCTCGGCGTTCGATCTCGACCGATCGGTCTCTCTCTCGCCGGACGCCGCGCCGCCCGCGGCCGGGTAGCTACGTCTTGCCGGCGGGTACCGAACTCTAGGGTAGCACCATTTTATCCTCAGTGAGTCCTTTTGCTGTTCACGACGTGAGGCAGGCACACTCATTTGACACACAACCCGCCACACAATATTGTGCTAGACTGGCACCAAGCACGCCCCACCCCCGGAAACATTTCACACTGTCACTGACTGGCATGCACCAGCCAATACCCCTCGTCAGGCGCGCGCGTTGGACAGGGTTTCACGCGACACTAAGTGGAGAGTGAGAGAGGAAGAGGTCGTTTGACGAGACCCGCTCTACTCCTCCTTGTTGTAGTCGACGAAGCGCTTCTCCGCGATCTTATGCATGGGGACGAAGTTGAACGGGAACATGCGCACGTCGCGCTTGTTGCGATCGCGCATGCCGGGGTAGAGGAGGCGGCGGGAGTGCGAGTCTGCGCGCGAATCGTCCAGGCCCGTGTGGTCGTACGTGCCACGCAGGCTCTTGCTCCACGCGATCTCAGTGTGGCGGGTAAAGTACTTCCACATGAAGAAGAACATGAGGAGGGTCGCAAGGCCGATCACAGCGTACAGCGGCGTGACAGCGTGGTTGTACCAGATCTTCCAGATGATCTGCTTGCGGTTCATGCCCTTGTACAGGAGGCCGCCCTTGGGAATCTCCTGCCATGTCGTCACAGTCGGCGCCTCAAGAACGTGGATGGAGCCCAGCGACTTGCCCTCCGCCAGCATCGCACGGGTGGTGTGCAGCGAGCGCACGGGGTTGACCGCGCGAACAATAGGGCTGGTGATCGGCGCCTTCGGGGCGAGGAGGGCACGGGTCGAAATGCTGCGGGCGAGCACGGACGCCGTCGAGAGGCGCGGAACGGAGGCGAAGAGTCTCTTGGCAAACATTGTTTTTTTGTCACCTCCACTCGCCTGCTTCCACAGATGCGGAATTTGGAATCCAGCATGGAATCTGTCCGCGCACAAGTCCTGTGTTTGACGGCGATCTCGGTCGCGCTCTGCACCCCAGGGCCAGCGACATGTTCGGGCATATCGTACCAGCGATGGCGAGGAGCATGCGCAAACTCAGCTGTCGGCCCTCTTGGAAAGCCGCTGTGGATGTGTTCATTCAGCCGATGGTCGAGGATTTTGTCTTCCGCGAAGCTCTGCGCCTTGGTCAGCAGGAGTTTTTGATCGGTGCCCAGCATGCCGCCCTGATCGTTGCAAGTGCTTATACTGAGGCAATGCGCGGCGACACTACACTCCTCGACGCGCTTTGCAGAGACGGTGGCCTGACAAAACCGCTCCATGAGGCGTTATGCGACGAAGCGCGCCTGAGGCAAGCAGCTGGCAAGATTGAGGTAGAAAAGGCCCTCCTGCAGCTCGGAATGGCCATGGAGGAGCTGCGAGGTGCGCCGTGCGTCTCGGACTCACGCTTGGTGATCGGCGCCCAGCGCGAGCTCGTGCCGTCGAGTGATCTGCAATCGCCGTTCGTCGCCATCGGCTCCTCCCTCATCGTCTGTGGTGAGACGGCGGAAAGGACAGAGTGCCTGTGGCACCCGCGGCGTCAGAGCGAGCTGCTGGCTGATAACGGCTGCTTGGTGCAAGTTGCCGTCTCCTTTGGCGACGCGACGACAGCGGGGCACACGTACCTGTTCGAGGCTGCAGTCAACGGCGAATGCCTGCTCGATGCAGAGGAGCGAACCGATGACAACTTGCAAGTAGTTGTTGCCGACGTCAATGGACGCATGGCCAGGAACGGCCGGCACGCCTTTTGGTTGGCCTCCGGCACCAAGTGAAGCGGGGCCCACAGCACATTGTATACTTGAGTTCGAGAAAGGGTGCTCCGGCTCTGGGTGACTGGACCCCGGGGACCACACGCCAAGAGATGAGCGAGCGCGTGGGGCGTTGCCGAGTGCCGAGCCGTGTCGGCCACGTCCGCGGGCTGCACGCGCGCCGGTGTGTACGAGTACAGCCTGTTGGTGTCGCGGCCGTGCCCAAGCGTGTGCGGCAGCTCGCGCGCCGCGGGCACGGCGGCACCGTACGGGCAAACGGGTAGCGTGTTCGCGGCACCAAACCCCACCCAGAAACGGCGGGGCGGGGCGCCCATGATGCTACCGCCGTACCCGGGAGTGCGGCGCGGGCGCGCGGTCTCGATGTAATCAATGTTAAATCAAGACCATTATAAATCAAGAACGAAAGTGGTTACCTTTACTACGATTGTTGGATACCCGCGCATCGTCACTTCTCAGAAGTCAGATGCCCCTCCCAGGGAGAGTAGCGCAGCCGATTAGAGGCGAGGCGCCCGGACAGGCACCAGTGACGCACGCGACCCCTGCGGGGCCGTCCGGACGGCGCGGCGGGCGGGCGCGCGCCGGACGGGCCACGAGCGCCGGTCGGGGCTCTGCGCTGACGACCTCAGTCAAACCGTGTTCGTCACCGTGTTGCGTGTACAACAGCAGACGCATGCCGCTAAAAGCGGTTTATTGTAGGTCTAGCGTTGGCGGCAACGGCCCTGCCCGAGATGCACATGGACATGGACATGCTTGCATGCTTGAAGCTTGCGTAAAATAATGCATGGGATCCGATACGAGAGTCCAGCCTGTAGGACAGTCATTGTGGATGCAGCTCGACCGAATCGTCGGCCACAATCCACTTTATGTCGGCGACCTGCCATTCCGTTCCTTCGGCTGCATCTCCCGTCGCGCTCAGCTTCCTCTCGAACGTCCACTTGCTCTGCTGCAGCCTGGGCGGGTCGGAGAGGGTCGAGTAGCAGCGCCCATGACGAAAGTCGTCCAGCGTCTCAGTCTGCAGAACTCGGAAGGAGACTTCGAGATGCGCGAGGCTGTGATCGGTGTTCGCGGTACGTGCTCGGCTCAAAACTGCTGACAATATGGTGTAGTCCTCTGGCTCGGAAGGAGCCAAGCTCCCCTCGGTGAAGGTCTCGGCGAGCAGGCACGAGGGCTGAACAAGGCTCTCAAGTGCTGACCAGTCTCTCCGGCCGATGAGTTGATGGCAGGTCACGTATGCCTGCCGGGTGCCGACCAGGAAGTCCTCAAGGTTGAATTCGTGCTCTGAATGTATAGCCCTGAGCGAAAGCCTTGTCAGTGTGCGCTCCCAGAGCGAAAGCCCTGGTTCGACAAACTTTGGATTATCCATCCAGCAGCTGACTTGTTTCTCGGGTCCCAGGGTGCGCGAGAGCTCATGCAGGGAGAGCAGGCTGCGCACGCGCCGGAGGCCGCTGACCGCAAGGCCTCTGGCAGAGAGGCATCGCATCAGTCCCGCCACTATGGGCGAAAATCAACGAAACACCGAAAAATTAATTTCATCTCCTCAGCCCTGAGTGAAACGGCTGAGAGAACGCACGGTTGCAGCGGGGGACAGCGTGCTTGTGTATCAGTTCAGGGACGTAGCGTTGCTGGAGCGCTCGCAACAGCGCGTCTTCACGTGAAAAATCACGCAAAACCCACGATGCGCGGCAACACAAGCGCATAAAGCCGCTCGATCGGCCTTGGACACCGGACCATGCGGTCTGCAGTCTCTTCATTCTTCGCCGAAGACCCCGACAAGGTGCACGACAGGAAGGTGAGCGGTCTGCCGATCGACCTGAATGTGACCGCTGCCAAGACCTCGCTGCGCCGACTGCGGGATGCCATCGAGGCCACCGTCACCCTGTACACATTGAGGCCGCCGCCGAAGAAAAAGGGGGGGGTGCCGCAGCTCTTGCTGCCAGAGATGGCAGAGTGGAGCCGTCACGAGGCCTTCTGCGGCGGCATCGCGAGCGGTGAGCTGATGCACCGCACCGCAGCGCGACTGGCGGCAATAGAGGAACTGATCATAACCCAGCGCACTGCCGTCAACGCGGTCGTGTCGATCTGTCTGGGCGACGAGGCCAAGGCACTGTGCAAGAAGGGACTTGATGCGATCTATGCCTTCGAGCTGATGATACGCGACGCGAGCGACGCGAAGGAGGCGGCGAACAAGGCCCTCAAGCGGGCAACGTCGTCGCGAGACTCCGCGTTAGACGGTGAGCTCAAGGCGGCCAGCATAAAGGACGAGAGGAAGATGGTGGCGGCGCATCAGGCGGCGAAGGCCGAGCTCGAGAAAGCGATGGCCGCGATCGAGCAGGCTGAGGCAACGCTCGCGCGTGCCGATGCGGAGCTCGTTCGCCTCGTGGAAGAGGCGCAGCCAGTGGCGCTCAAGGTGGCCTCCGCCGCTCGGCGCGACGCGGAGAACGGACCCCTGAGCCAAGCGGCGGAGGAGCTGGCCAAGGTCTATCGCTCTTTTGCGCGCGGCGTAGTGACGGTGCGACAGGGCGACAGTTTGCCTACAGATTACAACCCGAGTGTGAAGCGCCTCGCGCCAAAGGAGACAACAGCGCGCTACGCGGCGTATGTGGTCCAGTGGACGCTGGCCAAGCGCCGCTGCAAGGAGTCGGCGGCGCTGATCGAGGAGTTCAGCAAGGCGACCCTCGACACGCTGCTCGCACCGGCCCAAGAGAAGGCCACCATCGAAGCGCTCGCGCATGAGTGTGAAGGCGCACAGCTCATCTCGAGCCTCCGCGCTGTACCATTCGAGGGCAAGCCAGCCCATGAGGAGGCCGAGCGCGCCTGCAGAATGGCGCTCGCCGCTCTGGTCGCGGTGTTGGGCGACTTCCGAGTCCTGCTCAAGGGGCAGGTGACCCTGGCCGAGGAGTATGAGAAGAAGGACAAAGCTCTGAAGCTACTCGTCGGGAAGCGCGACGAGGCCGCTCATCAAGTGAGCAAGCTCGAGGGCGAGCTGGGCAAGTTGATCGACAAGAGGGAGGAGGAGTGGCACGCTGCGGGCAGCAAGGAGGGGGCCAAGGCGGTCGCCGCCGTCGAGAAGGCGAGCGCTTCCCTCGAGAAGAAGAGCGCGGAGCATGCGAAGCTCGTCGAGGAGGTCGCGCTCAAGACGACAGCTCTCGAGCAAGCGGCGGCTGAGATCGAGGCCTTTGCAGCCGGCCTCTCTGCAGACGGCTCCGGCTCGGTACGAATGCATTCTCGCCCGGTCGAATTCATTCTCACCTGCCCTTGCTCATCTTCTCCGCATCTCCCCGCGTCTCCCCGCATCTGACCCGCATCTGCCCCGTTTCTGCGGGTGTATCTCGCACGTATCTGCGCCTTCCAGGTGATGGAGCTCGTCGCGTACCCGTTCGCCGAGGGCGTGCGTGCCTTCACGACCTTGTGTGCGAGCCGGGCCGAGCAGGCGGGCACCAACCAGCCTTTCTTCGAGCACGCATCGGCTGCAGCGCTGTGGGCCATCAAGCTTTATGAGCAGAAGGAGCGCGAGGCCGCGGCGAAGGCGCTGGCCGAGGGTCCGTCGCTCGCGCTCCGGGCCCTCGCCTTTGCTTCCCAACGTGCAGAGGAGGCGGGTGCACGTGCAAGGGCGCGGGCGGCCGAGAAGCTGAGCGAGCTGCAGGCGCGGAATGCCGCGCGACAGGGACGCGTCAACAGCGCTTTGAGCGATGAGGCTGGCACGGGCAACCGTCGGGCGAACCAGGGTGACGTGCCTCCGAAGCCGCTGCTGCTTGCCGTCTTGAAGCCGCCGTGCAGCGCGCTCGAGTGGGAAGAGATGCTCCCGGCGCTTCGTCAGGCGGCGGCGAGCAGGGGGGGGGTAGGGAGTGAGGTGGCGGGGAGCACGGACGCGGGCCTCGTCGTGGTGGGTGCGGGCTTGGACGTGTGTAATGGCTTCTACAAGCACGTGCCGGACGACGCACTCGCCAACGGCAAGCCCTACTTTCGCAACGATGATCGCAGCGTGCCTTTCTTCCAGCAAACGACCATCGGCTGGTCCGACACTGAATGGACGCGTAAGAAGGGATACCCCGAGGGTGTTGGCTGTTGGGGCATTGCGTATGACGGCCATCATCGGTACATGGCGCGCGGCGACTCACCCTTCCCGCCCACGACGGGCTGGGAGGTGCGAGAGGATCCCAAATGGAAGTATCCTTCGGTGGCACCCACGCTCGACCTTGCGCATATGGCCGTGCCTCACACCGAGCGGCTGCTCAGGGGTGTCCACCCCGAGGCTGTCGCCAAGGTGCTGCTGGCGTTGATGCAGCTCGACGATTGTGATGAGTCGGGCCTGGATGCGGCTGCAGCCTCTGCCGCTCACATACGTAGCCAGCTGGTCGATGACAGCAGCGCCGAGAGCGTCTCGATGAGAGAGGCCAAGCCGGAGATGTGCGGAGATCTAGACGTCATCCTCAACGATATTCCTCGAACGTGGCTAGACTGGCAGATCGAGACGGTCGGCGAATCCGGACGCTTTTCTGCCGAAGACTTGAGGGTCATCCTCGATGCGCAGGTCTGTGCTGCCGAGTCCGACCTCGGAGCTGTCGGCTACTCTCAGGGGATGGCGGACCTCGCAGCATGGCTCCTGATGAGACCGCTCTCTCGAACGGCAGCCTATAGCGCGCTCCGTCGCTTCTCGTCTCTCCCGCTGCTGCGCCTCTGCTGGAGGCTCGATCTCGATGAGTGGGATGCGCTAGGTGCGGCGGCGCGCGCGCTCCCGTGCATTTGCCGGTGTATCACCCGTGCCCTCAACCCCACATCTCTGCCCGTCGCCCGTACGCTCCCCATCTCCCCCGCAGGAGAGCTCCATACAGCCCTCATCCGACGAGATCGGCCGGTGGTCGCCGCGCACCTGGACCGGATCGGCATCTCCGCCGCCATCTACCTGCCCGAGTGGCTCATGCCGATCTGGTGCCGATCGCTCTCCGAGGAATGCGTCGCTGTCGTCTTTTCGCTCATGCTCCTCGAGGGCGATGCGGTCATCCTCCTCGTCGCAAGCGCCGTCATCGCATGCATCGAGGCGGAGCTCCTCGCGACGCGCGACATTGCGGTCGCTAGGAAGCTCATGTCCGATGCACCTCAACGCATCTCGCTCCCAGCTCTCGTCGGCGCTCTTGCGGCTTGCACGCTGACCCAGGCCGATTTGGCGCCGCTGTGCGCCTTTCCTAATATGGAAGGCCTGGCGCCGCCTGGCCTGGCACGCACATTATCGAGCTTGCAGCTCATGACGAATCTTGCTTGGGACAGAAGCAGCTTGCAGCCATCACCGACCTCGCCGGCAGGCCACGGAGAACCGGAGAGCAAGGCTGCGATTGACATGGATTGAACGTGGAAACGAGGAGAGATTGGTGATGGCGTTCTGGGCACGAGGCTTCAGGCACGTGAGGGCGCGCGAGGACCGGCCGGCCGGCCGGTGGGAGAAGCAACAGCCGAGCGTCCGTTTCAAAAACACGCCCCGAGGGGGGTGTGCGTGACTGCTGCTGTGAGCGGAGGGTTGCATTTGCGCCTGTGTACAGAGTTAGACTGCGCCTAATTTTACACACTTACGCAGCTACCATTTGGCTCATCGCGCGCCGTGAAAAGAACGTGAAAAGTCCCGTCCTGGGCTCAGCAACTCTTCACGTTCAGTCTGACACCCCG
>Ga0164295_10003865_pt1 | contig 11934 bp, 10 predicted proteins | sample GEODES006metaG_FD_111798 | JGI IMG/M metagenome (GOLD analysis project Ga0164295, IMG submission 111798) | Oligotrophic lake water microbial communities from Sparkling Lake, Wisconsin, USA - GEODES006 metaG | ecosystem: Environmental > Aquatic > Freshwater > Lake | place: USA: Sparkling Lake...
GCATTGGCTGCGCGCCTGGACGTGAGCGAGGCGGCGCTGTACCGCCACTTCGCCAGCAAAGCGCAAATGTTTGAAGGCCTGATCGAGTTCATCGAGCAGTCGGTCTTCACCTTGGTCAACCAGGTCATCGAGCGCGAAGCCAACCATGCAGTGCGCCTGCGAAAAATAGTCACCCTGGTGCTCCAGTTCGCCGAAAAAAACCCGGGCATGACGCGTGTGATGGCCGGCGATGCCCTGGTCTTTGAAAACGATCGCCTGCAAGAGCGCATGAACCAGTTCTTTGACAAACTGGAAGCCAGCCTCAAACAAACCCTGCGTGAAGCCAGCGCAGCCACCAGCACCGAAACCCCCACCCTGGACGCCCAAGTGCGCGCCTCCGTCATCACCGCTTTCATGCTGGGCCGCCTGCAACGCTTCTCCCGCTCAGGCTTCAAACGCGCACCCACAGAACACCTGGAAGCCAGCCTGGCGATTGTCCTGAGCTGATGCTCGGCAAGAAGATGGATCCCCGCGTTCGCGAGGATGCCAGGGGATCGCAGATGGATCCCCGCATGCGCTAGGATGACGGATGAATGCTGTCATTCCTGCGCCCTCCCGTCATTCCTGCGCAGGCAGGAATCCATCCCCGTTTCCTGCCTAACTTAGCGCATTCACCCAACGATCTCCGGCCATAAATCGTGCCAGTCGTGGTTGTCTTTTTCTATCAACGCAATCTTCCAGTCGCGTTTCCATTTTTTCAATTGCTTTTCCCGCGTGATGGCGCCCGTCATTTCGGTGTGCATCTCAAAGTAAACCAGTCGATCGACTTCGTAGCGCTCCGTGAAACCCTCCATCACGCCGGATTTGTGTTGCCAGATGCGTTGCAGGAGATTGCTGGTCACGCCGATATAAAGCGTGCCTAGGGGTTGGCTGGCGAGGATGTAAACGGCGGGTTGTTTGAGCATGAGCAGATTTTTGCTCCGACTATATTGCCGGACGATGGGGATGCGCAGATGGATCCCCGCGTTCGCGAGGATGACGGGTGAATGGAGTCATTGGTGCCCATTCCGTCATTCCTGCGCAGAGCCTGCCCTCGACCTGATCGGGGGCAGGAATCCATCCCCGCTACCAGTTACACAGCGTGCCGTCCACCGCCAGCCGGTTGACGGGCAGGTAGGCGCGTTGGTAGGGGTATTTGGCGGCCAGCTTTTCATCGATCTCTACGCCGTGGCCCGGCGTTTCGCCGCAGTGCATGAGGCCTTGTTTGAAGGTGTAGGCGTGAGGGAAGACCGCGTCGGTTTCTTCACTGTGCGGCATGAGTTCTTGTATGCCGAAGTTGGGCACCCAGGTGTCAAAGTGCAGGGCGGCGCCCATGCATACAGGTGACAGGTCGGTGGCGCCGTGGCAGCCGGTGCGCACCTGGTGCATGGCGGCAAAGTCGGCGATGCGCCGCAGATGCGTGATGCCGCCGGCGTGCACGACAGTGGCGCGTATGTAGTCAATCAGCTGGTTCTGGATCAGGTCTTTGCAGTCCCACAGGCTGTTGAAAATTTCGCCCACAGCCAGTGGCGTGGTGGTGTGCTGGCGGATCAGCCGGAAGGCTTCCTGGTTTTCTGCCGGCGTCGCGTCTTCTATCCAGAACAGGTGGTAGGGCTCGAGCGATTTGCCCAGTCGCGCCGCTTCAATGGGTGTGAGGCGGTGGTGCACATCGTGCAGCAGGTGCGTGTCGGGGCCGACGGCCTGGCGCACCGCGTCAAACAGCTTGGGTGTGTGCAGCAGGTATTTCTCGCTGCTCCAATCGTGCTCGCTGGGCAGGTCGCCGTCGGCGGGTTCGTAAAAGCGCGTGCCCTTGGCCACGCCATAGACTTTATCGAGGCCGGGCACGCCGCTTTGAGCGCGTATGGCCAGGTAGCCCATTTCTTTGTGGCGCAGCACTTCGTCGACCGTGTGCGCTATGTCGCTGCCGTTGGCGTGGCCGTAGACCATGACGCCGCTGCGGCTGCGCCCGCCCAGAAGTTGGTACAACGGCATGTTGGCGGCCTTGGCTTTGATGTCCCACAGTGCCGTATCGACCGCCGCAATAGCGCTCATGGTCACCGGGCCGCGGCGCCAGTAAGCGCCTTTGTAGAGGTACTGCCAGATGTCTTCGATCTGGTGCGCGTCGCGCCCGATCAGGCAGGGAATCACATGGTCCTCAAGGTAGCTCACCACCGACAGCTCGCGCCCGTTCAGGGTAGCGTCGCCGATGCCGGTGAGGCCTTCGTCGGTTTCGATTTTCAGGGTGACGAAGTTACGGCCGGGGCTGCAGACGATGACTTTGGCGCTGGTGATTTTCATGGTCGTTGCTTCGTGTCGATAAAGGCTAAGGCAGTAGCGCAGCAGCTTTGAGCATGCCGTGGCTGCGAATATTCTCGAGCTGCGTGGTGACCCCGGCCAGCCAAGGCGCGCTGCGCGGCAGCATCTCGCCCCACACGCTGGTCAGCGTGCCCAGCGCTTGCACGGTGGACGCTGCGTTGCCAGCGTGCGTGCGGGCCAGGGTTTGCAGCTGCTCGCTCAGCGGGTCGTTGATGGCGTAGGGCTGGCCCTGCTCGTCTTCGGCCAGGCAGTAGCGCATCCAGGCAGCAGCGGCAAAGGCCAGGCGGTTAAATGGCTGGCCGTGTTGCAGCAGGTCCAGCACAGGCGGAGTCCAGCGTGGCAGGATTTTTTTCGAGCCGTCGTTGGCGATCTGGTGCACGCTGTGTTTGAGCTCGGGGTTGGCAAAACGCGCTAGCAGTGCGTCGCGGTAGGCGGGCCAGTCCCGGCGGCTGAGGTGGGGGCCGATCTCGTGCGTCATCAGGCCGTGCGCAAGTGCGTGCAGCGCGGGTTGGCCGATGCACTGGGCAATGGTGGGCAAGCCGGCCACCGCACCGATGTAGGCTATTGCCGAGTGGCTGCCGTTGAGCAGGCGCAGCTTGGCGTCTTCAAAGGGGCGTACGTCATCGACCACGGTCACGCCGACGCTGGTTAGAGCCTGTTCGTCCGAGGGGTCTGCAAAGCGACGCTCCAGCACCCACTCGGTAAAGCTTTCGGTGCCGAGCGCAGCTGCATCTGCCACACCGAGAGCCTGGCGGGCCGCGTCCAGGCGCGCCGGCGTGGCGGCCGGCACGATGCGGTCCACCATACTGTTAGGAAAAGCGCATTGCGTTTGCACCCAGTCCGCCAGCGCGAGGGAGATTGCGCGGGCGGCGTCTAAGCAAAGCGCTTCGAGTTGCCGGCCGTTGCCGTTGAGGTTGTCGCAAGAGGCGATGGTCAGGCCGGGGAGGCCCGCGGCGTGCCGCCTGGCCAGGCCTTGCACCAGCAGCTCGGCCAGCGCAGGCACATAGCCTTTTTCAGTGACGGTGAGCGTGACCCAGCGTGTGGCGGGCGCAGCGATGGCAGCGATGACTTGCTCGGGCTCGCGGGCGGCCACAGCGGTTTGCAGCAGCGCGCCGGCCACCTGCCAGGCCACACCATCGCGGCTGGCGATTTGCAACGCGTAGAGGCCTTGTTGTGCAGCCAGTGCGTCGGCCAGTTGGGTGTTGCGCATGGCCACGCCAAAAATGCCCCAGCGCGTGTCGCCACTGGCCAGCAAGCGGTCAAACACCAGCGCCTGGTGCGCCCGGTGAAAAGCCCCCAGGCCCAGATGCACCACGCCGGGCGTCAAGCCGGCGCGTGCGTAAGCAGGCATGTTCAGCCCTTGGGCCTTAAGGCGCGGCAGGTCGGCAGGTGACAAAAAAGCAGAGCTCTTGGGCGGGGTGTCGTTCATGTTGTGACTTCAGTCGGACATGCCAGGCACTGCGCATGTTTTGAGTAAGTGGCTGTTCAAGCCGGTAAAACAACGCCCACTTTGTCACCGGCCTGGCGCAGCTCCAGCCAGGTTTCAGGGTCGATGGCGATGCCGTCTTTAGCGCGTTTGAGGCGTGCGGCGCGCTCGGGTTCGCCCGCCATTTGCACAGATTCAAAGCCGGGCGCTGCCGGGGCGGCGCGCATCCATTCGACAAAGGCCAGTGCCTCGGTCTCCATGGCGCTTTGCGTTCCCAGTTTGGCCGGGTTGATCAAAATGGTCAGCATGCTGTTGGTGACCGCACGCGCTGTGTTGGTGGGCTGGTGCCAGGTGCCGCCGCCGGTGAGTGCGCCGCCCAGTAGTTCGCAGGCCATGGCCAGACCCGAGCCTTTGTGTTCACCAAAAGGCATGAGCGCACCAAACAAGCCGCCGCTTTGCGGCACCACCACCACGCCGGGGTTGGTCGTCGGGTGGCCTTTTTCGTCAATCAGAAAACCCGACTCTACAGTTTTACCGAGGTTGTGCGCCACGCGCATCTTGCCCTGCGCCACGCGGCTGGTCGCAAAGTCCAGCACAAAGGGCGGCTGGCCTTGGATGGGCACACCGATGCAGCAGGGGTTGGTGCCGTAGCGGCCATCGGCGCCACCCCAGGGCGCCACCACCGGCCGCGATTTGACATTGACAAAGTGCAGCGCTACCAGCCCTTGGGCCACCGCCATTTCAGCAAAGTGGCCGATGCGTCCGAGGTGATGCGCTTCGGCCAGTGCCATGATGCAGCTGCCGTGCTCTTGCGCCCGCGCCATGGCCATGTTCATGGCTTGCTCGCCGACCACCTGGCCGTAGCCGCGCTGACCGTGCAGCGACAGCAGCGTGCCGGCGTCCAGCAGGGTCTTGACGCTGGCATTCGGTGTGAGGCCGCCTTCGAGCACTGCATCGACATAGCGCGGCAACATGCCCACGCCGTGCGAGTCATGCCCGCTGAGGTTGGCCATGACGAGGTTGGCCGCCACTTTGGCTGCTTCCTCCGGCTGGCTGCCGGCAGCGCGCAGGATGTCGGCGCATTGCGTGTGCAGCGCGTCGGCCGCAAAAAGTTTTTCTTGTATTGCAGCCATCACATCACCGCGCCGACTTGCCAGGGTACAAACTCGTTTTGTCCGTAGCCATGTTTTTCGCTCTTGCTTTGCTCGCCCGAGGCGGTGGCCAGCACCATCTCAAAAATTCGTTGGCCCATGGCCTGGATGCTTATGCCACTGTCAATGATCTCGCCGCAGTTGATGTCCATGTCTTCTTCCTGGCGCCTCCACAGGGCCGAGTTGGTGGCCAGTTTGAGTGAAGGCGAGGGCGCGCAGCCGTAGGCTGAGCCGCGTCCGGTGGTAAAGCAGATCAGGTTGGCGCCGCCGGCCACCTGGCCTGTGGCGCTCACCGGGTCGTAGCCCGGCGTGTCCATGTAAACAAAGCCGTGCGCATTCACGGGCTCGGCGTATTCATAGACAGCCTCGAGGTTGCTGGTGCCGCCCTTGGCCACCGCGCCCAGAGACTTTTCAAGAATCGTGGTCAGGCCGCCGGCCTTGTTGCCGGGCGAGGGGTTGTTGTTCATCTCGCCGCCGTTGATCTGCGTGTACTGCTCCCACCACTTGATGCGGCCAATCAGCTTGTGCGCTATCTCGGGCCGCACTGCGCGGCGCGTGAGCAAATGCTCGGCGCCGTAAATCTCGGGTGTTTCGCTCAGGATAGCGGTGCCGCCGTGGGCCACCAGCAGGTCCACCGCCGCGCCCAGTGCTGGGTTGGCGCTGATGCCCGAGTAGCCGTCGGAGCCGCCGCATTGCAGGCCGATGGTGATGTGCGCAGCGCTGCAGGGTTCGCGCTTGACGGCGTTGGCGCGAGGCAGCATCTCTTGAATGAGGGCAATGCCTTTGTCCACCGTCTGGCGCGTGCCGCCGCTGTCTTGAATGTTGAAGACGCGAAAGTTCTCGCCTTCTTGGAGTGCGCTGTGCGCCAGCCAGGTGTTGATCTGATTGGACTCGCAGCCCAGGCCCACCACCAGCACACCGGCAAAGTTGACGTGGGTGGCATAGCCGGCCAGTGTGCGCTCCAGTATTTTCATGCCCAGGCCGTCACCGTCCATGCCGCAGCCGGTGCCGTGCGTCAGCGCCACCACGCCGTCCACGTTGGCAAAGTCTTTGAGCGCAGCCGGGTTGGTGCGGCGCGAAAAATGGTCGGCCATCGCGCGTGCTGCCGTGGCCGAACAATTGACGCTGGACAAAATGCCGATGTAATTGCGCGTGGCCACGCGGCCGTCGGCGCGCTTGATGCCCATGAAGGTGGCTTCGAGCTTGGCCGGTGCAGGCTTGACATCGGCGCCGATGGCGTAGTCGCGCGCAAAGTCGCCCTTGTCCGGCCCCATGTTGAGGTTGTGCGTGTGCACATGCTCGCCGGCGGCAATCGGCTGGCTGGCAAAGCCGATGATCTGGTTGTAGCGGCGGACGGCATCGCCGGTTTGTAAGGCTTGTGTGGCGACTTTGTGGCCTGGAGGAATCAGGCCTTTGGTGGTGAAACCTTCAATTTTTGTGCCGCCGATGAGTTGTGTCCGTGCTATGACGACGTCGTCTGCTGCGTGGAGTCTGATGAATGGAGTCATGGTTTTGCGTTTTTAAATACAGGATAGGGTTGGGTGATGTGCTGGCCTGTGAGGCTGGGGTGAGTAGCTACGCGAATGTCCCCCGCGCGGCCTAGGGCCGCAGCTCCTCCTTGATTTCGCTGCGCTACCCACCCCAGCCTCCCAGGCTTGTTAGGAGCTGTCGCGTCCAAGGTCTTCGAACATCCACACTGCTCAAAAGATCATGCCGATGCGGTGCTTGGCGCAGCGGCATCAAGGAGGAGCTGTCGCCATAGGCGACGCGGGGGGCAGCCGCGGAGCCAAGTGCCGCGTCGGCATGATCCGAGCCAAGACATAACTCTTTCATGCAAAGGCTAGTAAAACATCTTAGGCAGCCACAAAACCAGGCTGGGCACGTAAGTGATGATGATCAGACTGCCGAGCAGCGGAAACAGCCAGGGTAGGATGGCCATGGTGGTGCGTTCGACCGACAGCTTGGCTACGCGGGCCAGCACGAACAGCACCATGCCCATGGGCGGGTGCAGCAGGCCAATCATGAGGTTGAGCACCATCACCAGGCCGAAGTGAACCGGGTCAATGCCCAGCTTCATTGCAATCGGCACCAGAATCGGCACCAGGATAGTGATGGCTGCCGTCGGCTCCAGAAAGCAGCCGACAAACAGCATCAGCAAATTGGCCAGCAGCAGGAACACCCAGGCCTCTTGGGTAAAGCCCAGCACCCAGGCGGCGATGTCGGTGGTCACGCCGGTGGCGGTCAGCATCCAGCCGAAGATCGAGGCCGCAGCCACGATGAACAGCACCGTGGCCGTGGTCTCTACCGTGTCCAGACACACCTTGACGAACATCTTGAAGTTGATGGTGCGGTACCAGACAAAGCCCAGAATCATGGACCACACGCAGGCGGCAATAGCGCCTTCGGTGGGTGTGAAGATGCCGGTGATCATGCCGCCAATCAGCAGCACCGGGGTCATGATGGGAAGTACCGCCTGAAAGTTAAACACCTTGTCAGCCACAAACAGCGCAGCCAGTGCCACAGCCACGGTGAGCTGCGGCGGAAAGCCGAGCTTGCTGATCAGCACCCACAGCAGCAGCGGCCAGCCGATAACGACTGCGGTTTCAAACAGCGCTTTGGCCAGCTTGCCGCCATTGAATTTGACGTCGCCACCCCAGCCGTTTTTGTGCGCGAAGTAAGCCACGGTCAGCATCATCAGCAGCGCCATCAGCACACCCGGCAAAATGCCGGCCAGAAACAGTGCACCCACACTGACATTGGCCATCATGCCGTAGATCACAAAGGGCAGGCTGGGCGGAATGATGGGGCCGAGCGTGGCCGAAGCAGCCGTCACACCGACCGCAAATTCGGTGCTGTAACCATGGTCCTTCATGGCCTTGATCTCGATGGTGCCCAGGCCTGCGGCGTCTGCAATGGCGGTGCCGCTCATGCCGGCAAAAACCACCGAGCCGACCACGTTGACATGGCCTAAGCCGCCCTTGAGCCAGCCCACCAGCGCCAGCGCGTAGTTGTAAATGCGGTTGGTGATGCCGGCGTTGTTCATCAGGTTGCCAGCCAGAATGAAGAAGGGCACAGCCAGCAGCGGAAAGCTGTCGATGCCGCTGACCATGCGGTGAATCACCACAAACGGCGGCGAGCTGTTGGTCAGCAAAATGTAGATGAGCGAAGCCCCGGCCATGGCCATGGCCACGGGAATGCCGCCGCTCATCAAAAAGAGAAAAATAATCTTGAGCATTTAGCGGTCTTCCATCGTTGATTCGGGGCGCTCCAGCACGCTGTAGCCGCGCTGCCAGTGAATGCGGGCGACCCACAGGGCACGCAAAAACATACCGGCAAAACCGGCCAGGCACACGCCGTAGACCAGGTTCATGGGCAGGTCCACGATGGTCATTTTGTAGCTGCCCATTTTTTGCATCATCTGCCATGTCAGCACCACGGCCGCACCCAAAAAAGCAATGCGCATCGCGTCGGCCAGCAGGGCCATGGCCCGGCCCAGCCAGCGCGGCATGAAACGGTAGAAAAAATCGACCTGGATATGGTTGTTTTTGGCCACGCCAATGGCAGCGCCCACAAACACTGTGGATATCAATAAGTAGCGGGCGATTTCTTCGGTCCAGGAGGCCGAGTCGTTCATGACGTAGCGCGTAAAAAATTGGTAAAAAACCGTCAGACCCAGCGCCCAAAAGAAAGCCAGCGCAGCCCAGGCCTCGATGGTGGTGCCCGACAAGTCAACGGCTTCATCGGTGGCGTGAAACTCACCGTCATCGCCCATGACTTTGGGCAGGGCGTCAATGTCAACAGTGGAACTCATGGGTCACCCGTCTTGGTGGATTCAAAAAAACGGGGTGGCGCTGCTGCGCCCACCCCGGCCGGGTTCAAGCCGCTGGGCTTGAACCGCTTTGCCTACTTACTTGATGGCCTGGATACGGTCCCAGTCCTTCTTGTCGTAGCCCATGGAGGCCATGTCAACAGCTTTGACGATGCGGGCGCGGAAGTCGTCCTTGTTCACATCAATCATGTTGATGCCTTTTTTCTTGAACTCGCTGACCAACTCGCCCTCACGCTTTTGGATCTCAGTCGTGCCTCTGGCGGCGGCTTCCTGCATCACGTCGGTGAAGATTTTCTTGTCGGCATCGTTGAGCTTGTTCCAGACGTGAGGGCCGACTTGCGTGACCAGTGAGTCCAGAATGTGGCCGGTCATGATGATGTTCTTTTGAACTTCATAGAACTTCTTGGCTTCAATGGTGGGCAGCGGGTTTTCTTGCGCGTCCACGGTACCGTTTTGCAAAGCCAGGTAGACCTCGGCAAAAGCGATCGGTGTCGGATTGGCACCGCAGGCGCGCGGCAGCGCCATGTAGGCCGGCACGTCAGGTACGCGCATTTTCAGGCCTTTCATTTCGTCGCAGTTTTTAAAGGCCTTGTTGCTGGTTGAGTGACGCGCGCCGTAGTAGGTCACGGCCACCGTTTGGATACCGGTCTTGGCTTTGTAGCCTTCGGACAGTTCTTTGAACACATCGCTCTTTGCGTATTTCAGCAAGTGGTCTGCATCGCGGAAGGTGTAGGGGTAGTAAGCCACGCCAATGCGCGGAAAGCTGCGCGCTGCAAATGAGGCGCCCGAGATGATGATGTCGACCGTACCCAGTTGCAGGCCCTGGTTGATGTCGCTTTCCTTGCCCAGTGTGGAGGCCGGGAAGACCTGAATGTCATATCGTCCTGCCGTGCGTTTTTTGATCTCTTCAGCAGCCCACACCGAGGCGGTGTGATAAGCCTCAGAGGTCTCGTACACGTGCGCCCATTTGAGCTTGGTCTGCGCCTGGGCCAGGCCGGCCGTGCTCAGTAAGGCGGCGACCGCTGCGCAGCCGGCCAGGGTTTTGAGCGCCATGCGCTTGGTGGTTTGTTGACTCATGCTTGTCTCCTTGGTGGTTGAAAAAATCGTTATCAAAATCGCTGGCTTGAGTTCAGGTCGTCTTCGCGCGGCGCCAGCTCGCGCTGAATCTGGCATGTGATTTGTCCATGTGGGCGTGCATGGCGCTGCGGGCAGCGCCAGCGTCTCGCGCACGCATGGCCTCTAGGATGGCGTGGTGTTCTGCAATGGCGGATTGCCAGGACTTCGGCGTCTCAAAATAGTCACCCAAACGCACAAACAGCGGGCTGCGGCGGGAGTCCCAAAAACTCTGTACGGTTTCCATCAGCACGGTGTTGCCGCAGGCGTGCACGATGGCGCTGTGAAAAGCCCTGTCCCCTTCAAGCGGCACGACACCGCGATCGGCATCTTTTTGCATCGATTCGATGGCCATGTCCATGGCAGCAAAGTCTCGGCGCTTAGCCTGGGTGGCCACCATCGAGGCGATCTCGCCCTCGACCACGCGGCGCGCACGTATCAGCTCCAGCGGGCCCCATTCGGTGGTGGGTGCAGGCACGTTGTGGCCGGGTGCGGGCCGGTCAAGCACATAAATGCCAGAGCCGGTGCGTATTTCGACCCAGCCTTCGACTTCCAGCGCGATCAGCGCCTCGCGTACCGAAGGGCGGCTCACGCCCAGCTCTTTTGCGATGTCGCGCTCGGCCGGCAACCTGGCGCCGGTCTGGTACTCACCGCTGCCAATGAGCGCACGCAGCTGTTCCGCGATCTGGCGGTACAGGCGTTGCGGTTCGACGGTTTGCAGCGGCATCAGATTTTTCGAGAGACTTAAGGGTTAGCCAGAATTGGACAAGTGGTAAGGCCAATTCATAATCGCATGGTGCGCCGCTTACCGGCATCAGGCAAAACCCTGTGAGCACTTTAAAAAAAGGGATGATCCCGTTCATGCACACGCCAGTCACCATCGAGTCGGTCCGCCTGCGCCAGGTCAATCTGCCGCCCAAGGTGGTGCGCACCGACGCCATCCAGTCCTTTGTGACGCAGGAAACCATTTTGCTGACCCTGCGCTGCAGTGACGGTGTGGAAGGCACGGGCTACGCTTACACCATCGGCACCGGTGGCTCGTCGGTGCTGGCTTTGTTGCGCGACCATCTGGCGCCGCGCCTGATCGGGCGCAACCCGCTGCACTTTGAGGCGATCTGGAAAGATCTTTTTTTCCACACCCACGCCACGGCCGTCGGCGCCATCACCAGCCTGGCTCTGGCCTGCGTGGACACGGCGCTATGGGACTGGCGCGCCCGCCACTTTGCTTTGCCCTTGTGGCAATTGCTGGGCGGTGCGCAAGCCAGCGTGCCGGTGTACACCACCGAAGGCGGCTGGTTGCACCTGAGCGCCGGCGAGCTGGTTGAGCAGACGCTGGCCGCGCAGGCCCAGGGATTCAAGGGCGCCAAGATCAAGGTCGGCCGCCCGCACGTGAGCGAAGATGTGGGGCGCTTGTCGGCCGTGCGGCAGGCTGTGGGGCCGGCTTTTGAAATCATGACCGACGCCAACCAGGGCTTTGACCGGCCGCAGGTGCTGCGCCGCGCTGCTGCCTTTGAGGGGCTGGACCTGGCCTGGCTCGAAGAGCCGCTGCCGGCCGAAGATATCTCAGGCCATCGCCAATTGCGGGCGCAAACCAGCATTCCGGTGGCGGTGGGCGAGTCCATGTACCACCTGAGCCAGTTCCGTGAATACCTGGAGCAGGGCGCGTGCAGCATTGTTCAGCCCGACGTGGCACGCATTGGCGGCATCACGCCCTGGATCAAGGTGGCGCATCTGGCCGAAGGCTTTGACGTGCCGGTCTGCCCGCACTTTTTGATGGAGCTGCATGTGAGCCTGTGCGCGGCGGTGCCCAACGCTGCCTGGGTCGAATACATTCCGCAACTTGACGACATCACCACCAGCCGCATCAAGGTCGAGGGCGGTCGCGCCCATGCGCCCGATACGCCGGGTTTGGGGATCGAGTGGGACTGGGGCGTGATTGCCAGTCGCCAGATAGCCGATTTCAGCATCGCCAAACCATAAACACAACTCCCAAGGAAACACAGCATGAGACTTCAAGGCAAAACCGCACTCGTGACAGCCGCCGGCCAGGGCATCGGCAAGGCCAGCGTGCTGGCCATGGC